>LAHU01004698.1_pt1 | contig 11739 bp, 12 predicted proteins | sample 329631 | NCBI WGS metagenome assembly LAHU01 (sample SAMN03275698, study PRJNA271635) | activated sludge metagenome | isolation source: sample C-0 Zero hour mixed sludge faded in reactor as a methanogenic...
ATCGCATCGAGGATGTGCGCGCCTCCAAGAGAAAATATGTCATAGAGAGGGCCAAGCGCATCCTGGTGGAGATGTTCGATGAGAACATCCTGGAGACGGAGGAGATCACCGAGGAGATCAAGCAGTCAGTCCGGGTGGAAGAGATTACTCATTTGGGCAAAGATAATCTCCCGGCTGGCCCTAATGTGCTGGACTCAGATGCAATCCTGGTGGTGGAAGGCAGAGCTGATGTGCTAAATCTTCTCAAATACGGCATAAAGAATGCTGTGGCCGTGGGCGGGACTAATGTGCCCCCCCATATAGCTGATCTCTGCGCCAAGAAGGTTGTGACCGCCTTTACCGATGGTGACAGGGGCGGGGAGCTGATCATCAAAGAGCTGCTTCAGGTGGCGGACATAGACTTCGTGGCCAGAGCCCCGGAGGGCAAGAGCGTTGAGGATCTGACTCAGAAGGAGATCGTGCGAGCACTTCGCCAGAAGATCCCCGTGGAGCAGGTTTTAGACCAGTACAAGATCAAGAGCCAGCCCAAGAAGAGACGGGAGATCACCACCAAGAGAAAGAGCCTCATCAGAGAGAAGCCCTTGTGCGTGCGCAGCACTATGGAGAGGGCGGAGGTAATCGCACCAAGAAGGATCATGCCCCGAGAGGTCATGGCCAAGCCTGAGCCGGCCATTGTGGAGGCGGCAGTTGTCGCCCCTGAGGTGGTCCCGGAGCCTGAGCCGGAGAGAGAATGGTTTAGAGCTCATATGGAAGAGCTGGATGGTACACTCTCCGCCAGGATCATGGACAGGAATCAAAATGTGCTCAAAGAGGTTGCTGTCAGGGATCTGGCCCGGGAGCTCAAGGAGGCCAATGGTGACGTGAGCGGAGTGATCTTCGATGGCGTGGTAACCCAGCGCATACTGGACATAGCCGCAGAGAAGGGCCTGGATTATCTTATTGGGGCCAAGATGGGCAATATTGCGAAAAGCCCCTCTTGCATCAGAGTTCTGACCAAAGAGGCTTGATCATCTCAGCCTCTTCCCCTTTTCCGAAAATTTTTTCTCGCCTGATGCATGGTCTATCTTTAAGCGATCCAATTCCGATTTAATCTGTTCAGGAGATGTTGCATTAAATGGAGTTCAAGCAGTGCATTGTCATCCGAGAGGATCTCAAGCTCTCTCCAGGCAAGCTTGCAGTTCAGGTGGCTCATGCTGCGGTCATGGCAGTGGAGAGGGCGGAGAAGATGGATAGATCTACGGTAGCCGACTGGAAGAGTGAGGGACAGAAGAAGGTGGTCTTGAAGATCCCCGGTGTGCCGGAGCTCTTCCGGCTGCGTGAGGAGGCGGATCGAGCCGGAATAGCCAGCGCCATTGTCGCAGATGCGGGTCTGACCGAGATTCCGGCCGGCACCATCACCGCTCTGGGGCTCGGCCCGGCCCAGGCAAAGCTTATGGACAAGGTTACAGGCAAGCTCAAGCTGGTCTGAGGCGATTAAAAAGTGATATCAAGCGCTGCAAAAGGCGATAGATGATGATTCCTGCCAGCGAGATGGATCGGTCCCTGGGAATGGAATACTACATCACCGATGCTCCCGGATGTGGAGGAAAGATCAAGAGCTGCGCAGGGGATTTCATAGTCTCTGAGCTCTTTTCGGAAAGGGCATATGAGGGCGGCAGGTACCTGATAGTGGAAGTGGAAAAGACCAACTGGGATGCGCACAGGCTTATCCGGGAGATGGCCAGGATCCTACGCATCAGCCAGAAGAGGTTCTCCTGGGCCGGCACCAAGGACAAGAAAGCTGTCACCAGCCAGCGCATCAGCATTATGAACCTGGAGGAAAAAGAGCTATCCCGGATCAGCCTGCCGGACCTGAAGATCAGGGTTCTTGGGCGCTCCAACCGAGGTGTGGGGCTGGGGGATCTTTTGGGCAACCATTTTTCCATCACCATCCGCGACCTTTCCTGCCCCGAGCCGGCGGCTCAATTTGCCGCTATCACCCGGCAGATCGAGAGTCATGGAGGCATCCCCAACTACTTCGGGGTGCAAAGGTTCGGAGAGGTCCGACCGGTGACACACAGAGTGGGAGAGGCCCTGGTGCGGGGGCATTATGAAGATGCAGTCTTCATCTATCTGGCCCAGCCCTTTCCCGGAGAGCTCCCTGAGACCATTATCGCCCGGCAGGAGTTGTGGACGGGGCGGAATATTCCTGAAGCACTGAAGCACTTTCCGGAGCGCCTGAGCTTTGAGACGGCCATGCTCAATTATCTGGTGGAGCATCCCGGAGATTATGCCCATTCTTTTATGGTGCTCTCTCCCAATCTGCGCCGCCTCTTCGTCCATGCCTATCAGTCCTATCTCTTCAATAAGATCCTGAGCCTTCGTCTGGCGAAAGGAATGCCTCTCAACCGGGCGGAGATAGGAGATGTAGTCTGCTTTGCACGGGATGGTCTGCCGGATATGGGCAGGCTGCAAAAGGCTAACCCGGAAAACCTCTCGGCCATAAACAGGCTGATCGAGAGGGGCAGATCTTTTCTCACCCTGCCCCTGATAGGATTTGAGACCGAGCTGGGGGAGGGTAGGGAAGGCGAGATCGAGCGGGCCCTCCTCGCCGAGGAGGCCGTCTCAGAGGAGGACTTCCGGGTGGCCGGGTGCCTGGATATGGGATCCAAGGGCACCAGACGGGCTGCCCTCTGTCCGGTATTGCCCGAGATCACCTTCTCCGGCAGCAGCGCAAATCTGCAGTTCTCTCTGCCCAAGGGAAGCTACGCCACAGTGTTATTGAGAGAGTATATCAAGGGCAATGAATACAGTCATGATTCAGCAGAGAGAGTTTCAGCCGAGGAATGATGCCAGTGCAATTGGAATTAGAGAATCCATACGTTGTGGTCTACAAACAGATCCATGCCGTGGTTGACGACAGAGGCAGACAGGTGGAGCTTATGGAGCGCTCCAACTGTTATGGAGGATCGGCCTGGGCCAGGTACCATTACTGCCGCGGTCCCCTGGTGAAAAGCTGCCGCAATATCGGGGGGTGGTTTAGATACACCATCGAGCCCGGAGCGGTCGATCTGGATCTGGTCTCCTCCAAGAGGTCGGCTGGCATAGAGTCGGTAGCAGTCAATGGCAAAGAGGTGGAGGTGACCTACGCCGGCCTGGGCGGTGGGGGAGTGGGGGCCACACTCAGCCGGGCCGGAGCCGAGGATGTCTTGCGCTATGAGGTAACGGAGAGCGGGGGAGGTCGGGTGGCTAGAGGAACCATCGTCCTGCCCCGAAGGGAGAGGCTTATCATCGGGATAGACGACACCGACTCCAAGACCGAGGGAGCCACCTGGAGCCTGGTTCATAATATCGCTCAGAAGGTGGATCGAAAGGAGGCCCGCTACATCTCCCACAGCCTGGTGCAGCTCTTTCCCGTGCCCACCAAGACTCAGAACTGCGTGGCCACGGTGGTGGAGTTTGCCTGTCTCCCCGACCGGGCCGAGGCCATGCTCTCCGAGTTCAAGGCATTGCTGGGCAAGTACTCCGTCTCCACCCAGACAGGGATGGCCGTCTTCCGGGACTATGATCCCTCCTCCCTACTGCCCTTCGGGCAGCGGTGCAAGAGAGAGAGGGTGCATTATGAGGATGCCCTGGAAGCAGCGCGGGAGAATGGGGTGCAGATAGTGATGAACGGCCAGGGGCTGATCGGAGCCGTGGCTGCCCTTCCATTCTGCGCCCAGCCTGATGAATCGGTACAGCCGGATGATTCATTGAAGGCCTGAATGGCATGAACGGCCTGGATGCTGCCCTCCGGGCGGCAGAGGATGCCGCCGTGTCCGTGCGGACCTATGTGCCCGGCTACCCCATAACCGATCTGGCCCAGGCCCTCCGCTGCCAGATATCGGTGAATGAGAAGGTGGCCCTGGAGATAGCCCTTGGGGCCTCAGCCACCGGCCTGCGCTCTCTGGTTGTGGTCAAGCAGGTGGGCATGAATCTGCTGGCCGATCCTCTGGTCATATCCGCCACCCATGGCATAGGCTCCGGTGTTGTGGTTTTAGTAGGGGACGACCTGGGGCCGCGCCGCTCTCAGGCGGAGATGGACAGCAGGTTCTACGCCCCCCTCTCTGAGCTGCCGCTGCTCGATCCCAGCAGACCCGGCCTTCTTCATTCCTCCCTTCTGGAAGCCTACACCCTCTCGGAGAGGCTCAGGATTCCGGTGATGGTGAGGGTGACATCTCGTCTCCTCTCCGCCCAGGAGGAGCATATTCCATCCCGGCCTCTTCCGGCCACGGGGCAGAGGTTTGAGAAAGAAAACTGGGAGCTGACGGCAAAGGGCCGTCACCAGAGGCACCATGATCGGATCATGGCCTTTGCCCAGGAGGCATCCGAGTCCTCTACACTGAACCAGGTGCAGATCTGCGGAGAGATAGGGATCATAGCCAGCGGCCATCCCGCCAGCCTGGCCCAGGGGCTGGGCGTCTCGTTCCTGGGTCCGGCCTACAGCCACCCCCTGCCGGAGAGGCTCCTGCGACGCTTCATAGATGGACATAGATTGATACTGGTGGCCGAGGAGCCGGAGCCATTTATAGAGAGCATCCTCTCCGAAAATCCCAAGATCAGAGGCAAGCTAACCGGCCACCTGCCCAGAGGAGCCTTGGAGCGCCTGGACATCATCCAAGCCCTGGAGGAGCTGGGAGGCAGGCCAGAGAGGAGGCGGCAGGCATATGAGGGCGTGGCGGAGAGGGGGTATGAGGGCGTATGCTCCGACTGCCCCTTCCGGGCCCTCTTTTCTGCCCTGGCAAAAGTGGATGCGCCCGTGGCCGGGGACGCCGGCTGCTCCATCCGGGCAACGCGGGAGCCGTTCTCTTCTGCGGACGTGGCCTACGGCCTGGGCTCATCGGCTGGCGTGGCCTCAGGCTTTTGCGGCAAGGGAATAGCTCTGATGGGAGACTTCGCCCTGGCTCATTCCGGATTGGCGGGATTGATCAATGCCGTCTGGCAGAAGCGCGATCTTCTGGCGGTGGTGCTCAAGAACGATGTGGCGGCCATGACCGGCTTTCAGGAGGCTCCCGATCTTTCCCGCGTTTTAGAGGCGCTGCTGCCCACCAGCGTCCTGGATCTGCCCGCCGAGGAAGAGGATGTTGAGGCAGCTCTCCGAAAGGAGCTGGCCCGCCGGGGCCCCTCCGTTCTGGTGGCCCGGGGCAGATGCGTGATGAAGAAGAATAGCCGGAAAAATTAAAAGAAATTATTTATCCCCATAAGTACAAGACATCATCTCATGCCCATCCTGCGTGAAGACAGGGACATTAAAGAGGCCCTGGCCAGCTGCAAGAACATCTGCGTGGTCGGCATCTCTCCCGATCCCTATAAGCCCAGCTACTTCGTATCCGATGTGCTGCAAAGCCGCGGCTTCAAGCTCTTTCTGGTCAATCCCAACTATGCCGGCCGGACCATCCTGGGAGAGAAGGTCTATGCCTCGCTCGATGATGTTCCGGAAAAGATAGACATCATAGATGTATTCCGCCGCCCTTCTGCCGTTGCCGCTCTGGCCGAGGAAGCGGTCAGGAAGGGATTCAAGGTCTTCTGGATGCAGCCGGGCACAGAGAGCCCGGAGACCATAGTCAAGCTGGACCGGGAGGGCTACCGGGTGGTGGCAGGAAGATGCGCCAAGATCGAATCGGGAAGGCTGCTCTGAGCATAGTACGATGCCCAAGCCAGCCGTCTCAGTCCAGTCTACTGCTGCAGCTCCTGTAAAATGAGCAGGATCTGCATCTCTTTCTCTGGCTGTGCCCCCTTTCAGGAGAGCCGCTTTTTAGGGCATATCTCATCTCCTCCAGAGTGCTCAATAGATCAGAGCGCAGATGGGGGTCGAACTCGATCTTATGCTGCACCTTGTCGGCATAAACCAAGATCCCATAGGGCACGGCCACATTGTAATTCTCTTCTACCAGAAGACAGTAGGCAGCAAGCTGCATTATGTGGCCTCGATAAGGCTGTATTGCCCTGCTGCTTTTGATCTCCACCGGGATAAGGCGTCCCTTTTTATCCCGAACGAGATAGTCGGGCTTTCCCGAGAGGCCCAGGGAGCGGGAGTGGAGTGCATGAGCCGGACGATCGAGGTCGGAGTAAATCACCTCTCCCGCAGGGATGCCATTGACCCGGCGCACGGATCGGGCCGAGGACTTGGCCATCCGGGAGAAATAGAAAAAGGATAGGGCAAGGGCCAAAAGCAGCATGACGGGGATGATCTCATTTAAGAATGTGTCCATAATATCCATCCCAGCAGAATTAGAGCGGCAAATGCGAGCAGCAAGCCCGCCCTGCAAAGCATGCTCGATGCTCTCTCCCGGCGTGCCGCAAGCCGCAGACAGCCTCCGGCCCGCTCATGCTCCGCCGCTCCCCGCTCCAGGCCTGGTGACTCCATGGGCACTCCCGATCTTTTAAGGTGCCAGGAGACCGGGCAGTAGACGTACTGGGAGATCTCGGAAGCTGCGATAGTGTTCTTGCCGGATCTGGGTTTGGGCATATGCTATTCTGGCTGGAGCCGATAGCAGATAAAGATATTTCAAATTCCGATCTCCATAATCCAAGCCAGCTGCCAGGATGGCCGCATTAGCATTAACAGAATGAGTATCTTAAGTATCTCAAAAAATGATTAAGCTACCACCCTGGCGCTCTCGATCTTCACCTCTTTCGCCGGCCGGTCCATGGGCCCTGTCCTCACCTTGCCAATGGCGTCCACCACATCCATTCCCTCCACCACCTTTCCGAAGACGGGATGGGCCTTGTCCAGGAAGTTGTTGTCCACCAGGTTGATGAAGAACTGGCTGCCCCCGGTGTTGGGTCCGGCATTGGCCATGCTGATGGTGCCCCGGTTGTTTTTGTTCTTGCCGGAAAACTCGTCCTTGATGGCATAGCCTGGCCCGCCCCGGCCGGTTCCGGTGGGGTCGCCCCCCTGGACCATGAAGCCATCTATCACCCGGTGGAAGATGGTGCCGTCGTAAAATCCCTTCTCCACCAGCTTCTGGAAGTTGCCTGCCGTGATGGGCATATCCGGATAAAGCTCTAGGGTGATCTCACCCATATTGGTCTTGAGCTGTACCTTGACTGCGCCGCTATTGGAATCCTCTGACATTTCAATCAATCCTTTTTCTTATTGACTTTGATCGGCTCTCGCTTTCTCTTTCATCCCGTGATGCAGCTAGAAATGATAGATGATAAATCAAGATGCCATCTTTGCTTCGATGATCTTGACCTCGCTGATGGGACGGTCGCTCTCGTCAGTGGGAACTCTGCCGATGGCATCAACCACATCCATTCCCTCGATTACCTTTCCGAAGACAGGATGGGCGCTGTCCAGGTAGTTGTTGTCCACCAGGTTGATGAAGAACTGGCTGCCACCCGTGTTGGGCCCGGCATTGGCCATGCTGATGGTGCCCCGGAAGTTCCTGTTGCTCTCGGCGAATTCGTCATCTATGGTGTAGCCCGGCCCGCCGGAACCGGTTCCGGTGGGGTCGCCCCCCTGGATCATGAAGCCGTCTATCACCCGGTGGAAGATCACCCCATTATAGAATCCCTTCTCCACCAGATCCCGGAAGTTGCCGGCGGTCTTGGGCATATCATCGTAAAGCTGAATGGTGATCTCACCCATGCTGGTCTTCAGGAGAACCTTGCCCACTACTACCTCCTCTTTGGGTGCGAGGCAGCCGGCTGCCAGCAGAACCAGGGCGATAATGGCTAAATGGAAGATAAATCTCATGGGGGATAGCTCATGCACCCGGAATAAATTAAGCCTTTCCCAGGATGCAATGAGCCAGCATTGAATCCGGAGATCGAAATGTATTGCCTGAAGCCTATTCTGATGCTTTATCTTTGAAAGGCTTATCCATCACCGCTCGGCTCTCATCGATCACAATGTAGTCCTTGATGGCCACAACGGAGGAGAATGGTATGAGCACGAACCTGCCCTCCTCCCGGTACTGGATGCGGTTGAGCTCCCGGTCCGGCCGGACCCTCATGTCCTGCAGCTTTCCGGTCTGGACATCAAAGGTGAGATCATCGAGCCGCCCCAATACCATGCCGTCTATATTCACTATCTCCTTTCCGGCAATGCTCCCCGAGAACACCTTTCCCATTTCTCCCGCCCTCCAAATCTTATACCTGCAAGCCACCCTTCAAGACAGACATATGTCACAGCACACGGATCATCTATAGCCCATCAAAGAGGCAGGGTCCACCTTTATGCCGCCCTTGAACCTCTGGCTGATCCTCTCATAGTAGCTGACCATGTTCTCCTCCACGCTGGGCCGGACCTTGCGCAGAGCCTCCCGGAAGTCTTTCATCTCCACCTTCTCTCCCTCCTGGCGCAAAGCAAGCATGGCCGCCTCCCGGCAGAGGGCATTCAGATCTGAGCCCACATAGCCCTCGGTCAATTCCGCCAGCTCCTCCAGGTTGACATCCTCCGCTTTGGGCATGGCGGCGGCATGGATCTTGAGGATCTCATGCCGGCCCAGCTTGTCCGGCGGGCCTACCAGGAGCATGCGATCGAACCGGCCCGACCGCAGAAGCGCCGGGTCCAGGATATCCGGCCGGTTGGTGGCAGCTATAACCACCACGTCCTTGAGAGCCTCCAGGCCGTCCAGCTCGGAGAGTAGCTGGTTTACCACCCGCTCCATGACATGGCTGCCCTCGTCTGTTCCCCTCATGGGGGCTATGGAGTCCAGCTCATCGAAGAATATGATGGCCGGCGAGACCTGCCTGGCCTTTCTGAATATCTCCCTTATGGCTTTTTCCGACTCGCCCATCCACTTGGAGAGCATCTGATGGCCCCGCACGCTGATGAAATTAGCTGCCGTCTCATTGGCCACCGCCTGGGCGATCATGGTCTTTCCCGTGCCCGGCGGGCCGTAGAGCAAAACCCCTTTTGGCGGGCGCACTCCCATCTGCCGGAACTTCTCCGGCTGCTTTAAAGGCCACTCTATGGCCTCAATCAGCTCCTGCTTGAGAGAGCCCAGGCCGCCGAGGTCGCTCCAGCTGACAGCCGGCAGCTCCACCAGCACCTCTCTCATACTGGAGGGCTCTATCTCCTTGAGGGCCTCCTCAAAGTCCTCCCTTCGAACCTGCATCTGCTCCATGATCCCGGGAGGGATCTCGTCCTCGGTGGTTAGGTCGGGCATATAGCGGCGCAGGGCCCTCATGGCCGCCTCTTTACACAGCGCATTGACGTCCGCCCCCACGAAGCCGTGCATCCGGTCCGCCAGGCTCTCCAGGTTAATGTCATCGGCGAGGGGCATATTCTGCACATGGATCTGGAGGATCTCAATTCTATCGGAGCGGTCCGGCACGCCGATCTCAATCTCCCGGTCGAAGCGGCCCGGCCGGCGCAAGGCCGGATCTATGGCCTCCTCCCGGTTGGTGGCTCCTATGACCACCACCGCACCCCGCTCCTTGAGGCCGTCCATCATGGCCAGGAGCTGGGCCACCACCCGGCGCTCCACCTCGCCGGTGACCTCTCCTCTCTTGGGAGCGATGGAGTCGATCTCGTCTATGAAAATGATAGAAGGGGCGGCCTTCTGGGCATCATCGAATATCTCCCGCAGCCGCTGCTCGCTCTCGCCATAATACTTGGACATGATCTCCGGCCCGGCTATGGAAAAGAAGTTGGCGCCGCTCTCATTTGCAACTGCTTTGGCGATGAGAGTCTTTCCCGTGCCCGGCGGGCCGTAGAGCAGGACCCCCTTGGGCGGCTCAATGCCCAGCTTCTGGAAGACCTCAGGGTGCTTCATGGGCAGCTCAATCATCTCCCGCACCCTCTGCACCTCCGCCCGCAGGCCTCCCACGTTCTCGTAGGTGGTACCCGTGGCTTTCACCGAGCCGACGCTCTTGACCGGCTTTTCCAGGAGCACTATCTCCGTCTTCTCGCAGATGACCACCACATCAGCGGGATGGGTCTCGGTGACCACCAGGGGCACGGCCTCCATCCTTCCCATGAAGGGATGGGCCCCGGAGCTCATGATGGGCAGGATGTCGCCAGCAACTACCGGCCTCTTCAAGGTCTGGCGGCGGATCATGTCTGCCGCATCATCACCGTAGTGCATATTGGACCCCGAAGGCGGGGCCAGGATGATCTTCTGGGCGTCGGCAAACTTGGCCTTGCGGATCTTGACCCTGTCGCCTATGCCCACACCGGCATTCTGGCGGATGAAGCCGTCTATCCGGATGTAGTCCTGGGACCAGTCCTGCCGGTCCGCCCGCCAGACCTTGGCCGCGGTCATTCTCTTGCCCTCGATCTCGATGATGTCGCCGGGCGAGAGGCGCAATGTCAGCAGCGCATTGGGGTCCAGGCGGGCTATGCCCCGGGCGGAGTCATTGGGATAGGCCTTGGCCACCTTGAGGTGAATATCTTTCACGTCCCACACAATCTGGGTTTATTTTGCGGCAAGCGATATAAATTTATCCGAAGCCGGTTACACGGCTTCATTAAATGGAGGATATATAATGGTAAATTTCACACCCGATCCGAACGCTCCAATACTAATTCAGTTTGCTCCGTCTGCAGATATGGCTGAGTGCGACCTCATAGGAGAAGATCTGCATAAGCAATCCGCAGAGGCAGTTAAGAAAGCCATGAACACAATCTACAATACTGCGCGTCAGGTCACAGATACCATCGATAGCTTGGCAGTCAAGCCGTCGGCAGTTGAGGTAGAGTTCGGTATAATTCTGAAGGCCGAAACAGGGGCACTTATCGCCAAAGGAGGCGCCGAAGCAGCCTTCAAGGTCACGCTCACCTGGGAGAAGAAGTAGACTATGGCTGAAGGAATCCGATTACAGGAGATCCGGGAATTTGCAGTGCAGATATGTCATGCAAGAACGAACAATCCTGTAGGGACGGGATTTGTGGCTAGAGAGGGTATAGTCACCTGCGCACATGTAGTTAGGAAAGCAAACAGGAATGATGCTGGCATAGAACCTAAGGCAGCGGATGGCTTAGAGGTGGGGGTTTATTTTCCAGAACGAGGAGGTCGAGCCAGCTTTCAGAAGAGAGCCAAGGTGATTTCTTGTTTTAAACAGTACGACGATGACGTAGTGTTATTGCATCTTAGAGACGGCTCGGCTCCTTTGGGTCCAGAGTTGTCGGCAAGATTTGGATCTGCTAAGGGATCTGAGCTTCACGAGTTCCTAAGCTTCGGATATAGGCGGCTCAAGAATTATCAGGGTTTACCTGCTTATGGCAAGATCATAGGGCACGCTGACAAGCCTACAGGCAAGAAATTCCAAGGAGACCCTGTCATGCTCAGCTCCCAGAATATAGACAGAGGCATGAGCGGTGCCCCAGTGTTGGACGTCACGCGCAATCTGATCATAGGGATCATCTATCCTACATTCCGGAGCAATCTTCTAAAAATCGAATATTTTTCTTGTTAGTGATTTTACATAATTAATAAAAATTTTTAAATTAATTGTTGAATTTTAAGACCTATTCTATTACAATATATTGATCCTGTGCGCTCCTGCGAATATTCTTCAGCATCCAATATTGAGAGTTTAGACCATCTCTAGCTAATTCTTTCAAAATTATTAATATTTTTTAATAAATTATATAGTAGAGGATTCCTATTAACCTCCGATTTTAGCCAGAGCTTTATAAACTCTTTATAAAACGGGGTAGCTCTTGGGTAGGTTTTTAGGAATCCTCAGTAGAATCGATATCTAGAAAATTAATCAGCAATTTTATCCTTACTCCGGAATGTCGGTTGGATGATTGGTGCGGGAAAG
>LAHU01014124.1_pt1 | contig 11646 bp, 5 predicted proteins | sample 329631 | NCBI WGS metagenome assembly LAHU01 (sample SAMN03275698, study PRJNA271635) | activated sludge metagenome | isolation source: sample C-0 Zero hour mixed sludge faded in reactor as a methanogenic...
TGTACCTCGACTTCCGACGGCCGCCGCGCCTCACCTTCACCCTCACCACGCTGATCCCCTGCTTAGCCTTGTAGCCGAGGGCCCGAGCCCGATCGAGCCTGGTGGGCCGGTCGATCTTCTGGACGGAGGCATCCCGCCGCCATCCTATCAGCCTCTCCTGCCGAAGCTCGCCGACGTAGCTCTCACTGGGGGTCTTCCACGCGTCGCGGATGTATGCATAAAAAGACTTCAATCGCTTCACCTCGATCCGGTTCGGCCGTCTGGGGCCACATTCCGGACCGAAAGCCCCACTCAGCTTATAGGAGATAAACCTTTTCCGTCACTATCCGTTCGTCATGTCGCAATCTTAGTTTTTCACGATCGTTTGGCCTTTTCGACTTAATTTTTCCTCAATTATTCACATCTGCAGTTGTGAGAATCTGTAATGTATTATAAGATTTATAATATATATATTTAATCATGAAGTGTATTTTGTTTGAGAATTCTAGTACGTTTAGCAAAACGTATTTGATCTATCTGAAAATAGCTGCAATACATTAATACAAATATAACTATAAATATTGAAACTTCATCCTACATATTACAATGCGAAACTCTTAAATACTAGCATTACATATGTCCTATTCGGATGAAGTATCATCCGATATAGTATGGAGGTGAGATTAGTGGAAGAATATGGAGAAGCACAAGTGGGAGAAGTAACTGACGGAGAAGCGGTGTGCATATGCTACTGCTACCCTGGACAAAGTTTAAGGTATGACGTTGGATACCCAACCCTGTACCAATAAATTGGACATCTTGGGTAACGTAAATTGCTGAGAATGTTTCGGAAATTCGATGTGAACCTCCCCACAAATAGAACGGGTTCCCAAGGAGTTTTCAAAATATTCTCAGCAATTTATAGACATAGGTTAGGACATTATGTATGTGTTTAAGGCATCTCAGCATCGCTATATGGGGAAAACGTGGTAAAATGTTAGAATTCGAAACGCAGTCTGGGAATATATATGCATGGGATGATGAAATTGGCATATCTATTCCATTTTCGCCAATCTTGAGGGCGGTTTTGAATACGATATCATATCATAAAACTACGTCGAGGGACATCATCGTTGAAAACTTAAAAGATCAGTATAATGAGGAAGATATCATGTTTTATTATAATTGGATCAAAAAATGGAGATCGATTAGATCACAAGACATCCAGAATAGCGGCTCATTGGATATAAAGAGTTTTGTACTAAGAAACTGTCTTTTACAGCTTACACTAAGTGTCACAGAGGATTGTAACTTTAGATGTAAATATTGTGTTTATTCTGATAAATATAATAATACTAGAAATCAGTCAAATAAATATATGAAATCTACCACGGCTAAGAAAGCAATAGATCAATATATGTCATTATTAAAGGAAGGTGAAAGATATAACCCGTTAAGGTCACCATCAATAGCTTTTTATGGCGGAGAGCCTCTGCTAAATTTCAAATTAATTAAAACGTGTGTAGAGTATATTGAGGAGAAATATAATAATCATTCTGTAGATTATATTCTGACCACAAATGGTAGCTTACTGGATAAAGCTAAAGCAAAATGGCTTGTACAACATGATTTTTCGATTGGTGTTAGTTTGGATGGTCCCGAAAAGGTGCATGACAGAAATCGAGTTTATAGCAATGGAAAAGGAACATTTAAGGATATCATGGATAATATTAGACCAATAATGGAGGCAGGGTATGAAAAACTTAGATTACAAGCCGTTTTCGATTGGAAATGTGATTTATTAGCAACAAGTGAATTCTTTAATAGAAATGATGTCCCTCGTCTCACGCTTGCCACGATGGTTAGTGCTACAGGAGGGAGCCGATATTATGATCAATTTTCAAATGAGGATTTTATTGCTTTTAAGAAACAACTCGAATGGGCTAAAGACTGCTATATCATGAACCTTAAACAACCAGAAAAACAACAAGATCTGTTTCTGGATAAATTATTCCTAGAGAGCATTGCAAGATATATTTTTGGAACGCCATCGCTATGCGCATTGTCCCAAATAAGACCATTTACTGCAGCCTGTATTCCTGGAAGGAAAATATACGTTGATGTATATGGAACGTTTCATATGTGCGAACGAATCGGTGAAATTTTTCCTATTGGAAATGTGGATGAAGGATTAAACTTTGATAAAATTGGTAACATTTTGAGTGATTACCTTAAACATATGGATAAGTGTCCCACTTGTAACGTGCAAAGAGCATGCGATAAGTGCTACCAAGCTTTCGAGACAGTGAATGGATTCTCATATTCATCTAAGGTTTGTAAAGGGTTCGAATCTGCTCGGGCAAAGTCACTTGGTGATGCATTTACTATTGCAGAGATAAATCCAAAAGTCATTGAAATGGTTGATGCAGTATCAGTAAATACAAAAAAATTTTGTTAGTGGTGTGAGATTATGTATTTCAAGTTGAATCCAGAATGTTATTTTATAAAGGGAAAAACACGTGGAGCTATTTTCGATTTGATAGAGGGAAAAATATTTGCTTTAAACCGACACGAAACGGAAATAATTACTCATTGTGAAAGGAATGAATACGTAAACGGGGGTGATGAGTTTCTGAGGGACCTCAAACAGCGTTGTTTGGGCAATTTCTATTCCAAAAAAACATATATCCAAAAATTAAGAATTGGATCACCTATCGAAAAACAACAAATAGGCCGTCCACCACAGCTTTATAGAGCCTTCCTTGAAATAAATAACTCATGTAATCGGAATTGTTGGTTCTGCGGGTACTATGGAATCAAGAGAAGTTTGGGATGTATTGGATGCAATAAATGGAATGGAGATGGTGAATCCTTAGACATTAAACGATGGAACGAGATCATAGATGAATTAAGACTTTTGGATTGCAGGAATATTTATATAACCGGTGGGGATCTGACGATATCGTGGGATAGAACAATAGATATTTTGAATTGTACAACCGGAAAATTTATCGATACATATTTAATAATCCATCGACAGAATTTATCTGAGAATGTATTATGTGATCTGCCAAAAGATGTTAAATTAATTATTCAAACTGAAAATGCCAATGATATACATGATGATGGTTTTACATATCTTCTAATATCAAACCCTCTGGTAAAATTAGATCCCAGAATTATTTTAAACAAAAATATATTACTGGATTATGTCATCGATGATGTTAATTATGTGACAAGTGATCTACCAATAATGTCCAAAAGCAAAATCCATTCACAGAGTATTTATCAGTTTTTAAATAATATAGAATATCATCCGTGCCTTGGACATACATTAGCAATTTGTTATAATGGAGACGTTATACCATGTCCGATGATGAGACACCACGTTTTAGGTAATGTGAGATTGAGAAAACTTCATACAATATTCAAAAATTGGGATGCGGGGATAAATAAATTCTGGACTTTGAATTTAGATAAAATAGAAAAGTGTACTGATTGCGAATTCAGATATGTTTGTAACGATTGTAGAGCTTTGGAAGAACGATTAACCGGGAAATTAGAAGGCAAACGGTTGTGCAACTATGACCCCAGAAAAGGAATGTGGTTATAAAAATTTCTTCATGAAATTTATCAAACCTCACGCTTGTACCATGGTAATTCTGATTATTCTGAACTTTGTGGGTATGCTTTTCACTCTCATTAATCCGTTACTTACAAGATCCTTAATAGATGACGTATTTATTGATAAAAAGACGGAGATTTTTGGCTATATTCTTTTTGGTGTCGTTGGCATATACATAGTATCAGCTATTGCAAAGTATATCTCGGATTATATAAAAGGAAAACTTGAGCTTATTTTATTCAAAAACATCAGTGGTGCAGTCTTCGACGTTGTTCAATTTGCATCTTTAGAGAAAACACAAGAATTTAAAGTTGGAGACCTGCTTAGCCGCATCATGAATAATGTCCATTCAGTCATAAGCATATTTACATTAATTATTCCATATTTCCTTATGAGCATAACAAGTATCGTTGCACCATTACTAATAATGCTCAAGCTGAATGTGCAACTCACACTTGTTTTTATGATGCCTATTATCTTCTTCTTATTATCATCATTGTTTTTTGGCAAACAACTAAGGCACAAACAAAGAACATCATTAGATAAAACTGCTCTAGTATACTCGTTTTTAACAGATTCTCTCTCAAAAATATATATTATAAAAGTTTTTGGTCTTGAAGCATGGGCAAAAAATAAATTTAACGATAATATAAATGAATATTATGATTCCTCGATTGATGTAATAAAAACGTCCTCTTTAAATTCATCATTTGGTTCCTTAATAAATGGATTGCCTATATTTTTACTTTTTTCAGTTGGTGGTACCATGGTGATTCGAGGTTCTTTGACACTTGGCACGTTTATGGCTTTTATGAGCTATGTCACACTTTTCTTCGCTCCGATTTCGCAATTGTCCCATTTATGGACATTTTTTAAAAGTTCTTCTGCATCTTTCGACAGGGTTAATGAAATACTAATGTTAAACCAGGATGATACAAGTGATGGAGCGCTAATTGTGAGAGATGGTAACATCGAATTCTATGATGTATGGTTTTCCTACGATAATAAACCCATACTCGAAGGGTTCAATGCGATCTTTAAGAAAGGATTGAACTATATAGTAGGCGATAATGGAACCGGGAAGACTACAATTCTTAAATTGATATCTTCACTCTATCCGTTAAAACGTGGATATATTACTATAGATGGACAAAACATCTCAAAAGTGGCGATAAACGATTTAAGGAAAAATATCTCAATGGTCTTTTCAGACTCCTATTTATTTGATGCGTCCATTTATGAAAACATTCTCCTAGGTGATCTCTCTGCATCAGAGGGAGATGTTATCAATGCTGCAAAGCAGGTACATGCACACGAATTTATAAAAAGATTACCTAAAGGATACGAAACGGACGTCGGAGAAAATGGATTAAAGCTATCGAGCGGAGAAAAACAGAAGATTGCGTTAGCAAGATCTATCTTGAAAGATACACCGATAATGCTATTGGATGAAGTGACAAAATCCATTGATGCTGAATCAAGACAATCAATCAACGAAACTATTAAGAAACTAAAAACTAGAAAAACACTTATAATTGTTACTCATAATATGGAGGAAATAGATCATGGAAGTAACGTTATATACCTTGAGCCACCAAATCATTATTCCGCGGACGTTAACTAGATGTAGACACCGCAATTAAAATTATCATATATAATGAATTATAGTTGAGAGGATATAGTTATGGGCACGTTTAAGATGTTCTTTGTCTTGTGGCTGACGGGATCGCTAGTCGTGCCGTTCGTCAGCGGAATGGAGGAGGGAGGAAATCCTGGGCTCTATAAGGAGTACAGAGGTTTGGAGGAATTTGGAGTGGAGGATGCCTGGAAGATGGGCTACACTGGCAAGGGAGTTAAAGTGGCCATAATAGATTCTGGTATCGACTTTGCCACCCCAGATCTAGTGGGAACTCAAGCCCGCGTCTCTGACCCAGCCTCTCCTTACGATGGCTGGCCCATAGTGATCGATTTAGACTCTCTTTCTTCGTATCAACAAGGAGTATTCAGCGCCGGATCCCAATATGCTGATACTGCTTCTACTGATGTGGAAAGTTATCACGTCACAGGAACCAGCAAGAGCGGCATATATCATATCGGGGATCACCCTGACTCGCATCACGTAGCCTTCTATGGTCAACCAGTGAAGGTCCTTTTAGTAGATGAGAAAACCTCTGGCATATACGACACGGTGTACGTCGATCTGAACAACAACCATGATTTCAGGGACGATAAGCCTTGTCAAAAGGGCGACGAGATCTCATACTGGGATAGAGATGACGATGGATATCCTGACGAATCCGGTGGCATGATCTACTTCATTGCTGATGGTAAAACACCTCTGCCCCTTTCAGAGATGCTATACGGCAAAATGGCAAAAATTCCTGGTAACGGTGAACTGGTCGCCTTTCACATCGATCCGTATACTCATGGAACCATGTGCGCCTCTGTCATAGCATCTCAGGGAAAGAACGTGAAGGGCGTCGCCCCGGATGCTAAGCTCATACCAGTTAGAGCTTATGGATCGAACGACATGATTTTCTGCCTTCTGGCCTCCTTGGGCTACGATGGAATTCCAGGAACTGGAGACGAAGCAAACATTATAAGCGCATCAAGAAGTGTCCTGTACTTCGAGAAGGGAGCTGATGAGATATCAGCTTTCTTAGATTATCTAACTAAAACCGTCGCACCCTCCACAACCATCGTGTACGGCAACGGCAACGAAGGCTCGGGATATGGTACCTGCGGATCACCGTGCAGTGAATACGTTATAAACGTCGGGGCCATTTATGACCTGTGGTGGAACGGTTCTTCCTATCGAGGAGATGTGACCTGTTTCTCCTCTCGTGGCCCCAACGCCCTCGGGCAGGTAAAACCAAACGTACTAGCTACTGGCTACTGGGCTCCTAGGGTAGAACCTCTATGGTCTACCCACAGCGGTAGAGGCGCATGGTCCCGCTATTGTGGAGGGACTAGCGGCGCAACGCCTCATGTATCCGCTGTGGTGGCCCTGATCTACCAGGCCTACAGGGACAAATATGGCGAATTTCCTTCATCTGAGAAGGCCAGGAACATCCTAATGTCCTCCGCCACCAACATCGACGAAGAGATATTCGCCCAAGGCGCGGGGATTATAAACGCCAGAAGGGCGGTGGAGATGGCGTCCGGAAAGGGGGGTTTATTGATAGAGCCAGCGCTTCTGGTGACACCACCGGCAGAAGCAGGATCAGAGTTAGAGTTCAACTTCACAGTCAACAACTATTCAGGAAAGAACTTCATCTTGAAACCCCAAAAGCTAGTGAAGAAGGAAAAAGAAGAATTTGTTATGGAATCCGATCAAAAGACGTTCTTGTCCATACCCAAAGAATTGCTAGATGACGACCTATTGAAAGTATCGTTCTATTATCCTAGAGATGCCAGAAACACCAAGGTGTGTGTGGTAGATGGGGAGCTTTGCGAAGGGTATGATCTCATCCTCTACAACTGGAAAGATGTGAATGGAGACGGCAAATTCGCATCTGACGAGTCCATACCAAATGAAGCGCAAAAAAGCGAACTCGAACCCATAGCCATCGGCGCCTGGGGTTCAGTATTTACCTCCGAGGTAAGGATGCACCATCCCGCCGACAGATCCGATGAGGGAATAGTCGCAGGACTTATCAGAAAAAACACTACCTATGGTGATGAGATACACATGGTGGTGGAGACTTATTCCTGGAATTCTTGGGATATAGAGATCTATGTCGAAAAGAATCAGTATCACTGCATAATTCCCGTGCCGGATGCCACCGGCGTTTACCAAGGCAGAATTCTCATGGAGTATGGCGAAGAGGAACAATGTATACCCATGTCGTTTGCAGTCTACAGAAAGGACGATATTATGATCGCTAATGACCAGGACATATACGAAAACGACAAGATCTACGGAAGATTTGAAGGTGACGGCAAAGGTATTTATGATTCCAGATTTTATCCGATCTACCACTATGGGCATGATCTGGCAACGATAGAGGTTACATGGGAGGATCCAAAAACAGACATAGACGTTTATCTCTACGGAGAAGGGATGAAGAATTTCTCTTCACTGTGGGAATATTCTACCATCCCTCCAATAGAACTTCCAGTATTGCCGGTTTTGAAGGAGAATGCTCACAGCACCAGAACTTGGAGGACCAGAATAGACCAATATGTTAGTGGATCTGGCCTTGGTGCCAGCTACAGCACATGTTATACATCCACTGGAGAAAATAAGGAAGTGATAATCGGCGAATTAACTAAAGGGCTGAATACCCTCATTTTGAACCAGGTAGTTCCCGGTGGCGAGATGTACGGAGAGAACATAACCATTCAAATGAAAGTAGCACCTTTGACACCATCCCTAGACATCAGAACTAAAGTTGGAGATGTTTTCGGCCTACAGCTGGCAGGGGCAGATGGAGTCGTAGGTTTTTCATCAGGGGAATATATTGCCGAAGGCAAATCAAAGATATTCGAGGCCAAAAAAAGTGATGTGATATTGCTTCACACCAATTGTACCAATTATTCACCTCACTTATTCTTCGATGAAAACGACAATGGCATGTTCGACGGAGATGTGGACGAAGTCGTTTTTGCCGAATCTAGATTTGATATCATCAATCCGTTTTATACTGATATAATTCCCATCTCCAGAAATGGCACCTACATTCTGGTCGATTTTGTTGGTGAGTTCTATCACATGACGGATAGATACGAGTTGAACGATAGCTTGATAACAGAAATTGAAGCGCATGAAAAAGCAGGTGTATATTCAGGCATAGCAGAGAAGGACGGAAATCTCCTTCCAGTTCGGATAAATCTGGTGGTGGAGCATGGTGAACCGGCCTCTCTCCACATGAGCTCTGTTGATCGCATAGGCTGCAATCTTCCCTTTGACGTTAACTTCAAGGTATACGACGCATACGGCAATGTGGTAGCTGACAACACAACGGCAACCGTAGAATTCGATAATACGACGAATAGCGTGAGAATCGTAAACGGAGTAGGATTGATCACCTTAACCGCGCCCGCCAAAACAGGAGCCTACAGAATAAAGTTAAATAGTACGTATGGCTTTGCCGAAAAAGTTTTTGAGGTTACAGATGAAGCCATCATCGAAATAGGAGAGATAACCATTGGTGATAAGGAAGTTGCATTGACGATGACGAACAGTGGCGGATCTTGTATCGAACTCGATGTATATGCCAATCCTTCCATCCATTTGGATTTCGATCCCGATATGCTACCAATGGCCCCATCTGGTATGTATCAATCCATGTTTTCCCATTCTCGATATTTGTCGAGATCGGGCAACTCCACGTTCTCAATTTGCGGAGGTGAAGAAAGAGATATTGTCATAGCGACTTCCGACGCAGTGTCTTTTGGGGAACCTTATATTATTGTGGCAACTTCCGCTGCAGGGGACGTTATCACTTACGAAGAGATCAACAATTCCCCATCCTTGCCTGCTGAGAATGAAGAAATCAGGGAGCTGAAAGACACGGAAATTGCATTTGCGAACCAACCCTTGTCATTCAAGGTTGAAGGTCTTATATCCGTTCAATTGAACGAACATCAGCCCCTCTTCTTCGTTACTCATGGTGCATTTTCCATTTATCCAGACGAAGTTGGTGAACTCGGTGTAACGACTGACGTCGGAGATTACATGATTGCTGTAGTTGCCATAGATGGAAAAGTTTCAGATGGAGTTCCTGCACCATTGAAGAATGATGCGGCGAACAAAGTTGGACCGATAGTTATCAACTCCACGGATGGGAACATATGCATCTCATGGATGCCAATCAGGGGAGCTGATCACTACAACGTGTACCAAATTGAAAGTAACAGATTGAAACTTCTGGAGGTGGTGGAAGACCCAGAGTACTCAATGGAAGGAGACCTTTGGAACAGCTACACCTTCAGGGTCTCCTCCGTAGACGAAGCAGGGAACGAGGGCTTGCTGAGCGATCCTGTCGGTTCCGTGGCCATCCCGTAATTATGGTCGATCCAAAAAGCACCATCCATGATGAGCTTTAGGCATAGATAGGCCTAAAAATCAGGGCGACATTTGAATCCTCGTCAAGATTCGAGATCGAACTGAATGGTACATTGGAGTCAGAGCCGCTCCGACAAAAGCCATCTCCGAGGCTCCTCCCCCTCCACCAGCGCGAAGGCGGCGATGAGCCTCCCCTTAACCTTAACCCGGGTGAAGACGAGCTGCTCGCCGTTTTTGGCCTCGAGGATGGCGAGGAACTCCTCCATCTCGCCGTCGTCGAGCTCGATCAGCCCCTCCCTCCCGGAGAGCCAGTTGAAGACCCTCACCTCGTTTATCTCCCGGACCCGCTTGAGGGCGGAGACGTCGGACTCGTCTTCGACCTGGACGCTCCTACCCATCTCCGGCGACCAGCCGATCATCTTCTTCCCTGAGGCGATGAAGGAGATGGGGACCTGCTCCCCCTCCAGGGGTTTGGGGTAGAGGCCGGTCAGCCTCTTCTCCATCCCCTCCTTCGAGGCGGCAGAGTCCTGGCCCTCCGCCCCGGGGGTCCGACCATCCACGCCATCTCCAGCTTCCATCGTCCTGCCTTCCCATCCGTTCGTTCGCACGGCCCGGGCCCTCCCCCGGCCAGGGCACCTCCTCCGAGGAGGTCAGGTCCTCGCCTCGTACTCGATCCTCTTCTTGAGGATGCACCCTCCGCCCCGGAGCCCCCCCATCGGGTGCTTGGGGGTTCCCATGGAGTTCATGCACCTCGCCATCACCGCCGCGCCCCGGGCGAGGCCGTCGTCGACGAAGACTACGTTCTTCTCGGGCTGGTCGTAGAGGTTGAGGGTTCCGATCTCCTCCAGGATCAAATCCGGCTTGTTTCCACTTATGCCGGCCCGCCCGGTCACCCCTATCGCCGTATCTTTGGTGACGAGGCCGGCGTCGACGGCCACCTCCACAAGACGCCTGGCGGTCCTGGCCGCGGCGACGTCGATGGCGGCAAACAAGGTCTTCAGCCCCTTTTCCTGGTAGATCTCCCGTCCGATCTGGGCGAGGCGGTTGAGCTGGCTTCCGTTCTCCCCGACGTCGCAGCCTATGAGGAGGACTCCGATCTTCTCGGCGGCGGCGGGGTCGACGGGGACGGAGCCGTACCTGGACCTCCCGACGGGGACCCGCTCTATCCTGATATGCTCGTCGATCGCCCTCGCATAATCCCGGGCCGTCTTATCGACCTTCACCTTCTTTCCGCTGAAGAGGTCGAGGGTCGTCCCCGTCTGGGGGTCGACGAGCCCCGTTCCCTGGATCAGGGCGTCGGGTATGGCTCCCGCCAGGCCGCAGAAGTTGCCGATGGTGCTCGAGTACGGCAGTTCCGCCGATGTGATCCTCCCGTCGAGGGTCGTCCCGAAGTCGAGGGAGAGGCACGGATTTCGGAAGTCGACGTCGGTCCACTTCGACCCCTCCTTTATCCCGGCGGTGGCGAGCTCCCCCTCCATCTCGTTGGCGACGATCTCGACCCCCGTCGAACCCTTCGGCGGGAAGACCGAGGCTACGGGCCCGTTGAAGACGATCCTGTCCATCAGGCTGTAGGGCCGGAACCGATCGGGGATGTTCTGGATCGACATCGCAGGGGTCATCAGCCTCGGCGGGACCCCGGCTATAAGGCAGCCGTCGGCGAGGGCCTGGATGAAGGTCCCCACCTCGTCCGGCGACGAGAAGCCGGCAACGACCCCCGTCGACCGGACGACGAAGTTCAGGTCGTCTTTGATGGAGAGCCTCGCCCTGGCGTGGCTCTCCAGGAGGGTGTCACGCACCAGATCCGATACCGACTCCCGGGTGAGGGGGGTGCCGCAGAGGGTATGGGCGAAGACCTCCTCCCCCGGCTTCGGCTTTCGCACGTCCCGGGTCATCTTCACCGTCTTGTTGACGATCCGGGTCTGACCGTTCTTCATGTTGGTGGCGGTGAGGATGCATTTGGTGGTGCTGTTTCCCACCTCCACAGAGGCGACGATGTAGTAGGGGTCCTTCTTCAGCTCCAGGATGTCCACCG
>LAHU01001128.1_pt1 | contig 11563 bp, 13 predicted proteins | sample 329631 | NCBI WGS metagenome assembly LAHU01 (sample SAMN03275698, study PRJNA271635) | activated sludge metagenome | isolation source: sample C-0 Zero hour mixed sludge faded in reactor as a methanogenic...
GGTATTAGCGGCCGAGACTGTCCTGTTGCGCTTTACCAGCATTGGGCAAGACGTTTTCCCCCAGGCACTACAGGCATCTGCCGACTTGGCCGCCGGGATGGGAATGGACCTGACTGCCGCCGCGCGGTATCTTGGCATGGCGTTGGAATCCCCCGCCGATGGTATGAGCCGCTTGCGCCGCATGGGTGTAATGTTTACTGAAGAGCAACAGAATACGATCAAGGCGATGCAGGAGGGCGGGGACGCCGCTGGGGCGCAGGCGCTTATGCTGGATATCCTCAACAGCAAATTCGGCGGCACGGCTGCGGCAATGGCCAACACCTACCTTGGCCGGATGGAACAGTTGAAAAATACATTCGGCAATATCCAAGAAACAATCGGCGCAGCCGTCCTGCCCTCTCTGCAAATCCTGGGCGAGAAGATGCTGGAAATCATGGCCGATCCGACGGTACAAAAGGCCATTGCGGATTTCTCGGCATGGCTCGCTGAGACATTGCCGATTGCTCTAGATGCTATCCTGGGACTCATTGAGGATATCGCGCCTATTATTGGCGGGATATGGCAAACATTCGCCGGTTTTTTGACGGGCAATGTGGCAGGCGCGTTGAATAGAATTGGGCAGGCATTGAGCGCAATGGGCTTGCCGCCTGATTTTGTGGCTGCTGTGCAAGATTTTGCCGCAGCGGCCGCCAATATCGTTTCCAACATGCCAGGTCTGATTGGTGGCATTGGCGAATTGATTACAGGAGACAAGGCAACTGGACTTGCCGCAATCCGCGATGCAATCGCGGGAATGGGCCTGCCGCCTGGTATTGCCGATGCGATTGGTGGGGTGGGTGAGGCTGTCGGCAGGGTGCGCGACAAGGTTGCCGAATACGCTCCTGGAATTCTTGAATTTTTCAATAATCTGGCGCAAAAGTTGGGTATTGACCTACCCCAAAAGGGCGATACCTTTACAGAAGCGTTTGGAAAGTGGATGGTCCTGCTTGACAAAAGCACGCTGGGGGCCATGCCGGCATTGCAAAATCTTATCACGACTATAAATGATAAGCTAACTGTTGCACTGGGCGGTCTAGTTGAATTTGGTCGCACGGATGCCGTACCCTGGATTAATGACGAACTCGTTCCGGCATTTGAGGATTGGCTTGAACAAACACAAAATACCGCCAGTGCTATCCGCGATGATTTAACCGTTGCACTTGATAAATTTGTCAACTCGCAAGCCGGCAAAGACCTCTTGCAATGGTGGGAAAACCTCAAAGGGATGGTGCAAGATGTTATTGATGCCATCCAGGGATTGATTGACAAAATCGGGGCTATTGAATGGCCTCAACTTCCAGATTGGCTGACTGGGGGCGGCATAGATTTTGGTGACATTGGTAGTGGCTTGGGCGGGCTGATTCAGGGCGGCGGGGAACTTAGTGATCCGTTGGCCTGGATTCGAGAACAACTTGCGATGGGGCAGAGCTTCGGGGGTGCGGCTAACTATTGGGCTGACCTATATGAAGAGCAATCTCTTTTGCCGCTCTTGGAAGAACTCGATGCCCTAGACGAAAAAACCCAGATGTACAATGACGCGCTAGCATCGGGGCGGCTAGATGCCGGAATGTATAGCAAGGTTATGCAGGACTTGGCCCTCACAGAAGAGGAGCGGGCCCGCGTCCTAGACGAACTAGCCGAAAAACAGGAGAGGTTACAACGGCTACAAGAAGCCCAGCAACAACTTGATTTTCTTGAGCAACAAATGAAGCTGTTGGACCTCATTACAGAATACGGCCTGAATCCTGAGGACATTCTCGCGGGCGTCGAACTGGGGGCCAATGCCAATGTGGAGGGCATTTTGGACGCGCTGACGCGGGCAATGGAAGCTATCGTTGCGCAGGGCGCGGGCGCATTTCCGACATTTGGGGAAACGATAGAACCGCCCGGGGGCGGGATCGTGACGGGTATGCCGATTGTGCCCGGGACAAAAGCTATTCAGGTAACGGTGGGTCCGAATTATATTGAAAACGGAATGGACGAGACTCTTTTTGCGGCTCGGGTTGAACAGATAATTAGTGAGGCCTTGGCCGCAGCGTAATCGCACAGATGCGCGGAGGCAGACATGGCGAGGTTTATCATGGCAATTACGGCAATTCTGCAACTGATTTGCGGCAGCGTGACTATCGACTTGCTGGATCGAAATAGCGGGTTGTTATTGAAATCGTGGCGTCCTGCAATTGCGCCAGTAAAAGATGGGGGCATCTGGCAAAACAGCCCTCTTGCTAATGGCCGTCGGCTGGCACAGGCAAAGCGCGACAATATCATTGACACATTCACTTTTGACGCCCGCTCCGGCGCCCAGGATGCTACTATCCAAACAATGCAGGATTTGCGCCGGTGGCTCGAACTGGCGCAAAATTATTGGGTTACGGGCGACCCTTCCGTACAGCCAGATGTGCCCTATATCAAGGCTCAGGCCGCAAATGAAACGAATACACGCTATAGTTTAGTTTACCGCGGTGACTGCCTGGAAGACGGCGAGCCGTATGCGCAACCGTTTTTCGGCATTGGGTGCCGCAGCGCTATGACCGGCCTGACTCTGGCGCTCGAGCATGGGGATTGGACAGATATGCCGCCAGGCACAAGCACTTGTGTACAAGTGGCGGGAACCGGGACGGGAAACGATCTGGTAACTGTAACCGCATCGCCGGCTCAGAGTGAAGACGATGCCTGGTGTTATGCGGGTGGGGCGTCGTTTTCATTGACGGGCACGGCCCTGCCCTTGGGGTATTTTACTGCCGGATCTGGAATAGCCGGGGTTCGATTCCCCAATGTGGTTGTTCCACAAGGCGCCACAATTGTTGAAGCATATATTACGTTTTATGCCGATTTCTCCGACGCTAATGAAGATTGCCGCGTACAGGTTCGAGTGCAGGAAGCCGACAATCCCGCCATATTTAGCACCTATGCCGATTTTGCCGCTCGGCTGGCGCCACGGCCCGCCTATCCTGTTTTGCAATGGCCCGACCCAAACTGGGGAACAACTATTGAACGGTGGACGGCCGATTCAACCTATACGACGCGCAATGATTGCCCCCTGATTAGAATGCAGGTACAGGCATTGGTGGACCGGCCGGGATGGGCAGCTGGAAACGCCATGGCGTTCTTTTTTATCGACAACGGTTCAGATCCAACCCCGGCCGTTCGGCGCGCGAGCTCATGGGACCATGCCGACCCCGATACGCCGCCAGAATTAACTATCATTTATATTGACGATTCTAGTACCACAGGGCGTACGGCAACATGCGATGATGAGGTATATGTTGCTAACAAGCAAAATGATGCGGCTCTAACTCACATCTTTTGGAACAGCGGGGCAAACTGGAGTGGGAATCTTATTGGGGCGGCGTTGCCGTTCGAGCTATTCGACAACCCAATGGCGAATGGCGACTATTTGTATTTTGGCATCGCCACGACAGACCCCCTGACATCGGGGCCGTTTTCGTCCCTTGTTTTCGACATTGGCACACCTGCGGTTTATACCGCTGCGGCTACGATTACGTGGGAATACTACAATGGCGGATGGGTGGCGCTGACGGCCCGCGATAATACCGCATCTGAGCCCCGATTGACAAGGGATCCATTTGTACAGGATGGTGTCAATTCTGTGCATTGGCTCCAACCGTCCGATTGGGCAGCCGTAGCCATAAATGGCGTAACCGCATATTGGGTGCGAGCCGTTGTAAATATTGGCGCTGGCGATGCCATTACAACCCCGACGCAGCAAAATAGGGATGTATATACCGTGACCTGGCCGTATGTAGATATCGCTGCAACGCAGGTTGCGGGCGATATGCCGGCATTGGCGCGAATTTATCGGAGCAATGAAAGCGGCTACCATCTCGGCCCCGACATTGGATTTGATCGCCTCATGATTGGGCTGCGTTCCGCGTCAAGGGGCTTGCGCTATACGCCATATATTAATCTGTCGCAGGAACAGAACGACGCCGGAGTGACGGTATCCGTGGGCGCGAATTCTGCATTTACGGCCGACCCATCTGCGCCTACTGGGTGGAATGTAACATTTACCTCGGCCGGCGCAACCGGATTGACTCAGGAGATAACCGTAAATTTTGCCGATGATCTAATGCCGGAATATCATGGCACCTATCGCGTGTTCTTGCGTGCTATGCAGGAAGTAGCTACAACTGTCGGGCAAGTTGAATTGCGCCTTGAATATAGATTCCCTGGGGGCCGGCCAATATATACACCCTGGACGCCCTTCAACTATGTCAATTGCCGCGAGCCGGTAGATTTTGGGCGTGTCACTATTCCCACAACTGCGCTGTTGCCAACAGAGGAATCTACTGGGAGCCTGATTCGTGTCAATGTGCGTTGGACGGCGGCGGGCGTGTCTATTTATTTTTATGATCTGATTCTGTTCCCGGTTGACGAATGGGCCGGTTCGTTTGATTGGGTGCAAGATTTTCCATATGTGGAATGCCGCTACATTAGTAACCCGCGATATGTGGACATTGACAGCATTGGCAATCCCCGCTCATTTCTGCGGGCAGTATTGCATGACGGCTTGCCCGGTGCGTCAATTGGGGCTGTCGGCTCAGAGCGGGTTGTCGCCAATGGGCCGGCAATTATGCAGGCAAATCGCGCGCAACGATTGTGGTTTTTTTCTAGCCGCCTGGGCGGGGCAGGCACATATAACCTTATAAGCGACAATGAGGAATCCGGTCGGGTTCAGGCATTTCGGCAGCAACGATATTTCAGTAGTCGGGGAAGCCGCTAGAAATGGCAATTGCATCGGCATTCGGGGGCACGGGTCTATCTGTCGTGGTATCCGACCCGCTTGCGCTGGGCGGCGGATTTCGCGATACAATTACTGATCGTGTTTCGTCCTGGCAGCACGAAAACAGGGCGCTCGGGGGATACTATAGCGCCCGCGCCACGATTGCGGATACTATCGAGGCAATGGAGGATTGGTTTGTCAATGGACTGGGGCGGCAAATTCTTGTCTTTGACGAAGCAACTGTTACATTATGGGAGGGTTTTGTCAATCAGGTTGAGCTCGCGGCCGGCCCAATTCGCGCCACGCGGGGTCCGCTCCTGAATGTAGCAAACCGCGTCGATTTGTGGTATTCGACGGTAGATACTACCACCACCCCCCCGACTGTGGGCATTCGCAAAAACGTCGGTGTTGATAATGATACTGTTTCACAGGGGATATATGGAATTTTACAGACGATGCTATCGACGGGGGGTTGCACGGCTGCAAATGCCGCGCAACTCCGCAATATGCACCTGGATTATTACGCACAACCTGAAACAGATACACAAATGGGCAGCGCCGATACTCCCGGCTTGTCTCTCGAATGCGCGGGCTATGTGCGGTATCTCGAAAAGTACGTTTTCAACGATACGGTTTCGACGGGGCAAGGCAGCCTGTCAACAAAGCTTGCCAGTATTTTGACGGCCGACCCCAACGCGCTTTTTACGCAGAGCATCACGGCCAATACTTTCCAGGTGCCGTTATACGAAAATGACAACGCGGTGGCCTGGGACCTGATAAAGAACCTGGTGCCGCTCGGCGATGCGGCCTTCAATCGCTACATTTTTGGCGTCTATGCCAACCGGGTAGCCCGCTACGAAGCAGCCTCGACCACGATTGATTATCAGCAGGTATTGCGCGATCCGGCGCAACACCTCCTAGATGCCAACGGCGCCACGGTCAAGCCGTGGAATGTGCTACCGGGCAAGTGGCTGTTCTTCCCCGATTTTCTTATCGGGCGCGTGCCGCAGGATACCGCCCTGGCCAGCGATCCGCGCGCCGCGTTTCTCGAAAGTGTGCGTTATATTGCACCCTACGGCCTCCAGTGGACGGGCGGCAAAAGCAATCGCATCCAACAGCGATTGGCGCAACTGGGCTTGAGCGGCATGGGGGTGTAGCGATGCCTGGGTTGACGAAACAAATCCGCAATACCTCAGCGGCCTACATCCAAAGCGTTGACCACCGGCCGGCATACAATCATTTTGTGGATCCGTTTTTTCTCGAAATGGATTTTACCGGCACGGAATATGATACGAAAGCAGAGTGTCAATATCGGGGGCTGCGCTTTTCGGATGATGATACCCCCTGGCCGGATGCGCTTATTGCCACAACTGGCCCGGGAACTTGGACGCATAGCGCCAGCAATGGATGGCAACCGGGGGATATGGACGAAAATGAAGGGCCTTCCCTGCTGATTCCCCTCATGCGGCCGGCCAATTGGATTTTGGAATTGCAATGGAAATATGCCCCTGCGGACGTTAATGAGCAGGGAATTCTTTATTTTGGGTATATCACCAATAGCAATCAACCGGGAGCATATGCGCGGATTGAAGACACCTCAGCCGCGGCCTCACAACTAGAGGCGCACCTGGATACGAACGACGGGGATGATTCATATACTGAGCGGTATAACGGCGCGGCACTCGCTGGGGCGGCAACTAGAACTTATCGGTTCCGCTGTATGCACGGGTGCATATCGGTTTGGGACGATCAAGATGACGCATGGCATGATTACGAAGGGAGATATGGCGTAATCCCACAAATGGCGTCAATTCCATATACTGCCGCGTGGGCATTTATTCAAACTGTTATGCCCATTGGCGCCGCCGCGCCCTGGACGGCATATTTAGCCGGCCTAAAACTTTCATTTTTCTACTGAGCTTTTCGCCACACCCGCCGCCTGCGGCCATTGATACGCGCCCAGCGCTCGAGCAGCATGCCTGCGCTTGCCTGCGCTTGCAAGTGCGCCTCGGCGGTTTTTAGTGTTAGCCGCGTGCCCTGTCGGGCTAGTGCCACTACATAGTCATCGGCGGTGATTTCGCCGGGCTGGATGTCCGTTTCAATCTGCGCCGTCAATTCAGCTAGCAGCGCAAGGGCGTCAACGTCAAGCTCGCGGGGTTCGTCCATTTTTTAGACCTCCTTTTTCGGTGCCGTCCACGCTTGAATCCGTCTAGGACTATAGCGCAAAAACTCGTGTCGCCATTCCCCGGCGGCGATTTCAAGAATTAGTACCCCTACCGGCTCGATGATCGTACCGGCGCCGATAGCATAGCCATAGGCCCCGACGAGTTTGAACGGAGGGATTTGAAAACCCCAACGGTTCAAAGCCGCACCAAACGCCATATAGTGAACGTGCCCCCAAGCGTAAATTTGCGCGGGCATTACGTTTTGTTCCAATGCGCGGTTTACTTGGCGGTCAACAGAACGTACTACGCCGGCATTTCGTGTACCCGTATCGTTAGTTGAACACGGCGGGCGGTGCGCTACCTCAATAGTCACTCCCCCCACTTGCAACGGCAAAACCGGCCAGGTACACGATCCTACCGCCGAACACTTCTCGGCAGAGATATCGGCGGCAAACTGCTCCTCCAATTCGGCCAATTCGCCGACGTGCGCGGTTGTGCCGCGAACAACAAAGTTGTAATCAGACACATCTAGCGCGGGTTGGGCCGCTTGCGTCATCGCATCCTGTACATTTTTCTTAACCGTGCTGATTAACTCCGCGTTGCTATGCCGGTTCAGATCCCCAATATCGCCCGCCCAAACTGTGTATACGCTTGCGCCCGTTTGCGTCTTGCGCTCTTTGACTGTAGCCCACACATCCAACCAGGCTTTCCACAAAAACCGCTGCCCCACGGAAGGTAAGTGTACATCTCGATTCGCCCGCTTGTATTCCGGCGGGCATAATCCCACCGTGTCGTTGACGTGTAGGTCTGCACAGAGGACCACAATATCAGTAGGCTGTTCGAGTAACATCTAGGAATTCTCCTTTGTCTGATATTTTGCAGCAATAGATATACACAACCTTTGTACTCGCTTGGCTGCTTGTTGTCTTTTATCTTCATAATAAGCCTGAGCAAGATTTTCCAAGAACTCTAGTAAATTTGCTCCTGTGGCCCAATAACATAAATTTTGGGCGGAAGGAGTACACAACCAATAGCGGGCATTACGATATATTATTGATCGTGGGGAACGGGTTGCAATATCCCGCACCGCTTGCGCCAGGACCGCCAGCGCCAGCCCATCGTAATCACCGCCGCAAACTGCCCATTCGCGCAGCCGAGAAGAGCGATTCATGATTGCGCCTCAGCCCTGAAATGCTCTTGGTAGGCCTTTAACGCCGCATTGGCCGTTGCCCATGCGTGGACCTGATTTTCCCATTCGGGGCTTGCTTTCGATGCGGCATAATATTCGCGTTCATATGCCGCCCAAAGCTCTTTGGCAACGTGGCACAGGCGAATCACAGTATGCCCCAACTCGCAGCCGCAGGGGAGCTTTTTTGCCATTAAAATCCTCCTACCTCTCGTACCTATCCTATCACCAGCGCCTAAACTATGTCTCCATAGGCGTGCTACTTGACATATCCGCCGCCTTCCTGCCACTTGTCGCGCAGCGTGGCGATAGCCGCCTCGTATGTCGGGTACACCAGCGCGCCGCGCTTTCCCTTGCGGCGCTGTTCAACTATCCCCATCGCCTTGAACACGCGCATGGCGTACTCGTAGTCCGTTTCGCCCACGGCGTCGTGGCCGGGATTCTGGCCCCACGACAAGCGCGCCGCGTCCTGGTCGTAGATCCACTGTAGCACGTCCCGGCAGGCGCGGAACCCGGCGTCGCCGTCGTCCCGGGCATTGGCGCGGATCGTCACGATGCTGGGGCGCACCTCGCCCTCATCGACCACACCATTCCCGTTGTCGTCAATCCACACCCAGTCTCGTTTCCACTTGGGCTGTTGCGAATCCTCGGGCGCCACATCGACCCAGCCGCGCATGAGGCCGGCTGCGCGCATCTCGCGCTTGTGTTGGGCGTCGCGCATCATGGCGTCCTGCGCCACGTCCAGCCCCACGACAGCCGCCAGCCACAGGAACAGGAGCCATGCGCAGACACCGGCGAACCAGGCCAGCGGGGTGCCGTAGGCCGCGATGGCCCACGAGGCCATGAGCGCCACGAATAGAATGAAGCTCAGGACGGAGAGTTGGACGAACCGGGAAAGGTCGTTCATCGGCGGCGCCCGCTTCCAGAACTCAGCACGGCCACGACGGCCAGGACGAGGATTACAGCTATGATGATTGCCAGGGGGTCCGGCGCATTCGTCATCTCGCCTCCATCGCCTCGGCCGCGCAGACCACCGCCAGCGCGCGGCGGTACACGGCCAGGTAATTGTCGTCATGGCCCAGGATGTCCCGGCGCCAGGCGTACAGCGTCCGGCAGGCCAGGACCAGCTCGGCCGGCCACACCGCGTGCGCCGCGCCCTGCGTGATGTCAACCAGGGCGTCGTAGGCGGGCGTGTTTTCTGGCGTGAGCTGCCCTAGGCGGCGCATCAGGTCGGAGCGTTGCTCGATCATAGCAGCCTCGGTTGCGCCAGCGCATTGCGGATGCGCTTGACGGCAATCTCAAAGTAGCCGGGGTCGATTTCGATGCCAATGAAATTGCGGCCGGTCTGAGCGCAGGCGACGCCGGTCGTGCCGCTGCCCATGAAGGGGTCGAGGATGGTCTCGCCTTCGGCCGTCCACTTGTCCACGGTCCATGCAACGTGCGACAATTGACGGGCACAAGGATGCAAGTTGGTGTCGGGGCGGGGTTGCCCGTTGCGATGGATGTACCGACCCGGTATCAAATGGTGCCCATCGCTAGGTGTTGGAGGAGTGCCAAAGAAATATGCTACATCGCCCGTGTACAACAGACGGCCTTTATAGTTTGGTTGGACATATTCCAGCCAGCAGACGCGAAAGAACGGGAATTCATCCCTGGCGATAGTTATTAGAAAGCGCGGGTCTGAATCGCAGCCCAGTTGTACGGACAGCCTCTTTGTGCCACGAGGAAGCAAATTGAAGGCAATATATGCCAGTCTATGCGGGTCTGAACTCCCCGGTATCTCTGGGGCGGCGTCCGGCCATACCGGGTCCGTCACCACGGCGTCCACACTCCCCGCAGCGAGCGTTGGCAATACCTCCAGGCAATCGCCGCAGTACAGCGTAGCGGTGAGTCCGGTCGGGCCGGTGAGGACAAGCGGCTCTCTCATCCCTCCCCCCTCGCCTTCGCCACGGCGTACAGCACGCCCGCCGCGGCCACGGCGGCCACGACCACGACGGCCAGGTAGAAAAGCGGCGAGATCTCCGCGCCGGGGGCAGGCTCCGGCACCGCGGCCATGACCTGCGCTTCGAGCTGCGGCATCAGCGCCAGCGCGGCGATTCCCACGGCGGCGAGTAACAGAGCGACGGCAATCATTGCGCCTCCTGTGCGGCGACCACGGCAGCGCGGGCGCGGCATTGCCGCAGGTGCGCGGCCTCGTTGTCAAACTCGGCAAAGGGGATGCTGCCGAGATGATGCATGTTCGACCAATAACGCATGTAGCGCGTCAATTCGCGGTGCGTCCAGTTCGGCCCGACATAGGCATTGCGCCGGGTGGAATCAAGCGGCTGATAGCGCATCGGGGAGCAATTATTGCCAGTCAACTTGGCGGATTCTGTCAAGCGGTATAGCGCATCCTCTGGCGTATCGTTCCATCCAATGAGGCAGTAAATCCTAATCTTGGTCTTGGGGAATCCGGCCTGGCGCAGGTAGCCCACGGCCCGCCGGACTGCGGCCTCCTCTCCCATATGATCCCAGGCCAGCCGCACACAACGCATGTCCAATCCGCGCAGCAGGTCCGCATGTGCCCGCGAGAGCAGGCGGGCGTCAAGCCCCTGGTTGAAATCTATCTGCTCTAGCGGCTTGAGCCGGTCAACGGCCCGCTCGATATGCACCATGCTGCAAGCGAGAAAGTTATTGTCGCAAACGATGGGGCGGGGATCCCAATCAGTCAGCTCGCGCAAGTTGCCCTCGATAGTCGGCACAGCACAAAATTGGCACTTACGGATACACCCCCGGCTAGTAAAGGTGGCATTGGGATTGTGTCGGGGCAGGACGTTTATCTCTTCTCCAATCCAGGCCAGGCCGTGAAATGGCGAGGGATCATAAGCGATAGCCGGCCCGCCGATATGCACGGTATAGCCTGCACCGCGTAGAAGGCGCGTATGCTCAAGTGCCCGACGCACATTCCACGAAAAGACAACCGATAAATAGGCGTCTTTGCCCTCGATCCATTCTACGAGGCCGTGATGCTGCCAGCCGTTATGATCGCGCGGGCCGACTGTTTTCATTGCGCCTCCTTCCCGTGGCCGTTGCGTCCGGCCACGAACTCTGCGCGATACAATTGCACCGTCCGCAGCGACCGCGCGACGGCGACCGCAACGTCCTCATTCGGCGCGTCAGGATTGCGCCGCCAGAGCGCGAAAGCGGCGTCACGGGCACACAGTGGCGCAATCGCGGGCGCGACCGCTGGCTGCGGCTGCGCCTCTGCGGCAGGGGCGGGCCGTGCGGCGGGTGCGGCGGCCGGCCGCGCATCCATACGCCGGAAGTAGGCCAGCGCCACGATCAGCGCCGGAATCGGCAGCGCCAGCGCCCAGTCGCCTTGGTAGTAGCGCAGGTGGTACGCGCCAGATATGATGGTCAGGCCGGCCGCCACGAACCAGCGCACCGCGT
>LAHU01003631.1_pt1 | contig 11551 bp, 8 predicted proteins | sample 329631 | NCBI WGS metagenome assembly LAHU01 (sample SAMN03275698, study PRJNA271635) | activated sludge metagenome | isolation source: sample C-0 Zero hour mixed sludge faded in reactor as a methanogenic...
TTCAGCCACTTCAAGGCAAATTCTCCTCTTTCTTGAGCTGATGAAATATCCTCTCTGCGATCCTGGGACCGAGAAGGCGGGAGATATCCGCCTGATCGGCGGCCTTCAACTTCTCCAGGCTGGTAATGCCGGATAGATAGAGCTTCCTGGCCCGGACCCGGCCTATGCCCTTCAGGTTCAGAAGCCCCAACAGATCCTGGCTGGCTCCATAGTGGATCCTTTCCGCCAGCTGCTCCGCCTTGAAGGTTATGCCCAGATCGAGTTGCTTGGACAGCTCCGCCAGGGAGTGCATAAGCCACTGGGCCGTCTCGGCGGTGCGGCGGATGTCTCCCGGACCGATGCGATATCTGCTGGCGATCTGATTTTCATTGACCTCGCCGATCCAGTCCATGAGCATGGCCGCAGTCTTGGCCTCGCGTAAAAGGTAGTCATAGTTGTCCTCATCATACAGCTCGCTCTGATGCTGATCTATGAACTCCTCCACCCAGCCGTCCGCAGACTGGACATAGAGCAGATCCATATTGGGGGTCATGGTGATAAGATGGATCAGCCCCAGCTCAGTGGGGGCTTTGCTTGCCGCCCGGCTCAGATCCAGGGCGGGGGTGAACTTAGATGATTTCATGCTAGCATGGACCATGTTTTTATCAGCCCTCTTTCTCTCCAGGGCCTCCAGCATGATCACTGCGCTGAGGGGATCGATATAGAGCTTGGAGACCAGAGAGCCTAGCTTGCTAGAAAGCAGCTCTCCCTCGCCCTCCCACTGGATCATGCTGTTTTCTTTGAGAAACTGCAATACCTTCTCCACGGTCAGATCAAGCTGCCAGGAGTCCTGCTGCTGGGCATAGAAGGTGGTGGCCATGAAGGCCTTCAGCTCGGAGTCGCTTCTTGCAAAACCTGCCGCAATAGTGGAGAGGATATGGGTTCGCAGAGCGCTCTGGCTGGCCAGCTTGGACCAGATCTCCTCCGGGCTGCCGTTTATGTAATGCTCAAAAAGCTCCTTCATCTCAGCGTCGTTTTTAGCCAGGAGAAAAGACTCGCCGTAGGGGTCCAGCCCGGGCCGACCGGCCCGTCCGGCCATCTGGCGATACTCAATGACCGGTATGGGGGCCATTCCCCGGCCGTATTCGTATCTCTTATAGCTCCTGATCAGTACTCTCCGCGCCGGCAGGTTCAGGCCTGCGGCCAGGGTGGGGGTGCTGGCTATGACCTTGATGCGGCTTTCCCGGAAACCCTGCTCCACCAGCCTTCTTTGCTCCGGCAAGAGGCCGGCATGGTGGAAAGCGACCCCATGAGAGACGCAAGACGCCAGGCGGACCGCCGTCTCGCTCTCCCCGCTGGCCAGAATGCGGGAGGACAGCTCCCTGGTGGCCTCATCGGGGACCAGCAGTGCGGAGAGCCGCGAGGCTGCTGCCTCGGCATTCTTTCTGGAGTTCTCGAAGATGAGGATCTGAGCTGACTGGGCCAGGGTATCCCGGACCAGGGCGGCAGACTCATCCTTCCCCCCCGCCAGGGGGGCTTCGCCGTCGGAGAATACCAGCCTCTCATTGCAGATGATCCCCTCCCGGAGCTGGATGGGCCGCCAGTCGCTACAGACCATATCTGCCCCCAGCCAGGAGGCTATCTCCCTGGAATTAGCAACGGTAGCAGACAGGCCGATGATCTGAAGTGCGGGATTACAGCGGCGCAGCTTGGTGATGGTCATCTCCAGGGTGGGGCCGCGTCCCGGATCATTGAGCAGATGGATCTCATCCACCACCAAGACGGAGAGGTCTCGCACCCAGGATGCCCCATTTCTCATCAAAGAGTCCGCTTTTTCCGATGTGGCGATGATGATCTGATTTCGTCCCAGACGCTCGTCCTTCTTGTCCAGGTCTCCCGTGCTGATGCCCACAGCAACGCCAAGCTCCTTGAACTTTTGAAAAGAATCGTACTTCTCAGAGGCCAGGGCCCGCAGGGGAACGATGTATAGGGATCTCTGGCCGGCCAAGGCGGCCCTCAGCATGGCCAGCTCGGCCAGAAGGGTCTTGCCTGAGGCGGTGGGCATGGCTAAAAGCATGCTCTTTCCGTCCAGCAGGCCCCTTTCCACCGCCTCGGCCTGGGGAGGATATAGCTCCCTGTAGCCGCGAGAGGCATAGAGTTCGATCGCTTCTGGAGGCAGCCAAGAGCCCAGGTCCTTTATCTCCAGCATCCGGCCACCTCCGGCATCTTTTTCTGCATCGACATCTCAGATCCCGATTCTTATTGCTGCCGCCAAGAATGCATCTCCTCTAATCTTAAATACTACGTGAAAGTACTAACTGCGGGATTGCAGCCGCAATCCCCAAAAGAGATCATCATATAAATGCATCTTCCATGGAGGGAAACTAATGTATGCCGATCGGATAAAGAACCTCCCGCCCTACCTCTTTGCCGCCATAGACAAGGCCAAGCAGGAGGCCAGAAGCAGGGGTGTGGATGTCATTGACCTCAGCGTTGGCGATCCCGATCTGCCCACGCCGGAGCACATTGTAAGAGCCCTGAATCAGGCCGCCAGCGATCCATCCAACCACCAGTATCCCTCCTATGAGGGCAAGCTCTCCTTCCGCAAGGCAGTGGCCGACTGGTATCAGAGGACCTTCGGGGTGGATCTCGATCCCCAGAAAGAGGTATTGACACTGATCGGCTCCAAGGAGGGCATAGCTCACGCCCCTCTTGCTTTTATCAATCCGGGAGACGCGGCATTGGTTCCCGATCCGGCCTACCCGGTTTACAGGACGGCAACCGCCTTTGCCGGGGGCGAGGCGGTGATAATGCCTCTCCTGCGGGAGAACCGGTTCCTTCCGGATCTGGATGGCATAGCCCCGGAGGACGCCCGCCGGGCCAAGATCATGTTTCTCAACTACCCCAACAATCCCATCGGCGCTTCTGCGGACAGGGCTTTCTTCAAGAAGCTGGTCGACTTCGCCCATGATTATGATATCATAATCATGCACGACAATCCTTACTCAGAGACCTACTATGATGGAGAGAGGTCTCTCTCCCTGCTGGAGACGGAGGGAGCAAAGGATGTGGCGGTGGAGTTTCATTCGCTTTCCAAAACATACAACATGACCGGCTGGAGGATTGGATCGGTGGTGGGCAATGCCGATGTGGTGGCGGGAATAGGCAAGATCAAGAGCAATATCGACTCGGGGACCTTCGGAGCGGTCCAGGATGCGGGGGTGGTGGCTCTTAGCAGCCCCAGGTCTGTGGTGGACGGGATAAGGAAGATCTATCAGTATCGCATTGAAATTCTCTACAAAGCCCTCAAGGATCTGGGGCTGGAGCTGGAAAAGCCCCGCGCAACGCTCTATCTCTGGGCCTGGGCGGGAGGAAGCTCCATAGAGTACGCCGGAAGGCTTCTGGAGAAGACGGGAATTGTAGCCACGCCGGGTGTGGGCTTCGGAAAGTATGGAGAAGGGTACATCAGGTTCTCCATCACCCAGCCCACGGCCAGGATCGAGGAGGCGGCGGCCCGGCTGGAGAAGATGGGAAATTGAGAAATACAGCGACCCAGGCCGGAAGGGAGTTCGAAAGGGAAATCAAATCATCAATATTTTTATAATTCACAATTATGGAGGAGACTGAAATTGAAAGAGAATTATTCTGCTAAGGAGATCGAGGCCCGATGGCAGAAGACCTGGGAGGATGAAGCGGTCTTCCAGCCCGAGCCGGACTCCCGAGAGAAGTTCTTCTTAACCATACCATACCCCTATCTCAATGGAAATCTGCATGCCGGGCATACGCGAACTTTTACCATAGGCGATGCCGTGGCCCGCTTTCAGAGGATGAGAGGAAAGAACGTCCTCTTTCCCATGGCCTTTCATGCCACGGGAACGCCCATAGTGGGGCTTTCCGAATTAATAGCCAACCGCGACCCGTTGATATGGGATGTCTACACCAAGCTGCACGGCATCCCTGAAGCGGAGCTGTCCGGCCTGAACACGCCGGAGAAGATTGTGCTCTACTTCCGGCGGGAGGCCAAGCGGGCCATGCAGTCCATAGGCTACTCCATAGACTGGAGGAGGGAGTTTACAACCACCGATCCGGCCTACAGCAAGTTCATCGAGTGGCAGTACGGCATACTGCGGCGACTGGATTATGTGGTCAAGGGCAGCCATCCGGTGCGCTGGTGTCCGCACGACAAGAATCCGGTTGAGGATCACGACATCCTCAAGGGCGAGGATGCCACCATCATGGACTTTGCCTTGATCAAATTCCGCATGGGCGATAAGGTTCTGCCCTGCGCCACCCTGCGTCCGGAAACGGTCTTCGGGGTGACCAACCTCTGGCTCAATCCGGATGTGGATTATGTGCTCTGCACAGTCAACGGCGAGAGCTGGGTGGTATCCAGAGAGGCCTACGAGAAGCTGATCTTCACCGACAGAAGCGTTGCCTTCGGCTCGGAGATCTCGGGAAAGAACTTGATCGGAAAGAAGGTCACCAATCCCCTCACGGGAGCTGAGGTTCCCATACTGCCTGCCGCATTCGTGGACCCGGATAACGGCTCGGGGATTGTCATGTCCGTGCCGGCTCATGCCCCTTATGATTATCTGGCGCTCAAAGACTTATACGACAAGGACCTCACGGAGTACGGCATAACCGAGGACCTCAGGCAGATCAAGTTCATTTCTCTGATCCAGTCTCCCGGATATGGGGAGCTTCCCGCGGTAGAAGCAGTCAACGAGCTGAATGTGGCAGATCAGAACGATCCCAAGGCAGAGGAGGCCACCAAGATGGTCTACCGGCGGGAGTTTCATAACGGCGTTCTCAAGGCCAATACCGGAAAATATGCCGGCATTGCCGTCTCCAAGATCAAGGACGTGCTCCTGGCCGATCTGATAGAGCAGGGCATGGCGGAGATATTCTACGAGTTCTCCGAGACGCCGGTGATCTGCCGCTGCGGCACCCGCTGTGTGATCATGATGGTGCGGGACCAGTGGTTTTTGGAGTACTCCGACCCGGAGTGGAAGAGCAATGTCTTGCGCTGCCTGGCGGGGATGAAGATCATACCGGAGGAGTTCCGGACTGAGTTCATCAACAAGGTGGACTGGCTGAAGGACAAGGCCTGCGCCAGGAGAAAGGGGCTGGGAACCCATCTGCCCTGGGACAAGGAGTGGCTGATTGAGTCTCTGGGGGACTCGACCATCTACATGGCCTACTACATCCTGGCCAAGTATGTCAACGCGGGAATGAAGATAGACAGCTTGCCGCCGGAGTTCTTTGAGTACATCTTCATGGACACGGGCGACGCAGCGAGCGCGGCGGGCATAACCGGAATACCGGAAACGACGGTCCGGCAGATACACGACGACTTTGCCTACTGGTATCCTGTTGACATCCGCACCTCGGGCAAGGATCTGGTGGCCAATCACCTCCTGTTCTTCCTCTACCACCATGTGGCGGTCTTCCCGGAGAGGCTCTGGCCCAAAGCCATTGCTGTCAACGGCTTTGTCTCCCTGGAGGGGCAGAAGATGTCCAAGTCCAAGGGGCCGCTTCTCACCCTCCGCCAGGCCGTCGCCGATAACGGGGCGGATGTGACCCGGCTGTACATCCTCGGGAATGCGGAAGGGACGGCGGATGTGGACTGGAGAAACGACGGGGTGGAGTCCACCCGGGCCCACCTGGAGAGGTTCTACAACTTCGCCCGGGAGGTGCTGGCGGATGGGAGCATAGACGAGTCGGCGGAGAAGACGCTCATCGACCGCTGGATGCTATCCCGCCTGCAGAGGAGGATCGCCGAGGCCACGGAGGCCATGGAGAACATCCAGACCAGGAGGGCTTTACAGAGCGCCTTTTATCTGCTCTTCAATGACCTCCGCTGGTACCAAAGGCGGGGGGGCAGGAGCCAGCACCGGGCTGTGCTCAGCGCCTGGGTCCGGATGATGTCGCCCTTCACCCCGCATGTCTGCGAGGAGATCTGGGCCGACTTAGGTGAGGGCTATGCCTCTCTGGCAGAGTGGCCGGCGGCGGATGCCGCCCTCGTAGACGAGAGGGCGGAGAAGGCGGAGGATCTGCTGGAACGCACTCTAAAAGACGTGCAGGAGATTCTGACCATCACCAAGTCCACACCGGCGAAGATCACCCTCTACACCGCTCCAGCCTGGAAGAAGGAGATGCTGAGGCTGGCCCTTGACAGCGCCCAGGCCAATCTTGGCAAGCTGGACATGGGGGCGCTGATGAAGCAGGCCATGGCCACGCCGGCAATAGCAGCGCATAAGAAGGATGCTCCCAAGTATGCCCAGAAGCTGGCCAAGGCGGCCCATTCCCTGTCGGCGGAGGCCCTGGGGCTGGATGAGTTCGAGACTCTCACCAGGGAGAAGGCCTACCTGGCGGATGCCTTCGGCGTGCCGGTGGATATCTTCTCGGCGGATGAGGCGGGGGAGGACCCCAAGGGCAAGAGCAAGCAAGCGGAGCCGGGGAGGCCGGCGATATATATAGAATAAGATTCTAAAAAATTTTGCTGATTTGCAGGGATATTCCGGCAGGTCAGCTGTCTAATAATTTGTATCACTTCTTTTGATTCCAAGTGTGCTTCTTTTCTTGGGCGGGAGGCAGCATATCATCGCCTTATACTGCGGTCCCTTGGACCATGCTAAGAGCATCGCGATAAAGGAATGGTACCCAATATTTTGGAGCATCTTTTGATCCTTTAGGTTCGAAGAAACCTATCTCTACTAACTGCTTAGCTATTTTTAAGGCTTCCTCCTCAGATACTTTCCAAATTTTAGATAAGGTTTTAGGAGTTTGAGAAGTTTTTTCTCCATCTAACATTCCAATTTTGTCTTTTAGCCTAGGATATTCTGCATAAAGTGTTTGCTCCAACTTAGTTTTAGAAACATCTGGAAGAGCCATTTTAATCGAGAGACTCGTGAAAAGTTCTTTAGGCTCATCACTTATCTCTCCTTGTTCGATTCGATGAATCTCAATTTCTTTAATTGAATTTAATAAATGTATGAGTTCTCTGGGGGCCGTCTCTTTAGTTCCATCTCTGGTTCGCCCAATCATCCAATCCAGTGTCTTTGGTTTATTCGGACCCACTTCGACTTGTTTAGGAAAAATTGTATAAAAGAATTTATCTTGATTAGAGAGCGTTTTTAGAATTTCATTAGAATCTAATTTATAATACGAAAGGATATCCTTGTTTTGAACAAGCCTCTTTATAACCAGATTCAAGAGCGACGCTCTATCCCACGTAATGGTAGTATTTCGTGTAATGTGGCTGGCTTCTCTAAAGCCCATGGCTGTGAGACGTTTCCAAATATCTGAACGAATAAATATTTTCATATTTATATGATCTAAAGAGAGCAAATCTAGATATGTTCTGAATAGAGCCCTCAGAGCATTTTCTTCAACCTCGGGCCTATCTGCAAATGCTACATCTAAACGATTAAATAAAATCCAGACTTCAAGATTAATTTCCTGAATAGCCTGATTGGCCATATCTAATAGGTCGCTTACTGACCTGAATCCTTGCTCTATCTTTTCAGGAGTAGGTTCGTTTAACACAATCCGTCCTGTCAGAGTTGGCACTGAAGTAATTGGATCAAAACTCGAATCTACTTCAATTGCTTGAGGGCGCAAAGATGTAAGATAATTATAAACATAATTAAATATACTTGTTAGGCTCTTTTTTTCTAATATGTTTGCTTCCCTAAGCATTTCTATTATCTTGGTTGCGGAATCGCCTGATGCATTATAATCTAGCAATACCTGTCCAATTAATGACAGGATATATAATTTCCAGAGCCCTATAAACTCGAATTCGTCCCTTGGGGGATTTTCAGCTAAGGACCGAAACACAGTAGTGCCACGTAAATTTTCAGCTGATACCACTTTTATTCTTTTCTCTAATAAATAATCGGATTTTTTATTAATTAATAAATATAATGCGCTTTTCCCAGAGCCTTTTGCGCCATACACGATGTCAATTTCTCCATTAAGGAGGCGCCTCCACAGATCGGTTTCAACAAAATAATTTTCTAATTCATTACCCTCATCCTCTGCAACTCTTTGGCCAAAGGCAATTGTTGTGAGCAATTCACGCCGTTCCATGAAAATAACCTGATATTTCCATCATATAAAGCTTGGTCTTCAATCCTTTTTGCCTGAGATTAGTGCCTTGCTGTTAAGCACTAAACTGAATCATTTGCTTTTTTTGAATCATGATTTTCAGCAAACTGCTTAGGAGACAATCACGCTATCCATTAACACCCTAATGCTCATCGTCATGCCCGACCGGCCTCCTGCCCCCGGATACGATTGCCATTCATGAAGACCCGCGCTCCTGACGACATCGGCCGCAGGCCCTCCCGGCCCCCTCGACCCTGGCAGAAGGCAGCAGCGCCCGCGCGAGGCTATGGCGAACTATGGTTCGGTCAGGGTCCTGCTCTGGGCCTCGGCTGCCCGAATACCAGCATCCTCAGGCATCCGGCCCGCCCGGCCTCCTGCCCCCTCGCTCACATGGCAGCGGACAAGAGCGCCAGCCTGCGGCAAGAGGCGAGCCGAGCGCGTTGGGCGGCTGGGCCGAGAGCGGTGGCCAAGCCGGGGGCCTGCTATGCGCCTGAGATCTCAACCGACATAAGGCCACTGGAAAGAGGGCCGACTGAATAAGTCAGCAGCAGGCCTGAATATCTGACTTGGGATCGTTCTCCTTTCTCTTTCCATATAGCTTTATATTCACATAGGCCGAAATAACAGCCAATGAAACGACTTTATGACTACACCATGATCCTCCGCCCAGATGATAATGGCACATTCGTGGCCTTTGTACCAGCCATTCCAGGCTGCCATGCCTGGGGACGCACTCCGGAAGAAGCGCAAATTGAGCTGCTCAACGTCTTCGATATGATAAGAGAAGAGCACGAAGAGGAAGGGCGAATGCTTCCAGAGGATATTGATGTAAAGGCCGTTTATGCCTGCCAGAGCTAGAGACCTGCAGAAGGTTGCCAGAAAGTTGGGCTTCCAGATGGTACGGCAAAAAGGCAGCCACGCCAGATGGAAGCATCCTGACGGAAGAGCAACAACCATTCCCGTGCATGGAAATAGCGATATCGGAAGCTGGCTGTTCCATGAAATCCTTAAGCAGCTTGGAATAACCGAAGACGAATTTAAAGATCTTCTGTAGCAGCGCTATCATCAAATCATGCTATGTCTTTATGAAATGGAAGCAGATGATAAACTTTTAAAAGCATAGTCTGTTTTATAATTTGAAATATTACCCTCAACCAGGCCGTCCTGGTGGAATTTGGACTCCGCACTATAGCCAATCCTGCTACCTGCACCAGCTACGATCGTTCTTCATAAAAGCCTGCTCTTCCAACAGCATCTCGCAGGCAATCACGGCCCCGGAATCCCTGGCACAGGGCGGAAGGCAGGATGCGGACGATGGCTAGGCTATGGACCTGCCGTGGCCTGAGGTCCCAGCTGCCCGAATGCCAGCATCTCCAGGCATCCTGCCCGCCCGGCCTCCTGCCCTTCGCTAACATGGCAGCGGACAGGTGCGCCAGCCCACGGGCAAGAGGCGAGCCGAGCGCACCGGGAACATATGCGGTGCCATACCGGGGCCTGCTGTGCGCCTGAAATCCCGGCTGCCCGAATACCTGCCTCTCCAGGCATCAGGCTTGCCCGGCTTCCTGCCTCCAGGGGCGACCACCAGCCAGGCAAGCCAGCCCTCCCCGAAGACATTGTCGCAATCCTTAAAACTGGCCGCTTGAGGCCGCCATGAAAAAGACAGCAAGAGAAAAAATAAAGCCTTTAAATACTTACATCCACAGAAGCCGCAGTCGTAGTTGGTTCGGGAATGCTAAGGCGCTCTGCCTTCAGCCCTTCCAGGTGAAATTCTATTGCTTCTTTCATCAGCTCCAAGGTATCTTTTTTTGTTGGACCGGTGGCTATGACGCCGGGTAAATCTGGACAATATGCAGCATAATTATTTTCAGCCTTTTCAATGATGATCAGATACTCAGTCATCTTTCTCAATCTCCTTAAGACCACTTTGCTTCAATATGCTATTCAAGGTGCCTCTTGGCACTTCATCATCCAAATTCCCTGATATGGTCACTAATCCTCTTTTAAAATGATGCCTGTACTGTCTGTGACTGCCTCTCATTCTTATAAGGAACCATCCATCTCCTTCTACCAGCTTGATGACGGCTCTGACTTTCAATAGCAAGCCCCAATGAAATAATCAACCTGCCTAATAATAGATCTTTTGGGGAGAGGCAAGCGGAGGGCAAGCCCTGCGGTCGGCGGCACGAGGGCGGTGGACTAGCCTGGGCCCGCTGCGATCCTGAAATCCCGGCTGCCCGAAAACCAGCCTCTCCAGGTATCTGGCCCGCCCGGCCTCCTGCCCTTCGCTCACATGGCAGCGGACAGGTGCGCCAGCCTGCGGCAAGAGGTAAGCCGGGCGCGGCGTGAGGCGGCCGGGCAGAGGGTGTGCAGCCGCTACAGTTAACATATTAGCTAGCAGACCTTGGGGTGAGATGAAGCATCTATTTTGACTGCTGAATCAATTCCATCAAGGCATCCTTAGAAATCCCATTCCAGACTGATACTTGAGACAAAATATCATTTAGCGTGCCCTTTGCCAGCTCATCATGCAATGGAATGGTGATATTATGGTCCCCTGACACCGTTGACTTTTTGAGCCGGATGTGACTTCCTATCTGCCGGACGATCTCGTAGTCCAGAGAAACAAGTACTTTGATGAGCTTCTCACCGCTAACAACCGGACGCTTTTGCAAATGGCTGCACCTCAAACTCAGAAATGGAGAGGATCTTTAGCTCTTCGCCAGATTCTAAGATATCTTCAAAATGCAGACTCGTAGCCTCTTTTATGTTTTCGGTTAGCTCATCAAGCGTTTTGCCTTGCGTGAATATGCCTGCACTTATCCCACGAGCACACCAGTTCTCTCCATCGAAGTAAACCTCAAACTTCACCAGCAACCAAATCACCAATTCGATCTCAATGGTTATTGCTCATGCTTAATATCTATATGCTCTTGGGATTGACTATCATCTTAGGAACAGAATACGTTGATTTAGCTTCAGCTTTCTTAATATCAGGTCCGACCGGCCTCCTGCTCCCCTTTGCCACATACCAACGGAGAATAGCGCCCACATGCGGCGAAAGGCGAACGGAGGGCAGCGCAGCGGGACGCGGACGGTGGCCAGGCTGGAGCCGTCCTGTTGACCTGAAATCCCTGCTGTAAAACCAAGATACCATGTAATCTGACAGCTGATGAATTCCCCTTGGACTGCACCCCTGATAGTAGACAGTTAGTTAAGCAACAGTATTTAAGGCAACCTCCACTTCGAACTGTTCTGGAGATCTATAGCCAAGAGCTGAATGCAGCCTCTTCTTGTTGTACATCTTCTCAATAAAACACCATATGTTTTTATAGGCATCCTTAAATGTACCGTATTCATTCAGATATACCTCCTCGACCTTTAGGGTTTTGATAAAGCTCTCTGCAAATGCATTATCGTAAGTATTTCCTTTTCTGGACATGCTGATCAGGATGCTATGCTC
>LAHU01007049.1_pt1 | contig 11545 bp, 8 predicted proteins | sample 329631 | NCBI WGS metagenome assembly LAHU01 (sample SAMN03275698, study PRJNA271635) | activated sludge metagenome | isolation source: sample C-0 Zero hour mixed sludge faded in reactor as a methanogenic...
CAGGTCCTGTGATGCCCAGGGCCACTGGTTTATCATAATCCAGGGCCAGATCAGCGATTTTTCGTGATGCATGCTGCACCACGATTTGATCGTGATCAGTAGCTCCTTCAATAACTGCACCCAGAGTTATGGCAGCATCAATATCATCCATCTCCAAAAGTTTCTTAATAGCCAGAGGCATGTCGAAAACCCCCGGAACAGTGATAACTTGAGTTATTTCCGAGTCTAAAAATTTAGCGTGCTCTTTAGCAAGTTCTAACATCATATGAGTTATGTCATAGTTGAATTCGGCAACAACTGCCCCAATTCTTACCTTAACCATACTTAGTTCCTCCCGTAAATAATTGCCTACTTTTAATCTCAGATAAGATTATTTTAAAAGTTCTTATATTAAATTTAATTATCTATCCCTATATTATATCCATTAGAATGCTAATACAATTGCAGCCACCGAACTTATGACCATGATCACAATTATAAACAGAGCTATTATCTGTGGACGTTCCATTTGACAATCTCCTTTCTATCTCATTTCCAAAAAATTGGAAATTTCTTCAAGACATTCTCCCAATATTTTTACTTCTTCCGTTGTGTTATAGTAGTGGAAAGAGGCCCTCACAGTTCCCCCTGCTTTCCGGGCTTCCAAGTGTTCAATGGATGGAATTGCACAGTGTTGTCCGCTTCGAACGCAAATGTTTTTTGTTTCGTCCAGGATCTTAGCCAGGTCGTGGGGGTTTATTCCATCAATATTGAAGGATACTATTCCATAAATATTTTCTGGACTGCCGTACAAGGTTGTTCCATCAAGGTCGATAAGTCGTTTATAAAGAATTTGGGTAAGTTTTCTATCATGTTTTTCGATTTTACTGATGCCTATACGTTTCACATAGTTTACCGCAGCACCTAATCCAATCAATCCAGCTATGTTCTGTGTTCCTCCTTCAAATCGGTTGGGGCACGGAGTTAATTGAAAACCATTCCTAGAAACATATTCCACAGTACCGCCACCCAGATTCATTGGCTCCATTTTCTCCTGAAGATCCTGGTCACAGTATAGAAATCCTGTGCCCACCGGACCCAGTATACCTTTATGACCTGGAAAAGCGATGAAATCAGCCTTAAGATCTTTCACATTTAATTTTAGGTGACCCGCGGATTGGGCTGCGTCAATTAAGTATGGTGTACCCTTTTCCCCGGCTATTTTTCCCAGTTCTTCCACCGGCTGTACCGAACCAATGGAATTGGAGATGTGGGTGATGGTTAAAAGTTTAGTGTTCTTATCAATAGCATTATCGATATCAGATGGGTCAACAACACCCTCCTGATTGGCCTTAACAATTTCTACCTCCACACCTCTTTTTTTAAGATTAAGCCAGGGGACCAGGTTGGAGTGATGTTCCATGTTGGAAACCACGATTCTGTCGCCTTTTCTGAAGTTGATGCCCTTGGCCACCAGGTTTATGGCTTCAGTGGTATTTTTGGTGAAAATTATTTCATTAGAACTGGCCGCCCTAAAAAATTTTGCCACGATTTCTCTGGCATTTTCCATTTCCTGTGTGGCTTTTGCTGTTAAGCGATAAGCTCCCCGCCCAGTATTGGCATTGTAATGATAGAAATAATCACACATAGCCTCCACCACCGGCCGGGGGGTGGGAGTGGTGCTGGCCGCGTCCAGATAAATATAATCTTCCAAAAGTGGGATGTCCGCCCTTACATCAGCAGTTTTCATTATTAACCTCAAGTTTCATGTAAAGGATTTGCTCGCAGATTTCTACTTCCATGTGGTTCAATACATAACAAAAGAAGCATAGGCCCCTATACCTCCAACTTCCGTCTTACTTCACGGGCCATCTCCATAGTGGATGCTGTACCTTTCAAATCACCGGTAACCACTTTACCCTCGGCCAGGACGGCCACCAGTGCTTCCTCCAGTCTTCGAGCTTCCTCATGCTCTTCCAGGTAGTCCAGCATTAACACCGCCGAGAGGATCATTGCTGATGGATTGGCGGTGCCTTTACCGGCGTGACTGGGCGCCGAGCCATGTACCGGTTCAAAGAGACCCTGATTTTCCCCAATGTTAGCAGAAGGAATTAATCCTAAACCACCCACTAAACCTGCCCCCTCGTCGGATAATATATCACCAAAGAGATTGGTGGTTACTATAACATCGAACATTTCCGGTTTGGTGATGAAGAACATTGCCGTGGCATCTACATAACGGTCGTCTAACTCCATATCAGGATATTCTTTGGCTACTTTGTAAAAAATCTCTTTGAAGAGCCCATCAGTTTTTTTCAAAACGTTGGCCTTGTGTACAGCGGTTACCTTACTCCGGTTTGTTTTTTTGGCGTATTCGAAGGCAAATTTACATATTCTCTCCGATGCTTTTCGGGTGACAACCCGCAGTGCAGTGGCTCCCTCTTCTGTGTACTCCTCCCTTCCAATGTAGAGTCCTTCGGTGTTTTCTCTCACTATTACGAAGTCTAGGTTGTCAAAAAGACAATTTGTTCCAGGATAAGATTTAACTGGTCGCAAGTTTACATAGAGGTCTAATTCTTGCCTCATTTTCACAATAACATCAGCAGCAGATTCTCCTGCTGCACCGAAAAGACATGCCTGGGAATTTTTTACTATATCCACTGTTTCCTGGGGCAACGCTACCCCACTTTTTTCCATATATTCATCACCAGCCTCGGCAAACTGGTAATCAAATTCAACATCCAGGGCTTCTAAAATATGTAGGGTGGCTTCCATCACCTCTTTACCAATCCCATCACCGGGTATAACTGCTATTCTATACATAACAACACTCCTATTACTATTCCCTATTACTATTCTATAATTCAATTAATTTCATTTTTCAAGTTCCACAATCATTATTAGAAGAAAAAAATTCCTACTGGACTTTTATCTCGGCCAGATGGTTCTTCAGGTAACTGATTAGACCCCCTTCCTTCATTATACCCATCATGAAATCAGGCAGGGGTTTAATTTCAAACTCTTGAGAGCTGTTTACATCCTTTAAAGTCCCTTTATCCACATCTATCTCAATCTCATCCCCCTCTAAGATGTGTCCCGAAATATTCTTGGCTTCTATCAAGAGCAGGCCTATATTTATTGAGTTTCTATAAAATATCCTGGCAAAGGACTCGGCCACTACGGCTGCCACACCAGCTCCCTTGATGGCTATGGGGGCATGTTCCCGGGAAGATCCGCAGCCGAAATTTTTTCCGGCCACTATAATATCCCCTTTTTTTACTTTTTTGGAAAAATCAGGATCACATCCCTCCATCACACAGGCGGCAAGTTCTTTTTCCCCAGTTAATATTAGATAACGGCCGGGGATGATTATATCTGTGTCCACATCATCTCCAAACTTCCAGACCTTTCCTTTAATGATTTTATCCATTTTATCACCTACTTTTGATGCCTCTCAAAATATATTGGTAGTTTAAATCCATTAGTTCTGTTCATTCTCATTAGATTCAATAATTAACGTGGGTCGGTAATTTCCCCCTTTATGGCGGAGGCAGCTGCCACTGCAGCCGAACTGAGATAAACTTCGGCTTCTGGACTACCCTGTCGCCCCTTGAAGTTACGGTTGGAAGTGGAAAGACTGACTTCACCAGGCCCTAAGAGGCCTACATGTCCGCCCAAACAGGGCCCGCAGCAGGGGTTACATACTAGGGCCCCGGCATCCACGAATATGTTCATCAGCCCCTCATCTAGCGCATTGCGATAGACTTCTCTTGAAGCCGGTATTACCAGCATACGCACATTTGGAGAGACTTCTTTTCCTTTTAATATTTCAGCAGCCACGCGCATATCATCCAGACGTCCGTTTGTACAAGATCCCAGGAATATTTGGTCAATAGTAGTTCCCTCAACCTCAGTTACTGGTTTTACATTATCCACGTTGTGGGGGCAGGCGATCTGGGGCACCAAATCAGTAACATCAACTTGCATGGTCTTCAGGGATTCTGCATCTTCATCGGTGCGAAATACCCGGTATTTCTTGTTCGATCTTTGTTCAATATATTTAATGGTCTTTTCATCAGGTTCTACCAGGCCAGTTTTGCCCCCCATTTCTATCGCCATGTTACATAACACCATACGATCTGAAACTGACATGTTACTGGTGGTTTCACCGCCAAATTCACAAGCCTGATATGTAGCGCCATCTGCACCCACCTGACCTATTATATTTAAAACCACATCCTTAGAGTAAACATGCTTATCCAATTTACCATCAATTTGGAATTTTATGGTTTCTGGAACTTTAAACCATAATTTACCCGTGGCAAAGACCATGGCCATATCAGTTGACCCTATACCTGTTGAAAATGCTCCTAATGCTCCATGAGTGCAAGTGTGCGAGTCAGTCCCCACCACCACTTCGCCAGGAACAACATGTCCTTTCTCCGGAAGTACTTGATGACAGACTCCCTCCCTTACATCATAAAAATTATCTATTCCTTGTTCACTGACAAATTCGCGCATTATGAGGTGATTTTGTGCTGCTTCCAGTGAATCAGCAGGTACCTGGTGGTCAAAGATCACCACGATTTTTTCTGGATCCCAGACCTCATCCACCCCAATCTTCTTAAAAGACTCTACTGATAAAGGTCCAGTTAAATCATGAGTCATGGCCACGTCTATATTGGCCATTACGATTTTTCCTGCGTCAACTTCTTCTATTCCCGCTGCTTTGGCTATTATTTTTTCTGCCATGGTCCTTGGCATTTATAATCCTCCTCTCTTAGTTTTTTAAGTTTATAATATGCTAAAAATACTCCTTTGATCAATTTGAATCTCATAAATTTGATATCTTGATTTTATTCACTATATGAATAAATTTTTCAACCTCTTCTGGCGTTAAAATCTTTAAAATCTTTTTTATAGTGTTTTTATGAACTTGCATATGCATTTCCATTATTTTCTTACCTTTTGGTGTGAGTTGTAGGAAATAAAAACGTTTATCATCTTCAGATCGAATTTTAAGTACTATTCCCAGCTCTATTAACTGATTGATGGCAATCGAAACCGTTGATTTTTTTATATCCAGTTTTTTAGATATTTCAGAAACGCTTATTCCTTCATACTTGTTAATTAGTTCGATATAATACAACTGCCGCAACGTGTACTGTTTTAGTTCGCCACTAAGAAGTTGAGTCTGGAATTTTTTGATTAATCCGCTTAAATCATCCATAGCCTCTACTAGTTCCAGTTCTTCATTCATGGCCACACCCCACTTAGTATATAGTTTTATCTAACTAACTATTATAAAAAAGTATCCCTAACGTTGCTAATAAAGGACTACGATAATTAGGGTAGTTGAGAATTTTACCAAATTGTAATAACAATAACTATAAATAGTAATACTAATATGATTAATTAGTACCATTAGGTAATAGATAATAGTATAGAAGAGAGATATTTTGGTGAGGGAGCCTAAATGAGGGAAATTAGCGAAGAAATAAGGCAAGAATATGAGAAAATCAAGGACAAAATCTCATATGAAGATTTTTTAAAGAAAATGGAGATAAGAGCTCAGGATTATGAGGGAGTAAGCTTTATGAGCGAGCTAGACCTTGCCCGGGTAATTGTAGGAGAATATATTGAAGAAAAAAATGAGCCCCTAATTCAGGAGTCTAAAGATCATAAAATATCGGAACTAGAGGCCGGACAACATAACCTAACCATTGTCGGTAGAGTTATGAAAATGTCCAATATCAAAAAATTCACGAGTAGAAAAGGTAAAGAAGGCAGATTAGCCAACATCATCCTTGCTGATGACACTGGGAGTATGAGGATGGTTTTTTGGACAGAGAACATTAAGCTATTAACTAAGAATGAAATTCGGGAAGGGGATGTGATTAAGCTAAAAGGGGTGGAAATAAAGCAAGGATATCGGGAAGATGAAGCCCACTTGAACGCCAGATCAGAACTGAAAAAGCTCCCTTCCGAAGAATTCACTTACTTACCTTCACCTATAACTGAAATAACCAGATTATGTGACGTTCAGGGCGATGTGGAAGTAAATGTAATCGCCCGGATTATAAGAATCCCCCGAATTAGAACTTTTGACCGTAATGGATCCGAAGGAAAAGTAGCTTCCCTGGAACTTCAAGACGCAAGCGGGAAAATGACCTTCACCCTATGGAACCGGGACACCGACCTTATTAACACTCTGGATCTTCATGAAGGAGACGCAGTGAAAATAATTGGGGCGCAGAGCCGAGTTAGAAATGGAGAAGTTTCATTGAACCATTCCTGGATAGGTCGTGTTGAAAAAGGAGAGTTTGATGTACCAGAATATAGTGAAAACGTGCTCAAAATAGGGGATGCCCGTGAAATGAGAGACGTGACTATTGTCGGAGTGGCCAGCAAGGTTTACGACGAAATTACCTTCGAAAGGGATGACGGGAGTACCGGTCGAGTGAAATCCCTGGAACTGGAGGATGACACTGGCGCCATCAGAGTTACACTTTGGAATGAAGATACCGCCCTAGAAATTAAAAAAGGAGATATTATCAAAATCATCGGAGGTAACATCGAATTTGATGATTATTCCACTGCTGGATATCGCATAAACACCAACTGGAATAGTAAAATACTAATAAATCCACCAATAGATGCTAAACTTAAAGAAATGCTCCAGGAATGCGGTAAATACCTCAAACCATTTAAAATTGGGGAATTAAACCAGATAGAGGATGAAGGTGACGAAGTGGATGTGGTAGGGCGAGTGGTGAACTTGTACGAACCCAACGAATTCCAGAGGGATGATGGCAGCAAGGGAGTGGTCCGCAGCGCAGAACTGGCTGATGAAACCGGTGTGGTGCGTGTGTCATTATGGGAAGACAAAGCAGAGGGCCACTTGAATGAAGGAGATGCTGTGAAGATTGAAAATGCCAGAACCCGCCTGGGAAACTACAACGTGGAACTTAGTGTTGGTAAAACTTCTCGAATACTTAAACCCAGCCCAGAAGAGATGGAAAAGCTTCCTTCAGTTAAAGAAGTTGCAGACATGCTCTACCAGGATAAAAAGATTACCGAATTGACCGAAGGAGATCGTGAAGCACGTATATTGGGTAGAATTCTCAGTCTTTATGAACCACGGGAGTTCACCAGAGAAGACGGTAGCAGAGGCATGGTAAGATCAGTAGAAATAGCCGATGACACCGGAGTAGTAAGAGCTTCCCTATGGGATGATCAAGCCAATCAACAATTCTCCGAAGGAGATGCAGTGCGAATAGCAAATCCACGTGTCACCCTTAGAAACGACGTGGTAGAGATAAGCGCCGGCAGGACGACACAGGTAACCCGTGTAAAAGATGAGGAATCTGACCTTCCCGCTTTAAAAGATATACAGGAGAAAATTTATCCTTCCAAAAAAATTGATGAAATTGAAGAGGACCTTCGAAATATTAGAGTAAGTGGGGAGATCATGGAGGCCTTTGGTAACAAAATCCTATTTGAGATGTGTCCCACTTGTAACAAACGAGTTATTTGGGAAGAAGATACATACGTATGTGAAGTATGTGGCGAGGAAGTTGAGAATCCAGAGTACCTGATGATAATTTCCATCTTACTGGAGGATGATACCGGCACCATACGCACCACGTTCTTCCGCCAGGCAGCTGAGGATCTGTTAGGTATAAGCACCAAAGAAGCTGAGGAGATAATTGATAAAACAGGTGATGAAGGTTCTCTGGAAGAAAAAGTAGTAGAATTAGTGGGAAGACAAATTAAAATTATTGCAGATGCTGGTTTCGACGAATACAATGAAGAAGTGCGTCTGAATGCCAAGAAAGTTCTTGAAATAAAAATATGAATCTGAAGCTGTGATTGTCAAAAAGAAGGAAGGGAGATTGAAATGGTTGAATTGGAAGACTTACCAAATGTCGGAGAAAAAACAGCCCAAAAATTAAGAGATGCTGGTTTTGCAGACATGATGAGACTAGCCACCGCCACCGCTAAAGAACTTAGTGTTAAAGTTGAGATTGGAGAGGGGGTGGCTGAAAAAGTTATAGAAGCAGCCCGTAAGGCTGAACAAATAGACTTTGAAACCGCCCTGGATGTTATGGAACGCAGAAAAGATGTTGGGAGAATAACAACCGGGAGCAGTGGACTGGATGAACTTATAGGTGGAGGAATTGAAACTCAGGCCATAACTGAAGTTTTTGGAGAGTTCGGATCGGGTAAGAGTCAGGTATCTCATGAAATAGCAGTATCAGTTCAGCTTCCCCCAGAAAAAGGGGGTTTAGAAGGTGAATGTGTTTTCATAGATACAGAAAACACCTTCCGTCCGGAAAGGATTCGTCAAATCGCTGAGGGCTTTGATATGGATGTGGAAGAAGTTCTACAGAAGATCCATATTGCCCGTGCTTTTAACTCCAGCCACCAGATACTGATGGCCGATAAGGTTAATGAACTTATTCAGCGTGGAATTAATATACGTCTGGTAATTGTTGATTCCCTCACCGCCCACTTCCGAGCCGAATATGTGGGGCGGGAATCACTGGCCACCCGACAGCAAAAATTGAACCAACATTTACACACCCTGCAAAACATTGCCAACACCTATAATGCAGCAGTTTTTGTGACCAATCAGGTGCAAGCCCGGCCTGATGCATTCTTTGGAAGTCCAACCAAGGCTATTGGAGGTCACGTTCTGGGGCACGCTGCCACATACCGGATATGGCTAAAAAAAGGTCTGGCCGGGAAAAGGATCGCAAGGTTAATGGACAGTCCCCACCTACCCGAAGGAGAAGCGGTTTTCAAGATCGTTACCGAGGGTATAGTCGATTAGATTTAAGGGCATACCAAACTCCTTATCAAATTTTAATTCATTTACATCTTTTTTTATTTTAAAAGGATTTTTATTTACCTGAAACTGGAAATAGAATCTTGCCGTTCGATTTTCAGGTGGATTTTTTTCTACTATATATACTTTGTATAAAAAAATAAATAGAAAACTTTATATATATTTGTGATACACCGTAACACCATAAAAAAACATATTAGATTAGATGATTATCAATATTCAAATATAGGTGATCTAATGGCAGAAGAAGAAAAGAAACAAGAAACAACCGAAGAACCAAAAATAGGAGTCTATGTATGTCATTGTGGTATCAACATTGGTGGTGTAATTGATGTTCCATTACTAGAAGAATATGCAGCAACTCTACCTAATGTTGTGGTAGCAAAAGAATACAAGTACTTCTGTTCTGACCCTGGACAGGAAATGATCCAGAAAGACATCAAAGAAAAAGATATAAACCGAGTAGTTGTGGCAGCATGTTCACCCCGTCTCCACGAACCCACCTTCAGAAGATGTATTAAAGAAGCTGGACTGAACCCGTTCCTCTTTGAATTTGCAAACATCAGGGAACACGACTCATGGGTTCACATGAACGAACCTGAAGCAGCTACTGAAAAGGCAAAAGACCTGATTAGGATGGCCGTTGCCAAAGCAAGATTATTAGAACCACTGGATGCCGAAACTGTAGCTGTTAAAGACACAGCAATGGTTATAGGTGGAGGTGTGGCTGGTATCCAGTCCGCACTAGACCTGGCAGACATGGGATTCAAAACCTACCTGGTGGAGAAAAACCCTACCATCGGTGGAAGAATGGCACAGCTGGATAAAACATTCCCAACCATGGACTGTTCCATGTGTATTCTCGCACCAAAAATGGTGGACTGTGGAAAACACGATAACATCGAACTATTATCCTACTCTGAAGTTAAAGAAGTGGACGGATACATTGGTAACTTTAAAGTTAAAGTTGTTAAAAAACCAAGATACGTAGATGAAGACATCTGTACAGGATGTGGAAGCTGTTCAGAAGTATGTCCCATAGAAATACCCAACTACTTTGATGAAGGAATGGGTATGGTAAAAGCAACCTACATATCATTCCCACAAGCAGTGCCACTGGTAGCCACCATAGACAAAGATTACTGTATCGATTGTAAACTCTGTGATCAGGCATGTGGAAATGGAGCCATTAAACACGAACAGGAACCAGAAGAAATTGAATTGGACATAGGTACCATAATCGTGGCCACTGGATACGACCCTTACGACCCCACAGAGAAAAAAGAATGGACTTACGAATCAGCTGAAAACGTCATCACTGGTCTAGAACTGGAAAGATTAATCAACGCATCAGGACCAACCCAGGGACACGTATTAAAACCATCCGATGGAGAAATTCCCAAGAAAGTGGCCTTCATTCAGTGTGTCGGTTCAAGAGACGAACAGATCAACAAGCCATACTGTTCCAGAGTATGCTGCATGTATGCCATGAAAAACGCACAGTTAATTAAAGACCACGAACCAGACACCGAAATCGCCATCTACTACATGGATATAAGGGCATTCGGTAAAGGATTCGAAGAATTCTACAAACGGTCCCAGGAAAAATACGGTATCAAATTCATAAGAGGCCGACCAGCAACTGTTCTGGAAAACCCTGATCAGACCCTTACCGTAAGGGCAGAAGACACCATGCTTGGAAAAGTCACCGAGTACGACTACGACATGGTAGTGTTATCTGTAGGTCTAGAACCACCAGAAGGAATGGAAGAATTAAGACAGACCATCGGTCTTTCCAAAAGTGCAGACGGTTTCCTCATGGAAGCTCACCCCAAACTCAGGCCTGTTGACACATTAACTGATGGTGTGTACCTTGCAGGAGTATCCCAGGGACCAAAAGATATACCTGACGCTGTAGCCCAGGCATCTGGTGCAGCAGCAAGAGCAGCTATACCCATGGTCAAAGGTGAAGTGGAAATTGAGCCAATCATTGCATCTGTTGATGAGGATGTCTGTGGTGCATGCGAAGTTTGTATTGAGCTTTGCCCATTCGGAGCAATCGATGTTGAAGACGAACATGCACAAGTCAACATTGCCCTGTGTAAAGGATGCGGTACCTGTGTAGCAGCCTGCCCATCTGGAGCATTGGACCAGCAGCATTTCAGAACTTCCCAGATCATGGCTCAAATCGAAGCAGCCATGGAAAAACCAGCAAAATAATCGGGTTAAACCCTTTTATTTTATTTTTTTAAACTTTTTTTTTATTCCGTATCCTAGTATGCTATTTTTTTTGAAAATGATTTAAACCATATCAACCTACTGAAGACATTTATAAATTATAAAAGTTAATCCTCAATTAATCATCATCGTTTTATTGTTAACTAATATAATTTAATAATTAAAATTAATAATGATATTTTCAATATTATCCGGAGGAATGTAATGTCTGAAAACGAAAAGTACGCTCTTGAATATAAAAAAAATCACCAAAGAACACCATGAATGGATGAAAAATAGTATAAACTTAATAGCCAGTGAAAATATAACCAGTTTGAGCGTAAGAGAAGCTTTAGCCTCTGATATGTCCCATAGATATGCGGAGGGTTTGGCAGGACATAGACTGTATGAGGGCTGTGGTTATATCGACCAGATTGAAAATCTTACCATAGATCTTTCAAAAAAACTCTTCCACGCGGAGCATGTTAATGTTCAACC
>LAHU01010381.1_pt1 | contig 11540 bp, 9 predicted proteins | sample 329631 | NCBI WGS metagenome assembly LAHU01 (sample SAMN03275698, study PRJNA271635) | activated sludge metagenome | isolation source: sample C-0 Zero hour mixed sludge faded in reactor as a methanogenic...
TCCTCCGAGGCCTACAATCAAGGCCATGTGCCTTTTGCATTGAATGTTCCTGTCGAAAACTTCAAAAATCATCTCAAAGACCCCTTGTCGCTGGCCCGGCTTTTGGGGGCTGCCGGCGTGAATGCATTGCATGAGGCCGTAGTAATTTCTGGTGACGGTATTACGAAGGAATCCGCTTTGGCATTTTTACTGCTTGAGCAGCTGGGGCAGAAAAAAGTTTCCATTTTCATGGATACGATGGAGTACTGGTCAAAGCGCGGCTATGCGTTGAAGAAAGATCGCACAGTAGTGGCGCCTAAAAAAGTAAGACATGATCTTGCTGTCCCGCCCGTTGATTACCAGGCGGCGCCGGGCAAAGCCGTTATCGCCGATCCGAACAGCACGAAAGGGTTGTATCCGAAAATATTCATCGCCTCAGGGAAAACCATTCCATCGCAGGCGGTCGAGGGTAAAGTGGTTCATGTTCCATATACCGAACTCTTGAACGAAGACGGTAGCCCCAAACCAGCCAAAGACATTTGGAATATCATATACAAAGCGGGTGTTACTCGTTACGCCGAACTGATATGCTTCTCCGATGATCCTGGTGAAGCGGCGATCAACTACTTCATCATGAAACTGATGGGCTTCCCTGATATTAAAGTCCTGGTATTTTAAAGGCAGATATCTTGACTTAAAAAGGGGCTGGTAATCCGGCCCCTTTTAGTTTTGAGCCCCAGGCGAACAAAATTTCTTCATCTTATTTCCCAGGCGCCCAGCCGCTGAATTTGCTTCACGGTTTCTATTCCGCCCGCCTGATCAGCCCCAACTGCATGTCGCGGCTGATCATGGCGGAATAGACATGATGCCTGGAGATTCCGACGATCGGCTTGCCGTAATTTTCCGGGCGAGCCATGGTTTTTTTCATCATGAGGAAAGTGACCCGTGATGAATGCTGTCTAATGTCTTTCGGCCCAGATTTTCATTCGGTTGGCTTCCCGGATGAGCTCTTCTTGAAAATCAGGGTGTGCGATGCTGATGAGAGCTTCCGCCCTCTCCCAGGTAGATTGACCTTTTAACTGCACCACGCCGTACTCTGTAGCCACATACTGCACAATTGAACGCGGTATCGTTACAATGGAACCAGGTTCAACCGAAGGAACGATGCGCGAGCGAAGCTGTCCGTTTTCGTCTTTATAGGTTGAGCTAAGAGCAATGATGCCCTTGCCGCCTTTGGACATGAACGCACCGAGAATAAAATCCAATTGGCCTCCTGTGCCTGATTTATGCTCTATTCCTACGGACTCGGAGCACACCTGTCCATACAGATCTACTTCGATGGCGTTATTGATGGCAACCACTTTGTTGTTGAAGGCGATTATCCGCGGATCATTGATGTAGTTGACCGGATAGGAGGCGCAGGTAGGGTTGCGATCCAGAAAATTGTAAAGCTTTTTGGTGCCCATGGCAAACGTATAGGCCATCTTGAGGTGATCCACTGATTTGTACCGGCCTGTTATACGGCCTGCATTATATAAATCGACGAATGAAGCGACCAGCATTTCCGTGTGAACGCCCAGGTCTTTCAAGTCACTTTCGGCAATCATTTGTCCGATCAGATTGGGAAGCCCGCCGATCCCCAGCTGCAGGCAGGCGCCGTCTTCAATTTCTTTCATGATATGTGCGGCGATGCGCCGGTCCTCTTCTTTGGGCTCGGCCGGCGGCACCTCCGTCACCGGTGTGTTGTTTCCTTCGACAATGAAATCAACCCGTGAGATATGAATGGACTCCCGGTTGCCGCCATAGCAGTAAGGGACGGTTTTGTTGACCTCAACGATGACTTTTTTTGCCTTGTTCAAAACGGCGCTTGTCAGTGAGTTGGCCAAACCGTAATTGAAATATCCATTGTGATCCATTTCCGCCACGACGACAAAGGCCGTGTCAAAGTCACGGTACTTGCGGATTGTGCGCGGTCCCTGGTGATAGCACAGGGGGATGTAGTTGCACATATTTGCATCATGAAGGCGGCGGGATATTTTGCCGAAATGCCAGTCGTTCACAATGACATGTTCACGTTTGGGATCCGCCTCCACAATTTTCGGAATTTTTGAAAAGCAAACACCGCGGACGTCGATATTTTTAAGCAGGGGAATTCTTTTGGCGAGGGCCTCATCGAGCGCCTCGGGAAACATAACAAATTCACCGTAAAATATCTTGTCGCCGGACTTGATGAAACTGGCCGCCTCATCAGCGGTGACCAGTTTTTCTTTGTACTCCACATAAACGTCTTTCATCATTTCACCACCATTATAATATTCAGTACGTAACCGTACATGTCGCCGGCATCTTAAGAAATCAGTCCTCAAGAGTCAAATAAATAAAGGGCGGCAGATTGTTGCGAATTAAACATATCCCAAACAGCAATTGAAAGCCGATGCATAGGCCCGTGTTGATATCCGGGTTGCGGATTATTTCTGCGCCGGCGTTGATTAACAACGCTGCCGGAAGGAGTGTTCTAAAGAAATATTTGACTTACCGGCCAAAGGCAATATAATGATGGATGATTTTTTCGCGTTGATTGCGCGGGCCGGCACGATCTGCGGTCGGGTTCACGTCAGTTTTTGACTTCATGTCAGGGAGCGCAAAGATGACGGTCAGATCTGTGAGCGAAAAAAAACGGGACCGGGATATCCAGCTGCTTCAACAACAGCTCCAGGAACTCAGGCAGGCGCAGAGCAAAAGAAAGCAGGCGGAAGAAGAACTCAAGGAAAGCGAGCAGCGCCTCAAGAGCGTCATTGACGCCTCACCCATCCCCGCCTTCGTGATCGGCATGGATCACAAAATCATCTACTGGAATAAAGCCCTCGAGGAGCTCACCAAAATCAAGGCGGAAAGTGTTATCGGCACGTCCCAGCAGTGGCGGGCGTTTTACGCCAAAAAGCGCCCCTGCATGGCGGATCTGCTGGTGAGCCGCGAAAAAGAGAAGATCTCCAAATGGTACACGGGCAAATATGCTAAATCGAGGCTTTTGGAAGAGGCCTATGAAGCAATCGATTTCTTTCCCGACCTGGGTCGCCAGGGCAAGTGGCTGCGTTTTACGGCAGCCGTAATCCGCAACACGGCCCGTGAAATGATCGGCGCCATTGAGACACTGGAAGATATCACCCGCCGCAAGAAGGCCAAGGAAGCGCTGCTGGCCGCGCACAAGGAGCTCGAAGAGCGTGTTCAGGCCCGTACGTCGGAACTGGCCCGGACCAACGAGGCGCTTCTGGCGGAGCTGCTGGAGCGCCGTCAGACACAAAAAGCTCTCAAGCAGACCACCGACCATCTTTCTTTGCTTTTAGAGTCTCTGCCGATCATTTCCTATACAAGAAAAATGGACGGAACTTTCAGCATCACTTATGTGAGTAACACCATCGAGGAGATCGCCGGCTACATGCCCCGTTGCTTTATCGAAGATGATCACTTCTGGATGGAACATATCCATCCGGATGACCGCGAGCGGATCGCTGCGGAGCTCAAGAGCGCCATGGAGAAAGACACGCACCACTATACTTACCGTTTCCGCGTGATGGACGATTCCTACCGCTGGTTTTCCGATTACTGGCGCATCGCCCGCCACCCGTCCGGAACGGAAAGTTATATCGTGGGGGCGTGGCAGGATGTGACCGAGGACAAAAGAATCCGCCAGGAAGGTGAGCTCAGGCTCCAGCAGATGATTCAGACGCATAAGCTGACCGCGCTGGGCGAGGTGGTGGCGGGCGTCGCTCATGAAATCAACAACCCCGTCAGTTTCATCGCTTATAATGTTCCCGTACTCGAAGAGATATGGAATATGGTGGAAGAGATTCTGTCGCGTTCAGATGTTAAACATCCGGACTGGGGCAAAAGGGGCTTGTCTTATGATGAGGTCCGCAAAAATATGCAGGAAATCATTCAGGCCTTTAAAATAGGCGCCAACCGCATCAGTCGCGTCATTACCAGTCTGAAGGAATTTTCACGCTCGGATGAAAGTGTTCAAAAAAAACGCTTTTCCGTCTCCGATGTGATCGCGGGCGCTCTCATCATCGTGGGCGCTCAGATCCGGCGGACCGTATCGACAATCAATCAGGAAATAGAAGAGCGCCTTCCCCCCGTTTCCGGACATTTTCAAAAAATCGAGCAGGTGATCGCCAATCTGCTGATTAACGCCCACCAGGCCATTCCCGCCGACCGCAAGGGTCTTATCACGATCAGGTGCCGCTACATCGGACGCTTGAAAGCGGTGGTGGTGGATATCGAGGATAATGGCAAGGGCATCGAGCGTAAAAGCCTGAACCATATTTTCGATCCTTTTTTCACCACCCGCCGAGAGCTCGACGGCACGGGCCTGGGCCTTTCCATTTCCTACGGTCTGGTGAAGGAGCACCAGGGCATCATCAGCGTTTTGTCGCGCCCCGGCAGGGGGAGCCGTTTTTCTGTTTATCTGCCCACGGAGGGGGGGCGCAGTCTTAATTTGTGCCCGGCTCTTTTGTGCATAGACCATAATGTAAAATATTTAAAGGAGCTCAAGGCAAACTTTGTTGACGCAGTCATCTGGCGCTCCGAACCGCAGGATAAAATGGAAGACATCCTCAATTTTCTTGCGGAAAACCCGGAAGTGGATATGATCGCCTCCGAGGTGCGCCTGAAGGGATTTGACGGGTGGGAGCTTCTGGAAAAGATAAGGGCTAAACACCCGCTGTTGCCGGTGATTTTCTACTCGGCCGATCGCCGGGCCCTCAAGCCTCCCGCGGGAAGCGGCATACAGCCGGATTATGTCCTGCATAAACCGTTTCATATCGAAAAGCTTCAGAAAGTTATTCACGACCTGGGAAGACAGCAGCTATGAAAATTCTGATTGTCGATGACGAGGAACTTTCTCTGACCTCTGTGCGGCGGGTGCTTAAATGGCGCGGCATGAAAAATGTCGAGATATGCGACAACGGCCGCGAGGCGATCAAAAGAATCCGCGACGAGAATTTCGATATTGTCCTTCTGGATCTACTCATGCCGGAAGTGGACGGCATGCAGGTGCTGGAAGCGACCAAACCCTTCTGCCCGCGCACGGAATTCATTATCCTGACGGCGGTCGATGATATTTCAACCACGGTCAAAGCAATGCGCCATGGTGCATATGATTACCTGGTCAAACCGGTGGACAACGAGCTGCTTTTTTTGTCTATAGAAAGGGCATACGAACGCAAGGGCCTGCTGGCGGGATTGTCGGCTAACGTCGCTTTTGAAGCGGACGGGATTCCGCCGGCCTTTGCCGATACGATCACGCGAAGTGCGCAGATGAAGTCGCTCATCTCCTACGCTCAGGTGATGGCGCTAAGCGGCAACCCTGTTCTGATCACCGGTGAATCCGGCACGGGAAAGGAACTCATGGCGCGCGGCATTCACCGGGCGGGGCCCGCACCCGACGGCCCGTTCGTGCCGGTCAATGTTTCCGCCATACCCGCCACCATGTTTGAAAGCCAGTTTTTCGGTCATGCCAAAGGGGCTTTCACCGGTGCGGACTCCAGCCACGCAGGCTTTTTCGAACAGGCGGATGGGGGCACGCTTTTTCTCGATGAGATAGGAGAACTGCCTGTCGGCCTGCAGTCCAAGCTCCTGCGCGTTGTCGAGGACAAAACATTTACGCCGCTGGGCGCGAGCCGTCCGGTGCGCGTTGATGTGAGGCTTGTTTCGGCCACCAACAAGGATCTGGACCGCGCCTGCCGGGAGGAGAAATTCCGTGTTGATCTGCTCTACCGGCTGAAGTCCGCCTATATCTGCCTGCCGCCCCTCAGGGAAAGAAGAGACGATATCCCGCTGCTGGCGGAATCTTTTTTGCGAAGCGCCTGCCTGAAACACAGAAAAAGTATTGACGGGTTTGCCCCGGAGGCCATGACGCTGCTTGCGCGCAGAGATTACCCGGGCAATATCCGCGAGCTTGCTCAGATTGTGGAAAATGCGGCTTTGCTGGCGGATGGATCCGTGATCCTTGTGTCTCATCTTGGAGGCGGGCCGGAAGCGCCAGAGACGCCGTCGTTGTCTTGCCGCACCCTTTGCACGCTCAAAGAGAATGACGCGGCGCATGTCCGGTTTGTTCTCGATGCCTTGGGGGGAAACCGCGCAGAGGCGGCCCGTGTTTTGGGTATTACGCTCAGGCAGCTGCAGCGCAAACTGGCGGAGTATAAATGAAGCATCCTTTTTGGTTTGTCTTTCTTATCTGCTTTCTTTTATTGTCCTGCGCGGGCGCCGGACGCTATGGCCCGCCTTCCGAAGGCGGCCCTTGTGTTTTGATGATTTCCGGTAAAAGCGGCCCGTCTCTTTACGTCGAACATGCCCGCCGCCTGGCTGCTTCCGGATACACGGTGTTGCTTTACAACGGCAATGACTTTCCGGTCAATCAGGTGCAGTTGTGTCAGGCGAAGATACGTGCCGTTTTGCAGGACGCCGGTTGTTTATCAGCGCTAAAGCCGGACCGGGCGGCGGTTATCGGCTATTCTCTGGGGGGCGCGGTGGCTTTGTCCTGCACCGCCGCGATGGAAGAAGAGATTGTCGGCGTGGTTGCCTATTATCCGGCAACCGCTTTGTTCGATGACCATGAAGGTTGTGTGGAAAGAATGCGTGTGCCGGTTCTGATACTGCAAGGTGAGGATGATCATTTTTTTAATTGCTGCACCGTAGAGCCGATCAGGCACATCAGTGACGCGGCCGCCGAACGGGGGAAACAGCTGCAACTGATCGTCTATCCGGGAGCCGGGCACGGATTCAACCTCGGGCCTTTCAAAAATAAAAGTCTCGATGAAGATTCCTGGAGGAGAACCCTGCAGACGCTGGAAATATATTTTGCTCCGTAACTCAATGCTGGAGGCCCTGACGCGCGGCTCAGTGCTTTGTATCATGATTTTTTTATTACGACGCGGTTTCTCCCCGCGTTTTTTCCGCGATACAGGGCTTCGTCGGCTCGTGCGATGATCGTATTGAAATCAGTGTCATGCGTGAGCAGTGCGGAAATACCGATAGTAGCCGTAACTTTGATCACAGCCTTGCCCACGTCTATTTCTGTTGCGGCAAGCGCGTCGAGCAGTCTTGTGGCGATGATGGCTGCCTGTTCCACGTTTGTTTCCGGCAGCAGGATAATGAATTCTTCCCCCCCCAGGCGACCTACGACATCCATCGGGCGCAGCTTGTGCTTCATCAGTTGAGCCAAGCTGCGTAAAACTTCATCACCCGCCCCGTGACCATAAGTGTCATTGATATTTTTGAAGTGGTCAAGATCCATGATGCACACGGACAAAGGAGAGCCTGAACGCCTGGCTCTTTGTATTTCATGTGTGAAAAGAACTTCGTATTTACGGCGGTTGGCCAGTCCTGTCAGATGGTCTGTCGAGGCCATTTCTTTGAGCTGATGCTCAAGGGCGCGGCGGCGGTCGATTTCTATGGCCAGTTCGCGGTTGATTTTTTCTGTCTCCAAAAGGAGGGCGAACTGTCTGCGTTGCGAAATTCCGAGGCGCATAGCGGTAGCGGAACCCAGCACAAAAGGCAGCATCAAAATGAAAAGCAGTTCGATGAGGTTTACCGGGGTGGCTCCCATATACCAGTTGGTTACCATCGTTATAACGACTGCGTACAGGCCTCCCGCGACAGCCAGTATAAATCTGATAGGTACAAACATCATCAGAAAAACAATTTGTATCATGATGAGGCCGATTATCCAGTAAGTCACCTCGGGCCGGAAATAAAAAAAGAGCATGAAGCCGGTAATACCGGCAAAAACAACCACCGTAACAGCCTTGCTGATTTTAAAAAAATCCGTGTCCGGCCTGATGTTTACAATGACCAGCATAAGTGAAAGCGCGATGATTAAACGATAGGACAAAAGATAGAAAAACGGCCTGGTCGTTCCAAGGGCGGTATAATCGGGCACAGCGAATAAAAGGAGAATAGCCGCCCATATGACAAGGACGATCCGTAGCTGTCCGGTTACTACCTGAATCCTGCACGCCAATGATCATTTTTTCTAATCCATGAGCAAAATTTTCATGAACTATCCACCGCGGCGGTTCAGGACGGCACCGGTGCAAGAAATTTCTTGCATCAAATCAGTTAAAATATTCATGCCTTGCACTCCTGATTTTTTTTGAATAGAAGGTGATCCAGAAATTCATAAAACAATAGCAACGCAGGCGTCCGTGTGTCGTGGATCGAATATTTTACCATGTCACGATTGCCGGATTTGACCAGCTTCGCGCCGATCATCAGCAGTATCAGTCGCCCAATTCTGATTTTGTTGTCAGCGATGCCGGCAAGCATTTTTACCTTTTTCCCACAGACGCCGGCCAGGAGCTTAAAATAACGCCAGAGGTTATACGCCAGCATGACAATCTGAAAGAAAGCATAGTTGTTTTTGAACTTGCCGGACGGAATCGCAGCCAACCCTTCCTGCTTGGCTTCACCAATCAGGTTTTCTGCATCCGCCCGCTTATCGTATCGTTTGATCACCTCATGAGCCTTTCCGCTGAGATTGGTGCAAAATATCCGATAGGTGTACTGATCTTCTTCAAATAGTGACTGCTGTGTCTGACCTTTGGTCTCTTCCGGTTTCTTGGGAAACCGCATAGCAACAAATCGGCATGCCTGGCCCCAACCCGTCGGCTGATACATGCAGCTGTTGAACTCGGCTTCTTGCCTACGGTATGGCCGGTACCAGATATGCGGATCAAACACAGGCTCACATTGCTTATTGGAAAAGATGAAATCATAGCCTTCGCCCAATGCGGCTTCGACACTGGCCCAACTCATAAACTCAGCGTCCGCTCTTAAAAGAACCTTTTGCACACATGATGGTAAATGATCTTTAAAACTCCGAATCACTTTGGCCGTCTCCTCCCCGCTGACGGTTTCCCCTTTACGCAGTTTCCCATACAGGTATTCCCGGGTCTGTTCAATGAAGCACAAAATCGGTCGGTAGCCTTTCTTGCCCCGGTGCTTCGGATTATGGCCAACCCGTCCGCCTTCCTGGTCGCCATAGATAGTCTCAACCGTTGTATCTATGTCTATGGCAATACGGCTGTGGTTTATTCCGCATCGTTTCCATGCCTGTTGTCTCAAACGGCTCATGATTCTCAACAGGGACTGGGCCTGATTGATCCCCAGGCTGTCCAGGTAACGCCAATAAGTGCTGGATGCCGGAAGTTTATCCACTCTGAAGATGCCACAAAGCATGGCCTCCAAGCGAATGTAAACAAAATGCCAGACCCGGTTGAATCCGATAAACATTAGCATCACAAGCCCCATGACCATGGCGTAGTCGCCCAGCTGGGTTTCCCGCTGCGGCGCATGGTAGCTTTCATTAAAATGTTTCTCAAAATCAAACAGCTCCAAAACTTTAGTCAGTCCCAAAAGCCCGCCAAACGGGCTTATCTGCTCGCTGCATGTCCCATAAACCGTTGAAGCATTGATTTTCCTGGCCCTCCCGTCTTTCTGATTAAAGTGTTTACTGATATGCCTTTTCTTGCTATTCTTCTTATGCTTTTTTACCATCTGGGTACCTCCTGTTTACTATTGGGTTATTTGCCTATCCCTTTATACAACAGGTTTCCCAGATGGTTTATTCATTTTTTTGACTATGGCTATGCAGGATTCAGGTAATATGTTTTGAATGTGCCTCTGGTAAGCATCTTCCGTGCGGCGATTTTTAAACTCAGTCAGGTATATTGAGATTTCGTACTCTTCGGACGACGATTTCATTTCATGCGGCCTTCAAGTACTTTTATTTTAAATCGGAAACTTACTGATTTTATCGACATCGTGAAATCAACCGTTCGGCATACAATCCTTAATAAAAACCTCTCAATAGCGACCGGGGGCTTTTCAATCCCTCACGATCAGTACGGGAACGCTTTTGTCATGGTGGATCACCCCATAAGAGACGCTGCCTAAAACTGTGGCCGAAAGGGCGCTTCTCCCGTGCGAACCCATCACAATCATGTCCGCCTCTGCACGTTTCGCCTCTTTGATAATTTCCGCCACCGGGTACCCCATTTTGGTTAAAGTCCTGAATGTCACTTTATTTTTTTGACAAAGTTTCCTTACGTCCTCCAGATACTCTTCAGTAACTTCCTTCAGATAGTCCTCGACTGGTTCCACCATCTCTTTGGCAACTTTTGACGGCACGGTAGTGCCTCCCATGAAAAGACGCTTGTCGATAACGCTCAGGGCGATGATAGAGGCCCCCAGTTGCCGGGCGAGGTCAACCGCGAAGGTCGCCGCCTTCAGAGATGTTTTTGATCCGTCCACCGGTACGAGAATTTTTTTAACCATATCATCTCCCTCCATTATCAGAATTTTTATGGTCAGCCATGCACCGTTCGACCCGGCGAGCGGACTTGCCGAATCACTTGCGCGCGCCTGTCGCCTGCTGTTGCAAAAAAAACTGCAGGGTTTGGTTGCTTTACGGGTGATTCAGGGATTTGTTTTCCTTGATATCATTTCCGCCAGCGGGCCTCCCTCTCGCCAGACATGGCAGGTGTTGACCAGCATCTTCAGTGCGGCCTGGGCCGCGTCGGGGCTGAAACCGAACGGTTCGCGCGAGCGGTATGCCGCAAGACCCTGGAAGGCGGCCGGAGCCATGGCCTGTATAAGCTCAACCAGATGCGCGCATCCTTTTTTCCCACCTGCGATATTTTTCACTTGCTGTGTGAAACCCCTGGTGATGGCAAGCCCCCGGATGCGGGCCAGACAGCCGATGGTTTCCAGGCAAGCCTCGCGGGGAACGGACGTAAGCTCAACGTCTATATCCTCGATGAGAAGGCTTGTGCAATCGACCAGCAGGCTGACGCTCATGTGATGCATGACGCCTTCGGGAAACATTTCATCCGTGACCGTGTGCGAGTTCTGGAAGCGCTCATCGCAAAGCGAGCCTTCCACAATCATTTTACCGGCACCGTATTCGTAGGTAGATGTTTCAATGCGGCGTGTGTGCAGCTTTTTCCCTTTTATATTTCTGATAGGCTCCATGAAATACTCCCTTTTGATGGCTGGTGCGGCCGGCCTTTACATTTCTTTCAGGAGTTTGTTTTCCGGCAACTTTTCCACCGCCTTACCGAAAGACTCCAGCGCATCTGAAAGTGAAGTAAATTCTGGAGAGTGCGCGAAGGGCACATCATTGAGGCCCCTTTTTTCGAGCGCCTCGATAACATCCTTGATCGAAAGAGAGCCGATATCGCGCGCCGGCTGGTAGGCCAGCTCGCCGTTACCTTCGACTTTGGCGGTGGTAAGGATGTTACTTTTTTTCAGCCCGAAAAGAATTTCATTGGTAAAGCGGATGGGAATTTCCAGACGCGCGGAGATCTCGCGGGCGGTAGAAGGAGGCAAGGCGCGTGCGAAGTTCAAAACCAGATGATGTGTGATCTGCAAAGCCAGGAGAGTTTTTATTCTGTGGCTGGCCTGCAGAGCATCCGGCTCAAATTCATACGTGTCCACATTCTGGAAGGCGAAGGAAAGCTCCGCTCCGTACAAAACGATGAACCAGCTAAGCTGAAGCCAGA
>LAHU01000159.1_pt1 | contig 11530 bp, 11 predicted proteins | sample 329631 | NCBI WGS metagenome assembly LAHU01 (sample SAMN03275698, study PRJNA271635) | activated sludge metagenome | isolation source: sample C-0 Zero hour mixed sludge faded in reactor as a methanogenic...
GTATAGTCTGTGGAGAGGTTTGTGAGTGTCAGGGAGAGGACTCCCTCCCTGAGCGGATCGACTGGGGGTATGGTGGAGGAGAGGAGAGAACGGTGAAGCCGGGTGATAACTCCACTCTCCGGGTCTCCATACAGGGAATACTTCACTGGTGAGAGGCTAAGCCTGTCAATCAACGTGAATACGCTGTTTTTTCCAATAAAAACACCAATCTCGACCGGCATCGTGAGGAAGGTGTGATAGGACCCTGCCGGGGCCAGGACAATTGAGGGAAACGCGACCTCGAGGAAGTGTGCGATCCCTTCCTGGGGCAGGGTAAGGGGTTCAATAGGGTTCACCACGAGGGCGGGAGCGGGTGAGATGACCTGAATCTCCTTCTCACCGGCAATTCCAGTCCTCCGATAGAGGTGCCTGTCATCTTTTGCTTCAAGTGAGAGGGTAAGGTCCTGGGATTCGAGGAGGACCGGGGGCTCGTAACGGCCAAACACACCGGGAGGTCACCTGCGTCATGTATAAAGGTATGGGACATCGGGTCTGGTACGGTTCAACAGGATACTGTCCAGTAATCGACGGGAATCGACATGATTCTTCTTTGAAATCCACAGGATGTCACAAACCCCTGTAACTTTTTCTCCAGCAGAACCCGGATCAAGGACCCGTATCAAGGACCTGGAACAGGCAGGACCTGGAAGAGGAATCAGGGAGACGCTACGTTCTGTCCCGTTATGGCTTGGAAAAGAGATCCAGGTAGGAATCGGTCCGGAATACCTGGTCGTATACCCCTGGAACAAGGATATGAACCTGACGTATGCACTTGGGACCGGGTGGCCAGTCATATCTCTAACCCGTCCTCCCCTTGTGTTCCCCGGTCTCTCGGCATCGTCTGTCATGAAATGAGTATTTTTAGTAGTGGACACCGGAAATCCGACTCCACGATGCGTTATCACGCTCCTTGATGACCTGGACCGTCAAATTTCCGGTCCGTCCCTTCAGCGAGTGGTACGTGGGAATTGCGATCGGTCATACACCCTCTCATGCCAACAAAAAACCTGCAAACCCGCTGGATGTGGATATCAACCGCGGGCTGCTATATATAATAATGGCATGGACATAACCTCTAAAAAGCATCTTTAAGAAGAAATTAGAAGGGTACCTGTTGATTCGGCCAGGTCACCTTGGATAATGCGGGGATACGGGATCACGCGGGAGGCGAACGCATAAAAATATTGCCGTCTAAGCAGGAATATTCACGTATGGAGCAAATCAAGCCCATTGACCTCCTCAACCGCTATGAAAGAGGTATCTACTGGCTCCTTATCATCCTCCTTGCCGTCGTCGTATTCATTTCAGTTCTGGAGCTGGTCTACCTCTTGGTTCAGTCGCTCTTTATCAACGGTCAGTATCGACTCGACCATAACGAGCTCATCACCCTCTTCGGGTATTTCCTGCTCGTCCTTATCGGAGTGGAACTCCTCGATACTATCAAGGCATACATCATACGGAATGAGATCCACGTCGAGATCATCATTCTCCTCGGTGTAATCGCGGTTGCGCGGAAAGTTATTCTGCTCGATCCCGTCCAGTCCAATGAGGTATTTTACTTCGGGCTCGGGTTCGTGGCAATCGCCCTTGGCTCCTGCTACTATCTGATAAAAAAAGCCGGTGCAGTGTCATAACCTACCTGCCCTCCTTATTTTTTTCCAGCTGGACAAGGTCTCGAATCAAAACCGTGGTGAATCGTATGAATGAGGAGAGAGGCATTCCCGCAACTACCTGGCAGTATATGCGTGGTATGTTCAGCTAGTAATCCCTCTATGTTCCCGGTGGGACGGGGAAGGTTGACCCTGGACCCGGGGAAACCCCCTGGACCCGGCTGCTCTGCCTGGGAGGGCGTACCGCAGGCAGCAGGCCTGAGTTTTTCATCCTTCCACTATATGGCTGCACACAATGAGTTCACTGTTTCAAAAGGCTCAAGTGAAAGCGATCCATACGCATGAGTCATGAGTGATCTCCTCTCTGTCACGACCCGCCAGGAAGCTGACGTGGATGTGGTCTCTTTCTCCGGCAGGATGGATGCAAGTTCTGCCCCTGTTGGGGAAAAGGCGTTGCAGGATCTCATCCGTGGGGGGCACCGGCACCTCATCTTATCGGGCGTTGCTCTCACGTATATTAGCAGTTCCGGCCTCCGTGTCCTCCTTGCCGCACTAAAGCAGCTCCGATCAGAGGGTGGCGACCTCCGTCTTGCAGCCCTCACACCAGCCATCCGTGACGTTATCACGATGACCGGGTTCAACAGGATATTCATGATTTACCCGACTGAGCAGGAAGCTGTGGCCAGTTTCCTGACCTGATACATGATTAAGGTGATAGCAACCGGAGCAACCATGCTCTTTCCCCTGCTTGATGAGACGGTTGGGCTTCTTCTCGTCCTCCTCCCGCTCACCTGCGTCATCGCGGTCATTGCGTACCTCGTTACCCGTACGTCCTTCTTTCAGGCTGCAATTCATCACCGTGCAACCCTAGCGCAGACACTCATTCTCGTCGTGGTCTTCGGCGCCGTGTCGGTCTACGGAACTCTCTCCAATGTCGAGATCCTCGGTGCGCCGGTGAATGTGCGGGACCTTGGCCCAATGGTGGCCGGGCTCTCGGCAGGGCCTGTTGTTGGGATCGGAGCTGGAATAATAGGGGCGGTCTTCCGTCTCTCGATGGGTGGCTTCACCATGATCCCGTGTTCTCTTGCCACGGTCATCGCTGGTGGCCTCGCCGGTGTGATCTACCTCCTTGCGCGGGAAAAGTTCATTGGGACCCGGGGTGCCGTCCTATTCGCGGGCGTAATGGAGTGTCTCCACATGGTCCTTGCGCTTCTGCTCGCCCGCCCCTTTGACCGGGCGGTCGCGCTGGTATCGCAGATTGCGGTTCCCATGATATTTGCGAATGCTATAGGGATATTCATCTTCTCTTTCATTATCGAGAATTATCTCAAAGAAGAACAGACGCGGTCCGAGCGGGATCGCCTCCACGATGAACTTGAACGAAAAAATGCAGAAATGGCTATTGCTCGGGAGATACAGGTCAGTTTTCTCCCCGATAAGATCCCTCCTGTCCCGGGGTTTGACCTTGCTGTCACCAGTCTGCCTGCCCGGGAGGTCGGGGGGGATTTCTACGATGCGATCATCCCGGTCGGGAAAGACAAGATCGGTCTTCTTATAGCAGATGTATCGGGCAAAGGGGTTCCAGCTGCCCTGTTCATGGCCCTCTCCCGTACCGTTACCCGGGCAAATGCCACCTGGCACTCACGTGCGACAGATGCGATCAGGGACGCAAATGAGATGATCACGCAGGACGCGAAGTATGGAATGTTTGTCACCCTCTTCTTTGGCGTGGTCAGTCCCAATAACCGGGAGTTTACCTATGTGAATGCAGGTCATAATCCCCCCCTCCTCTTCCATGCCGACAAGACCTTTGAAGAACTCTTCCTGACCGGTCCGGCCCTCGGCGTTATCCCTGGTGCAGGGTACGAAGAGGGGGTGCGGCAGCTGCTTCCCGGAGATACCCTCGTCTTTTATACTGATGGTGTAACAGAAGCAATCAATACCAAGAGTGAGGAGTTTGGAAAGGAGAGGCTACGGCATATCCTCGCAGCCCGGTCTGAAGAGAACGCCGGGGCAATACTTGCCTCGGTGCTGAAGGCGGTACAAGATTTTTCAGAGGGAATGCCGCAGTTTGATGACATCACCCTGATGGTCCTGAAGGTGGAGCGATGAGAAAAGCCGAGAAGACGGTCGATGCGACTATCGCGAACCTGACAGGCCTGGTGGAATTTGTAGAAGATGAACTCGGATCTGCCGGGGTTCCTGAGCGGACTATCTTTGATATCGCGCTCTCTGTCGATGAGATAGTCACAAACGTAATCCGGTATGCATATGGTAACACTACCGGTCCTGTAACGGTTGTCTGCCAGGTAGAGGGTGATATAGTCACCATTACCGTCCGTGACCACGGTAACCACTTCGATCCACTGTCAGTTCCTCCGGCTGACACCTCTCTTCCGCTCGAGGAACGGGGTATCGGCGGGCTCGGGCTGTTCCTGGTTCGAAGCCTCATGGACACGGTTGAATACTCGAGAAACGGAGACGAAAATGTTCTCTGCCTGCAGAAAAAGGTGACCTCTGCACTCCAGGACCCGGCTCCTGCGTAATAAAAGGCCATCGCCCTGCCTCCAGGTGAATACATTGCAGCCCCTTTGAATGTCCCTTCACTCCCTGGTCATATCCCGTGTTGCAAAGGCATTCTGTCTGCCCTGGCACAACATCGCCCGGTTCTGATGGCTTCGGGTGTCGCAGGAGAATGAGGGCCGGGGGACCCGGCCAGGTTCTTTTATTCATTACCCGTAATTATCCCTGAAGATCCTGTAATCTGGCCTGCGAAAACCAGGATCTCTAATTGCCCCAGCGCCTGTACCCTACATTCCCTCGAATTAGGCTGCCCTATCGTGTCTCTTGAGGGATAACCATCCGTTCTTCAAATGCTAACAGAAAGAACTTAATTATTAGGCAGCCTAATTATATTGTTGTATGAGGACGGTTATCCGGACCAAAACGATCAATGGCAACGACTACCTCTACGAGATCACCTACTATTATGACCCGGCGTCTCAGAGAACCCGGCAGCACAGCCGGTATCTGGGGAAGGCTGTCAATGGTCAGCCAGTGCGAGTCAGAGACATTGCCGGCGTACCGAAGACTGCGCTGGACTATGGTGAGTTCCTGCCCTGCTTTGCGGTCGCAGAGACCTACGAGTTTGAGCGCCGGTTGGGTCGGTATCTCTCCCCGGACGAAGTGCGTGCAGTTCTCACTCTTGCCTACAACCGGGCGATCCGCCCGCTAGCGATGAGCCAGATCGCGTCATGGTATCAGAACACGATTCTTTCCCGTAAGTATCCCGATATTCCGCTCTCATCCCAGTATCTCAGCACCCTGCTCGTAAAAATCGGCCAGGATGCAATTCCATCCCGTTTTTTCCGGGACCTGATTGACCAGATATCCCCGCAGACGACCCTGTTTTATGACATTACCTCCCTGTCCTCCTATACCTCCGCAATCCAGTTCTTCGAATACGGCCATAACCGGGATGGCTATCACCTGCCTTCGGTGAATCTCTCCCTCATCGTCGACAAGGACCAGGGTATTCCGCTCATGTATGACCTGTATCCCGGCAGCATCGTCGACGTGTCCACCCTGAAAAATACCCTGGAAAAACTCCAGGTGCGAGGAGTAACCAGTTCCACGCTCATCATGGACCGGGGATTTTGTTCCGGTGCTAACCTGGCAGCACTGGCGGAGAAGCAGATACCATTCATCATGCCCGCGTCGCGGAGTTTTACAGCGGTTAAACAGACACTCTCCCGGCTCCGGCAGACGGTTGCCCGCTCACAGAACCTGCACCTATTCAAAGAAAAGATGGTATTTGTTGAACCAGTAGAACTCACCATTGAAGGCATCTCGTTCTCCGGGTATGGCTACTACAGTCCCCAAAGGGAACAAGATGAACGGGAGCGGTTTTACCGAAAACTCCGCGAAACCATCGACTACCTGGAGACGATCCAACTCAGGCAATATCAGAAACCAAAGCAGGTGTTTGAGAAGCATGCCGGAACCTATGCTTCGTATCTGTCCTGGAAGGCCATTGACGGCAGGTTCTCCATTACCGTCCGTGAAAAAGCGGTAACCCAGCACATAAACAAGATGGGACTAACCCTGCTGCTCTACCAGGGTGTGTTCACCTGGGATGAGTGCCTCTCCCTGTACAGAAGCCGAGACCTGGTGGAACGGTCCTTTGATATGCTCAAGAACGACCTTGCACTCCTGCCACTCAATCTGAAACGGCGGGAATCCCTGTGTGGCCTCCTGTTTGTCTCGTTCCTGAGCCTGCTGCTCCGGATGCAGCTGCAGAACCAGTTACAGACGACGGGACTGGTGAAGAAATATTCCCTGGAGAAGGTGTTCCTTTCACTCGCGAACATCCGGTGGTTAATCCTTCCCGGAGAAAAGGATCGTATCACCGAGATTGGGAAAAAGCAGCGGTTAATTTTGGATGCCTTTACTATCCTACCCGAGGTACAAAATTTCGTTACCACGTAGATTAAGCAGCCTAAATGTATGGGAATGTGGGCTGTACCTGGTGAATTGCGAACCCGGCCTGATGTGGAGGGCGAGAAATATTTATATACAATATGTCGATTGTCGTGTATGGGAGTATCTGAGTACGTAACCCCGGTTGTCATGCTCATGGAGATTGTTATTGCGGTCATGGGAATATACACCGGGTACACGCTTAAAAAAACATTTGCCTACCTTTTTGGTTTTTCGTTCCTGGTGTTCGCGGTGTATGATTACCTCAACCTGACAGGGATGTCGTCTGGGAAGTTGTCTGTTGTAAACCTGATCGCTGTCCTTGCAGCAGTTATTGGTATGTACCTGGTGATGGTGGGAACGAAACAGAAGAGTGGGGAATAATCCTCTTCGGTGAGTCAGATTTGATTCGGGAGTGAGCAGGGAGGGGAAATAAACCCTGTCGCTCCCCGGATACTGTGCGGCCCAACCGTTTAAGTAATTAACAGGAGTATACACACCGGCATATCACGGTTCTCCTCTCAACCAGTAGTGCCCTGAACGGGCTGTCACGCTGCGCGGTGGTAGTACCTTTCTGTTAGAGTAGCCAGGTCATGCCATTCGTGTATGGCAGGTGTCTGCAATCAGTTTGTGTGGTCCAACAACCTGCGTAGCGTATACTTATAAGCGATCTTCAATCGATAGAATATTCACAGGAATACTACCCTCACCACACACCTGATGTGGCCGGGATCCCTGGATCGCTGTGAGTCCCGGTGCAGGTATCAATCCTCTGCGATAGCATCCCTTCTGGAGCAATTCAACCCGAATATCGCTTCTTTGGGGGAAGAGAAATGGGAGATCCGCAATTCAATAGCAAAAGACCTCTAGTCTGGCATTTCATCCGGTACGGGTGCAGTGACTGGACTTCGCTCTCGAAAGGAACGAATGACCCTGTTGAAATTTATAGGTGCACCGAAAGCCAGTGCCGCCAGCAGGCAGGGGACTCAACCGGACACCATGCGCTCATTTTCTTTGTTTTTATTCCCCTCATCTCTGGCACGGTCCAGAACCGCATTGCAGAGAGCGTCAACGCGCTGGATTTCCGGGGTGTCCCGCCTGGTATGGGTCAGGCTCCACCTCGAAAACTGCCGGAGAAGGGCAGTCACTTCGTCGTAGAAGGGACGCAGACCTGCGGAGCGGACGCAATAGACCCCTGTGACCTGGCGGACGACGAGCTCGCTATCCATGTGGATGCGGATAATCCGAATGCCGGCATCACGAGCCGTGAGAAGACCATGCATGAGGGCTTCATACTCAGCCCTGTTATTTGTCCCCGTTCCGAGCGATATGGCATCCGAGATGATGTCGCCTTCACGTGGGACCACGAGCCAAGCCGCGGCTGAGGGCCCGGGATTTCCCCTCGAAGCCCCGTCAGCGTACAGGTCGGCTGATAGATCAAACCTCTCAATGGTACGTGGTTTCATGCGGTGTTATCCTGTCAGGCCTCTCGTAGAGGAGCAGGAGAGGTGGGATTCAGTTTTCACCTTCTTTGCGGGAGCCGGGTCCCTTGTTGTCCATACCTCCCCCGTCCTGTTGGGGAACCGGGCAGAAGGAAGGGCATTCAGCACAGATCCCATCACACGGTTCGACGTGTATGAACACATTCGCACGTGGAAACTCTGTCCGGAGGTCGGATTCCAGGTGATCGGTGAGATCGTGTGATGCCTCCACCGAGAGGCTCCCTGACATGCCAAGATGAAAATCGATGAAGATATCAGGGCCGGACCGGCGGGTTCTGAGACTGTGGTAGTTCGCATAATCGCTGGCATGCTCGCAGATGATAGATCGAATACGGTCCTCTTCGCGGTCGGTGAGCCTCGTGTCGATAAGGTCCCGGTATGCACGGACAAGGAGATCGAAGGCGGCCTTCAGGATAACGATAGCAACTGCTATCGCGATGAAGGAATCCAGGATCACGAGGCCAGTGAGCTGGATCGCGATGAGCCCGGCGAAGACTCCTGCAGATGTATATACATCGGTACGAAGGTGCCAGGCGTCGCTCTCGAGCGCGAGGGACTCGGTTTGTTTCGCAACCCGCATGAGCCTGGCCGAGACGACCCAGTTCACAAGGGCTGAGATTCCCATGACAAGGATCCCCAGGAGAACGAGCGTCGGGGAGGTGAAACCCTCCCCCTCTCCGGTCATCTTGATGATGGCCTCACGGATGATCAGCCCAGCGGCCACTATGATCAGGAGAGCCTCGATGAGACCTGATAGCACTTCGAACTTCCCATGTCCGAATGCATGGGCGTCATCAGGAGGTTCGGAGGACTTCCGCACCGAGAAAAATGCAATCACCGCGGCAATCAGGTCCATCGAGGAGTGGATTGCCTCAGATATGATACTCACCGAGCCCGAGGCAAAGCCCACGATGAATTTCATCAATACGAGAGCGGTATTGGAATAGACTGATATCCTGGCAGTTGCCTGCTTGGTGGCGTTTTCGTCAGCAGCCTGCCCGTTGCGTGATGCCGTTTCGTTCACCAAGGTATCCGCCATACCCAAATGTTCAGGGTGCTTCCGGTACTGTTCCAGGTACCAAAAGAAAAGGTTTCCCAGGCCGGCTGGGTATGGGGGTCAGGGCGGCGGGATCGCGGCGAGGATTGCGGCGGTCACCGTCTCGACAGCGGGAGCTCCGTCGACCTGGATGACTGGCATGCGTGCCTTGAAAAAGGCAAGGCCACCGAGAGTCCCGGTCTTCTCGTTATAGTAAATATCGTGCCGCTTGTTGATCGCACCTTCGTCCTGGTCATCGGGCCGCATGATGAGACCTGTTGAACCACAAACCCTGCAGACCGTCTTTCCATCCCGTTCACCGGGCATTATTGCAGAGATAGCTATGTTGTTCGGGTGGTTGTTATCCTTCGGGCAGAGCCTGCGGCCCATGATCCTCTCCCTTGCAGCGGTACGATCAAGCACAATCTCGATGACCGCGTCTACGCGTATTCCCTCCCGACCCAGGGCGTCCCAGAGTGCTTCTGCCTGTGCCGGGTTGCGGGGGAACCCGTCCAGGAGCCACCCGCGTTTGCAATCCGGCTCCCTGAGCCGGTCAAGGATCATTGGGATCGTGATCGAGTCTGGGACGAGTTCACCGCGGTCGATGAATGTTTTTGCTTCCACACCCAGGGGTGTCATCCGCGTCATGTTTTCCCTGAAAATAACCCCGGTTTCAATGTGCGGGATTCCATAACGCTTCTGAATGACCGCTCCCTGCGTTCCTTTCCCGCTGCCATTCGGTCCGAAGATGATGATATTTACCATACTGCAACCTCTTCCCGAAGTGTCAGGGATAATTGACTTATAGGTTCCGAAACGTTTCGGGGGAGAACAAACTTCAATTCAGCGAGTGAGTAATCGGCTCAATTACCTCTCTGCTCAATCACCTCCCTGCTCAATCACATGGTCGCTCCTCGTCCGGGAGGAAAAACGACTCCGGATTGTAACCGTGGTAACCACTACCGCAGCCTCTTCAGATTACGTTCTGAAATCTGGATGAACCTGCCAGGGAATGCTCCCCTTTCCTCCGGCCAGGCTCCTCTGACCGCTGCAGGGAATCCCTGGTAACCGGGAATATATCCATAAGGGAGCCCGGGAACATCGTCTGCCGGGATACCGTATTGCCAGGGAAACTGCAATTCGGCAGCACTTTTATCCGGGATGCAGGTCAGTCCTGGCCCCTTTTACCCCGCGCAGCGAAGGAATCTTATAAAAATGGAAAGTAAGGAAAGACTGGTGTTTTCTGCCCGTTTATGGGAATCAGGCGCCTCCCGGGTGGTCCATGAGGTACATGCGAACAAAAAAACCGGCAATGACCGAGAGGATGAGGAAGACCACGTACGATCCCCAGCCTGTGCGAAAAGCAAGCAGTACAAGGGAAAGAAGCAGGATGATAGCAATAGCGACCGCAGAGGCATCATATTTACGGGAAAAATAATCCGCGGCAAAGAACCCGACAGATCCCGGGAGGAGGATGAAATGGCCAAGGATTCCAAAGAAAAGCCCCATCTCGATACTGGCAATCCCGGTAATCAGGCCGAGGAGAACGAGTACCACGCCGCCTGCAAGGAGCCGGAGCCCCCAGTACCAGGCAAATTCCTGTCCACGGTATGAAATGTCCATGAATACCGGTGAAGAGAACGTAATTCCCGGGCCCGCGCGGAGAACAGCCTGCCTGGCGAGGGGGCCTCCCGCCGGCAATCCGCACTTCGGACAGAATTGCGAGGTTCCTTTCAGCTTTACACCGCACTGGCTGCAAAATCGTTCATTTCCTGGTGTGCCGTCCATGAATAGCGTCCCTGATCCCGATTCTCGCATGGACAGGACTTAAAACCATCTGGTACTACCTGGCGAGGCCTGTTCCAGGGAGTGCGTTCTTGAGGGCCTCGAATGGGAGTGGATTCCATTCCGGGTGTGCCGGGGTCTGGCCGGGGGCCTGGAAGAGGCAGTCCGGGGACTGGAGAATCCTGCCTTTCTGGTCATTGTAGCAGTTGTAATCCGTCATGCAGGTCGCCCGGTTCCCTGGTATGGTATCGACGCTTCGTAATACGACCTGGTGATCCTCTCCCTTTCCCGGGAAATCCCTGCGGCACTGTCCAGGAAACGGGAAGACAGACTGGTCGAGAAAGAAGGCGGGTCACCCTGTCCCTTGGTGGACTCCCTCACCTGGAATGGGGCCCGGGCGGTAACCAGGCTGATCGCGGCGATGATGATTCCCGCTGTTATTATAATGGGAAGGATGATGCTTGCGTAGGGGAACCGGGGTACTGTCGGCAACCGCTCCTGGCCGCTGTATCGTCCAGACCGGCTCCGGCCAGGGAGAGGGGGGCCCCGCACTTGCGGCAGCAGTTCTCCACCCTGGCCGGGGCACCGCAACGGGGACTCTGTGGGTATACCACCAGTCGGGCATTACAAAAGAGGTCGGGATCCGTGTCCGGCTTCATCCAAGAGCCCGGAATGAGATGTCCCGGTCTGCGATGAGGAGTGTTTTCCCACTATAATACGTCACAAAGACTTCCACGCGGTCTGTCCCGCGGGTTCCCTCCAGGGTCACTTCAGCCCCGTTCTCGGGATTGAGATTGCTTGTAATCACCCGGCCGTCCGATCGTGTCATCCTGACCGTGATGTTCCGTACGAGTGTCTGGCCATCACCTCCGTTGAAAGTGACCGGGATCGTGGCATATGATGTGTCCTTCTGCCCTATAACAACGGAAACCGCGCTCTTTGGCGGGAATGTATCCACCGGGCGGATTGCCTGCTGCTCTATCGTTGCAGGAATGGTCTGCGCAGTCGTATTCCGGGGGGTCTGAACAGTTACCGGCGGGGTGGCTGGGGGTGGAGATGGGGTGATAGGGCCGGGGCCT
>LAHU01012266.1_pt1 | contig 11530 bp, 7 predicted proteins | sample 329631 | NCBI WGS metagenome assembly LAHU01 (sample SAMN03275698, study PRJNA271635) | activated sludge metagenome | isolation source: sample C-0 Zero hour mixed sludge faded in reactor as a methanogenic...
ATAAGATTTCTGATATTTCAAGACCTGATCCCATGAGTTTTTGTGTGGACGAAATGAGGCGGCTGCGCGGTCAGCTTTTTTCCTTTTGCGCTTCTTGCTCTCCTTCTTGCGCGAAGTCGCCTGTTCGGCGAAGGTGCTCGGCATAAAGCTCCGACTTGTTTCCATAGCAGGTGGCAAAGGTGTTGATGATCGCGTCGAAGGGTACATCGGCAAAAAAGCCGTGGTCGGTGATATATTCCATGTGCCTGCGCCCTTCGAGATCGAAGGGGTGGAAAATCGCATCGTTAGTGCCGTCCCAGTCCAGCGGCTTGACACGGAACTTTTCACAAAGAGACAAGTTGAAAGTCGGCGTTACCTTGATCCAGCGGCCATCGAGAAAGATGTCGTTGTAGCCATGGTAATAAAAAGTGTCTGTCTGCATCAGTTCTTTGAGGCGCGCGGTCGTCAGATGATTGCGGACATCCGCAAAGTGAAGTCTGCAGGCGATGCCCTCGGCGCGCAGCGCGGCAGCCAGCACGATGGCCTTGGCCACGCAATACCCGTAGCCTTGCTTCAGGATCGTGCTGGCCTTGAAGCCGTGGCGCGTTGGTTCGATGCGGTATGGGTCGTAATAAATCCCGTCGCGCACGGCATAATAAAGACGGACCGCTTTTTCCCGTTGGGTTTGGGCGCCGTTAACCGCTTCGAGGGCAAATTTCCGCACCTCCTGAGAATCGCTGTCGATAAATTCTGTCGGTAGAAGAAAATCTTTGTGCATGGCCGCTCCTTCAGGGTTTGATCATGACTTTGACGGCGTGAGGGTCTTCAAGCTGTGTCCGGAATGCCTGGGCCGCTTCGTCAAGGCCGAAGCGGTGAGAGATCATACCTTCGGTTTTCACCTTTCCCGCCTTGAACAGTTCGATGACGGCTGGAAAATTGCCGCCCAGGCAGCCTATCAGTGTGAGATTTTTGCCGATGACCGGCAGGGGCTGCCAGGTAAGAGGGTCTTCATAGACGCCGACGAGCAGAATCTTTCCGCCGCCGCGCGCCATTTCCACCGCCTGGTCGAACGCGGTCTGGTTGCCCGCGCATTCCAGCACTGTGTTGACGCCCATGAGGCCGGTTGCCTCCATGACCGCCTCGACGGTGTTTTGTGCCGCCGCGTCAATGATCACATCCGCGCCGCTTAATCTCGCGGCCTCCAGGCGCGAAGGTCTGCGCCCCGCCGCGATTACTTTTTTCACCCCCATCGCCTTGAGGATCTGAACGGCATACAGGCCGATCACGCCCAGGCCGATTACGGCGATAACGTCGTCCGCCTTGGGCTGGCCCCGGTTGACTGAAAAATAAGAAATGGAAAAAGGCTCGACCGAGGCCGCGTCCTCATAGCTCATTTCTTCCGGTAGGGGAAAAACCGTCCGGCCGACGGCGGCAAACGGTATGTGTACGTATTCGGCCATCGCGCCCGGAAACTGATACCCCAGAAGATCCATGTCCTGGCAGCGGTGAGTTTTTCCCTGCCGGCACCAGAAGCATTCATTGCAGGGAGAAAAACCCACGGCTGTGCAGCGCGTGCCGGTTTTGATGCCCTGCACATCCCGGCCCACTTCGACAATATCTCCGCTGAATTCGTGGCCGAAGATCGTCCCTTCATGGCCGTCGAACTTGTACCAGTGCAGGTCCGAGCCGCAAATGCCGCAGGAATTTACCTTGATAATGACTCCGTGGGGAGCGCAGACAGGATCGTCCACAGTTTCCGTCCGGACATCTTTCGCGCCGTGCAATACTGCTGCTTTCATCATGCCACCTCCATAAATATTCAACACAAACCGTATTTCAAAAATAATTGCCCCTGTCAAGGCGGGTATTGACCCGGGTGATTGAAGGCGGCCTGGGACGGTAAACCCCGGTGCATGGCCTGATTCCTGCCGGTGTGTAACCCCGTGCAAAACGTGAAGCTGATGCGTGCCGTGGGTGCAAATGACAAAGGGAAAGTGTTTTTCAAAGATATCAAAATACGGATTGATAATTATTTATATTATGTTAAAATTCCTCCCATTAAATATTTTACGAACCTTCTGCATCAGCAGGGGTGCAGCCTGAGGCAAATCGCTGGATCATTTTGTCCGGTTAAAAACACACTTCAAGGAGGATAGTTAATGAGAAAAGGAATCTGTTTGGTTGCTTTGTTGTCGCTGCTGGTCGTATTTATAGCTTTGCCGTCCTGGGCCTGGCAGGGGCGCATGGCGGGTATGGGCGATGCGGCGGGACTCGTCGCGGACGAGTCGGATTTTCTTATTCACCCGGCGCTGATCGCCTCGGGGAAGGGGTTTAACGCCTACGGTCATTACAGGCTAACCTACGAAAAGACGAAAAACTGGGAATACAGTGCAAGCATTCCATCGCTAGCTGTTATTTATCCTTTTACGGCCGACGGTCGTTTATGGAAGCATCAGGGACAGCTTGGCACGGCGCTGGGGCTGGGGCCGGGCAGGCTGGGAGTCTTTTTTGATTATACGGCGGCAAGCGGAAAATACAGTGGTGCCGAGGTGTATGAGGGGTTTATGAGCTCTGATTTTCAAAGCTTTGAGCTGGAAAACGAGCTGGACAGCTTTGCACTCAAGGCCATCTACGGTCTGCCGGTCGGCCCGGTCAATGTTGGTGCGGAGCTTGGGCTTGCCTATGTAAAAGAAGAGCAGAAGAACCTCATGCCGACTGAAATGCTGGTAAACTATCCCTGGGGAGCAGAAGACCATCCTGTGCTTAATCTTCTGCCTTACATGATCCCCTTTGATTCAAAATACTGGGAGGCAAATGCAAAGGTATCCGCAGCGGGCAAGTCGGGTCTTGTGTCTTATATGTTTACGCTGCGCGGCGGTCTTCCCTTTGCAAGTGACAACGAGTATATGCATTCAGACTTCGTTTACCCGGGAAGTTTCCGGGTGGAAGGCAAGGTAAAAGGATTCAATGTGGCCGGTGATCTGTGGATGAGGCTTGCCGTGTCGGACAATATTTCGCTGCCTTTTGTCGTGAGTGCGGGCTTTAAAAAAATAACACGTGACGGGTCTGGTTTATCCGACAATGCCTCCACAATACAATATGAACATGAGGCAAAAGATATTTTTGTGACAGTAGGCGGCGGAGCGGAAATGACCCCTGCATCCGGCACCAGACTTGCGGCAGGGCTCTACTATAATTATCTGAAATCAGAGCAGAATGTTCAGTTCATGGAGACTGTCGATCCGTCATGGTATTTCGACAACCACACGGACATGCCCAAAACCTCTGAGCACCGCCTGACACTCAGGTTGCTGGCCGAGCAGGAGCTCAATTCCGTGTTGTCCCTGCGGGGAGGTCTGAGCGCCTTTTACGGTCTGGCCAAAAGAGATTACTCCTATAACGCAGACGGTAATAACTTCTGGATTCCACCATCGCCCGTGACGGTTTCCCCGGACGGATCGCACTACGGCGTGAATGCGTCTATCGGTGCGAGCATCAAAGTGGCCCCTGTCGTTTTAGAGCCTTTTATCAACGCGGGCTACGCAAAGGATAAAACCGACGGCGACGGGGCCACAGGCAATATGCCGACCAACGTCGAGGTCAATAAAACAAACTGGCTGATAGGAGGCGGTTTGTCGGTGAAGTTCTGAAACAAGACGGCATGAAGCAAAAAAAGGGCGGGCGGTTTTACCCGCCCTTTTTTGTGCGGCGGTTGTCGGTCAATGGATGGAGAAAGGAGAAAGGTGAAAGGCTAAAGGCGAAAGGATAAAGGATAAAGGCGAAAGCTCGCGCTCGTGACTGTGGCAGGAAAAGAAGCTGTCCGGTCAGATCGCCACGCAGCGAAAGCCCAGAATGTTGGAGGAGGTATCTTTTTCTACATAGTGCCGGTCGGTGAGGCTGATCTCGCCGCGCGCGATCCAGCTCGCTCCTTTGGTAATGCACATGTCCGTTTCTGCCTTGTCGCCCAAAACGTCACCGGTCCATTCCAGAATGTTTCCCAGCGTGTCGGCGACACCCTCCTGATTGGCGAATTTAATGTAGCGGTCTACCGGGGTCGTGTCTCCATGCAGGCCGGCCTCTGTGTTGCAGGCGTTTTCCTGCCACTGGTTTCCCCACGGAAAGATATAAGCCTGTGCGGTTCGCGCCGCGGCTTCCCACTCGATTTCCGTAGGCAGCCTTTTGCCCGTCCATGAGGCGAAAGCGCGTGCATCCTCCAGGCTCACATGCACCACCGGGTGGGTCCTTTTAAGGTGCAGGGAGCTTTCCGGTCCCAGCGGTCTGTGCCAGCAGGCGCCCGTCACCTTCCTGCTGTAGGCGCTTTTGTGCAAAGAGAAGCGCTCCATACCCGTGACCGGGTCGCGGCTGTGCTGCATGCGCGGGGAATAAACGATGCTGTAGCCATAGCGTTCCGCCGTGGTGATATAGCCTGTCTGCTCGATGAAAATTTCAAAAATGGCGTTGGTGACCGGAAACTTGCCGATATAAAAATCAGGCAGCACGGCAATCTGTTCGGCAAGTTCGCTTTTGGCCAGATGCGCTCCACCCACCAGATAGTTGCCGCCTTTAATCAGGACGTGGGCATTGTAGAACTTGTCGCGCAGGCTCAGGTAGCGGTTGAATTCTTCGGACAAGAATTGCGCCTTTTCCCGGATTTCTTCTTCTGTATATACGCTGCCGGTCAAATCAGGCCCAAGCGAAGCCAACTCCTGTGCGGCCTGCGCCAGGCGCGTGAGTAATTCCGTTTTTTCCCTGAGCTGTCCGTCGATATCCGAATCGGAAGTTGTCACACTGATGTCCGGACCATCGGTGAGCTGCGTACCGTCCGACGGCCCGCCTTCTTCAGGCGACAGGGCAACTTCTTCCAATACCTCTTCAACTGCCGTGTCAATTTCGTCTTCGCAGGCTTCCCCGGCCTCAAAGTCCGCTTCGAGGCCGTTTTCCGGCAGGGAGATTTCTTCGATTATTTCATCGGCGGCTATATCTGTTTCATCTGCAAAAAGCCCGTCATCTTCCGGCGCAACTTCCGCTTGCACCTCTTCGTCAACGAGCTGTACTGTATCAAAGGCTGTTTCATCATCGCTTCGCGCGGATTCGGAGTGTTCGCCTTCAATGATATCAAAAGATGCTTCCATCCCCGCGCCGCTTCCATCCGGGCCTTCGGAGGGTTGTACATCGTCCGTTGGCTCATCTTCTGCAGGCGACAGGGCAATTTCTTCCAATACCTCTTCAACTGTCGTGTCAATTTCGTCATCGCTTGCCTCGACCAATTCGGAGGCCTCTTCGAGGTCGGCCTCCGATGAGACTACCTGTTCGGGCATTTCATCGGCAGCCAGGCCCGTCTCAGCGGCAGGAAGCCTTTCATCTTCCTGTGCAGGCTGTGCTTCCGGCAATTCATCGATGAATTGTGTTGTTTCGACGCCAGCCTCATCTTCCTCCGCCTCAAATACCGTCTCAAGCTCGTCTTCCGGCAGGGAGATTTCTTCGATTATTTCATCGGCGGCTATTTCTGTTTCATCTGTGGAAAGCCCGTCAGCACCGTGCACAAATTCCGTTTGCGTCTCTTCGTCGGCTGTCACGACCGTTTCGACGAGAGCTTCATCATCGGCCTGCTCCTCCTGCATCTCTTCGTCTGTGGAGATGATTTCATCGGTAATGTCAAAGTCTGTGAGCTCTTCGAGTGCCAGGGTTTCGATATTTTCGGTAATCTTGCCCATCATCTCCTTGATGCCCGCAATCTGAGCATCGTCCAGCCCGCTGCCTCCTTCGGCCAGAACCTCGCCCACCAGATTCTCCACGGCGGCCATGATTTCTCTGATCTTGTCGCCCGCGCCCAGGCCTGTGTCGCCGAGAATGGCGGAAACGGTTTCGGCCAGCTTGTCTCCCGCCGACGAAGCGGGAGCCGCCTCCGGTGTTTCCCCGATTTGCGCGCCGTGGGCGAGTTCATGAAAGATTTGTTTTAGCCTGTCTGCCTGCTTTCCGGAAAGCCCGCTTTCAGACTTGTCGATGGTCTCTGATAGCATCTGTTCGAAGGCGGCCATGATTTTAGCGGCTTTTTCCCGTGCGTCTGTCTGAGTGTCGCCGAGTGCGCCAGTGATCTCCTGAAAAGCACGACGCAAAGATGTGTTTAGCCGAAAGTCTTGTGCATCCTCAATTTCCTGTGTCAGTCCCTTAAGGCCTTTGTCTATTTCAGAAAGCTCATCGTGAATATCGCCTGCCAAGGCCGTGCCGTCACCATGAAGATCTGAATCATCGCCATACGTCCCTGAATGCCGCGCACCCCGCTCACCGGCGCTTTTCACTCCGCGGATCATGTCCTTAAGCGATACGCCCAGTTTCTCGGTGATCCCGCCCAGAGCGCTTTTGATGCGCTCTATTTCTTCTTTTGTGTTTTCCGCATCGGAGCCGGCCACGGCGCTGGAGAGGATATCATTCAGCGCCGTGAGGATATCGCCGATTTTGCTTTGTGTGTCGATGCCCTTTTCCCTGAAGACATCCATAATACCGGCCAGGGCTTTACCTTTGGCCTCATCGGAAATGGTGAAGGTATTGCCGGGACCGATGACCAGCCCGTGCGGGTTTTCTCCCCCGGCATACAGTTTTTTCAGATCAGCATTGACGCTTGATTTGAGGCTGCTGAAATTTTTCCGCCTGGCTTTCAGAAGGGCGGGATCATTGCCTGTTTCCCAGATGATTTTGACGAGCTCTTCCGTGTCGATGGCTGGAAGGGATTCGGCGGCTTCCTCATCACGGTAATAGCTGCGTATTGACCGTATCAGTTTTGATTTGAGGGTTGTTTCGCTTTTGTAGCGAAGGTTTTCGAGCGCCTCATCAATGTCCTGAAGCCTGATGGTGATGGGCAAAGTTTCTCTCCTGATAACTGACGACGTCGTAAAAAATACGGATGCCGGGCCGTATTGTGGTTTGGAGCAAAAGATTATCGGTTATGGGAAAGCATCTGCCGTCTGCATTTGCCGAGCAACCTGTAACCTGTTTACCTGTTTTTATTTGCGTGTCTGCCTCAAGAGTTTTCACGGCGTTGTCATGCTGAAGATATCATTTATATCACGCATATGCGAGATTCCTTGAGCCGAGCCGGCAAACGCCCTTGTACAATAATCAAAAAAAGATTAAAAAAACAGTAATATTTTCAGCACTACAGCCGATATACAACACGGGAACCAAATCCGCCAATAAAGTGTAAGCGATGTAAAAGATGCGAGATGAGTTGAAGGAACAATTTGAACAGATTTTTGTAAAGCATTATGAACGCCTGGCCAATACGCGTCAGTCGGTCGGGGGGCTTCCCCTCACGCTGGAAAACATTGTCTGCCTTATTCTTTTCGGCGGGCGCGAGCTGGATATAGAGGATGTTTACGGCGATGTCAGCGAGCGCTACAGTCTTGAAACTTTCATGGAAGATGCGCGTGAGGCGGGTGTCGAAACGGATGAGCGCCTGAAAAACGCGGTTTCCGGTATGGTGGCCAAAAAATTTCTCCACCTGCAGCCGGACAATCATTTCTACGCCTATCAGGCCACGCGGGAAACGGCGCGGATGTTCAACCGCGTTTACCCCAAAATGCAGGGCATCAACATGCTGGCCTACCTGGGCCAGACCATACAGGAGGTGGAAAGCGGCCGCGTGGATGAAGAGTCGGGTCTGTCGCGCTTCGACCAGACACTGCAAAAGCAGGGCGTGGCTTTGCCCAAACCGAAAATACCGGTGATTAAACCTCCGCCCAAACCAGCGGCCGCTGCCGGAAAAGTTGAAGAATCCAAACCGGCCAGTCCGAGAATCATCCGCGACTATGTAGTGACCAGCGCCGTCAAACCAAAGGCTCAAAAAGACGCGCAGCTAAAAGAAAAAGAAGCTGTCGCGGCGGAAGCCAGGCCCGCGGCGCCTCCGCCAAATGAACCGGAGCCGCCGCTTTCAGAGGCGCAGATCGAGGAGGCTGTTTTGCCGGTTCCGATAGCCGCAGAGACTGCGGTTGCGCCTCCTGCAGTCAAGGATGAAACAGCGGCAGAGGCTGCGGTGGAAAAAGAAGCAACGCAGGAAGAAGAGGCTTTACCTGAAGCTCCCGCAGCGCCGGCCGATGATGAAGAAATCGCCGCCAGAATCGCGGCGTTTGAAAAAGAACTCGCGCTTGTCTGTCCCCTTTGCAAAACCGGTGCGCTCAAAGAGCAGACGACGTCGGCGGGGAAGGTTTTTTATACTTGCACGTCGAGCCAGTGCAATTTCATCAGCTGGGGCCGACCACATCAAATTCCATGTGCCAGGTGTAAAAATTCGTTTATGGTGGAAGTCTCCGACAACCAGGGACAAATGTTTCTGAAATGCCCGCGCGCCACCTGCCAGCACCGCCAGCCTCTTGCCGCTACCTTGGCCGCGGCTCCGGCCAAAGTTAAAACGCTCGTGCGTAAAAGACTGGTTCGCCGCAAAGCCTGATTTCACCTTTAAAATCATATTGCATTGAGTCGCTTTGCGCGCTATGAAAAGCGTCATGTGCAGGTCATTGAGTTTAATCATCCCCATTGCGGTCGTGCTGGCTTTTTTCGCCTGCAGTCGGCCGCAGCAAGACGGCGACGTTTCGGCCCGGGCGGATAAGCCACCCGCTTACGGCGACATTCTGGTGCGTGGCGATATCGGAGATGCGAGCAATCTGATACCGCTGCTCGCGTCGGATTCCGCGTCTCATTCCATTGCCGGCATGATCTATAACGGCCTGGTCAAATATGACAAAAACATGAACGTGGTGGGTGATCTGGCCGAATCCTGGGACATTTCACAAAACGGTCTGATTATCACCTTTCATCTGCGTCGCGGCGTCAAATGGCATGACGGGGCGCCTTTTACCTCTGCCGACGTGCTTTACACCTATCGGGTCACTGTCGATCCCCAAACGCCGACCGCCTACGCCGGTGATTTCCTGCTTGTCCAAAAAGCCGAAGCGCCCGACGATTATACTTTCCGCGTCACCTACGCCAGGCCCTTTGCCCCCGCTCTGGTCAGTTGGGCTTCCGCCGTTTTGCCCAGGCACCTTCTGGAGGGAGAAGACATCACGCAAAGCCCGCTGTCACGACGTCCGATCGGCACAGGCCCTTACAAGTTCAAGGAATGGGTGGCGGGACAGAAAATCGTTTTGGCCGCCAACGAGGAATATTTCGGCGGGCGTCCCTACATCGACGGCCGGATCACACGCATCATTCCGGATTCGGCCACCATGTTTCTGGAGCTGCGCGCGCAGAATCTCGGCATGATGGGACTGACGCCGCTGCAGTACACGCGCCAGACGGACAACAATCTCTTCAAAAACAATTTCAACAAATTTCGCTATCTCGCATTTGCCTACACTTATCTGGGCTATAACCTGAAAAACCCTCTTTTTACGGACAGGCGGGTGCGACAGGCCATTTCCTACGCGATCAATAAAGATGAGATCATCAGCGGCGTGCTTCTGGGACTGGGCCGGCCCGCAACCGGTCCGTACAAGCACGGCACCTGGGCGCACAATGACAAAGTGAAAATTTACAGCTACGACCCGGGCCGCGTGCGCGAGCTGCTGGGGCAGGCAGGCTGGGCGGACGCAAACGGCGACGGCATCCTGGAGAAAAACGGCCGGCCTTTTGAATTCGAAATTCTCACCAACCAGGGTAATGAAACAAGGCAGAAATGCGCGGAGATAATTCAGCGCCAGCTCAAAGAGGTGGGGATTGTCGTGAAAATACGCATCGTCGAATGGTCCGCCTTTATCACCCATTTTATCAACAAGCGCAACTTCGACGCGGTGATCCTGGGCTGGACGATACCGCTGGACCCGGATGCCTACGACGTGTGGTATTCGGGCAAAACCGCGCCGGAGGAACTCAATTTCGTTTCCTACAGGAACCCTGAGGCGGACGAGATGCTCGAAAAGGGGCGCAGCACCTTCGATCAGGCGGCCCGCAAAAAATATTACGATCGCTTTCAGGAAATTCTGGCCGAAGACCAGCCCTACACATTTTTATACGTCCCCGACGAACTGATCATCGTCAACAACCGTTTCCGCGGTATCGAACCTGCGCCCGCCGGCATCGGCCACAACTTCGAGGCATGGTATGTTCCCAAAGACGAACAAAAATATACCATGACGAAATAACGCGGCTCATTTCCAAATCAATTGCACATTCAAGAAGCAGCCTTTCGCAGGAGGCTGTGTCGTAATCGTAAAGAAGCCATAAGCATCGTCATGTCGGTGAAAACCGGTATCCAGAACGTGCTGAAAATACTGGATTTTTCCGTGTCAAGCACCAGGCAGGCTCAAAGTCGCGCCTCGCTTGCACTAAATTACAAAAAAGTAAATACGACACAATCTCCACCGACAGGCGACAGACTGTTGGCGTATTAATGTATGGCGTGAAGTTCACAGTCCATGGCCGCTAGTTGATTTACTTCTTTGAGCATAAGCAAAATTCATAATAAAAAAGCTTGACATTAGAACGCGCGTTCTATATAAGGGAAGCCATGAAAAAGACACGCAACATAAAATCCCTGGGGCTGAGCCTTACGGATTTTTACCGTACGCACAGGCGCATGCCGTCTTATGCCGAGATGATGGATCTGTTTGGAGTCCGCTCCAAAAGCGTCGTTTCCTACTGGATAGACAAGCTCGTTGCCGGAGGCATTCTGGAGAAAGACACCCAGGGATATCTGAGGCTTTCGGGGCTGTCCTTCGGCATTCCGCTGGTCGGCAATGTTGCGGCGGGGCTGCCGGTTTCGGCCGAAGAAAGCGCGCATGACATGCTTTCCATGGACGAATATCTCGTGGGAAAGCCGGAATCTTCTTTTTTGCTGCGTGTCACGGGCGATTCCATGACCGGCGCCGGCATAATGGAGGGAGACCTTGTCGTGGTCGAAAGGGGCCGCGAGCCCAAAAACGGCGATATTGTTCTGGCCGAGGTGGACGGTCAGTGGACAATGAAATATTTTCGCAGGCAGGGGACAGAGGTCCTTTTGGAAGCGGCCAACCCGGCCTACCGGGCTATTTGCCCTCGGGAAGAACTCAAAATAGGCGGCGTGATTACCGCCTCCGTCAGAAAATATCTTATGTAGCCACGAGCGGAAAGGCAAAGTATATATCATGCACAGCACGGCAAGCGTTTCCATAATTCCGATGTCGGCGGGCGCGGCGTCAGTCCCCAAAGAAAGTCGGTGTCTGCCGGAGGCCCTGGCGGGTGTCCGCGGTGGAAAGCGCGGGGAGCCTTTGCTTTTCAGGGCCGACAGGCTGATCTCACGCGCGGGGATGCTGGCGGCTATCTTCGCCGCTTTGTATTTCGCCCCCGTCGTGGCGTCAATTTTTTTGAGATAAATGACGCCACGCTGTTTGTATGCTTCGTGTGAAAGGACGGTCTGCTCAGGCGATGTCGTCTGTTTCCGGTGAAGGTTCGGAGATTTCCAGAATTTTGTCCACGTTGAAGGTGCGCTTTTCCCTCCTGGCCATGCACAAGGCGATAAGCCCCAGGTAGGGATAGCCGTTGTATTCCATTTCGCCCACGGTGAGAGGCCGGATCACACGGC
>LAHU01024616.1_pt1 | contig 11482 bp, 8 predicted proteins | sample 329631 | NCBI WGS metagenome assembly LAHU01 (sample SAMN03275698, study PRJNA271635) | activated sludge metagenome | isolation source: sample C-0 Zero hour mixed sludge faded in reactor as a methanogenic...
TGTAGCATATTGCGAGATTGGTCTGTGCTAGAGAATATCCCTGCGCGGACGCTCTCTGAAACCACTTAGCCGCTTCAGCATAGTCCTGATCAACCCCCCATCCATCTCGGTAATGAACCCCAAGATTATATTGACCTCGTGGATATCCTTCCTCTGCTGCTAAACGCAGCCACTTTATCCCCTCGATGAATCTGTCCGATTCTGGGTCAGGCGAATCCGCTAGCATATTTTGAGCCAAATTGAATTTATCCTCCGGAGATAGGGAGGGATTTTGCGCATAGGCTGTATTGGATTCCGTGGAATTTTGTGAGCGTTCAACCAAGTAGGACGAAAATCCACACTTTTCACACACTACAAGTGTGAGTTTTTTGAATAAACCAACCTTAATTTTCAACAGCTTAGCATGAGTGCTACATCGACTGCATTGCAGATACCGTAATTGAGGAAGCAATGCTTTGTTGACGTTCACAATCTTTGTAACAGCCTGCGACGCATTGTTGAGTGAATGCGCTAAGAGCAGAGGCTTGACGGCGCAGGCATCGCCCAAATTCCCTAGTGCAACCGCAGCCTGATTTGCAGCAAAAGAAGCCAAAGCATTAACAAGTGCTGGTATAGCTGCAGCGTTTCCTGTCATCCCCAATGACCAGGCCGCGGCATCTGCCACATCTATATCATGGAGTGCCGATATCAATGGTTGGATCGCCAACTTATTGGGGGTGACACCAAGTGCATACGCTGAATGCCGTTTTACTTCCCGATCCCCTGAACTGAGCTCTGATAAAAGGCTCGCAATCTCATTTTGGGCTGAAGTGTTGGTTAAACGATGAGCACGGATTGCATAAAGAGCGTCGAAGGCTGCCGCTCTCACGTCAGAGTCACGATCTTGTAGCCCATATTCCACAAGAAAACGGACGGCTTGAGTGCGTCCAGTCTGACCCAAACTAACAGCAGCAGCCCAACGCTCAGTGCTACTTGTGCACATGTACAGATTGTTTATGAGTCTGATAAAATCTTCGTCTCCGGGATCATTCATCCCAGAGAAATTAGCCTCATCTTGAGAAATCCATGATTCGTGTCTCTTGTCGCCGTCCATGGCTTATTCCCTCTAGTCGTCTGGCATCACGGTTTTCTAATGACTTCGACCATTCCACTGCTGGGGAGGCTGGGCCTAAAAAAAATATACTGATTATAGGCGCGCTTCAGGTCGGCTCGTCCCGAACGAGTGACTTCTGTGCCGAACAATTCCCACGCAGCGAACGCTTCATCTGCGCCAACCTCGTGCAACGTTAGCAAAATCATTTTGCGATAAGCATCTGAATATGCTAGATCTGCATCTAGATCGCCGTGATCTTCCTGATGGAGTATTTGCTCCCAGATTTCGCTTGCCCGATCGCAAAGAGCGACGGCCGCGCGCTTGTCTCCCAGTTTATAGAGCGCACGAACTTTATTCATATAGGTCCGCGCCAATTCACTTGCCAGTTCGTGGTGGCTTCCCGTTTTCACAAGTTGTTCACGGAGCGCGATTGCTTGATCGTACAGCGTGACCGCAGTCTGGGCATCTCCACAATCAGTTAATGCGTTCGCCTTAATTATAATATCGTTCGCTAGTTCATCTGTGAGCTCCTCTCGTCCTTCTTGGAATACCAGGCGGTCAAGGATCGGGATTGCCTGATCGCACATTTTGACCGCAGTCCAAACATCTCCACTATCTATGATGGCTGCATTAGCCTTATTCATGTAACTGTTCGCGAGTTCGTATGCGAGTTCAGATCGTCCTTCCTGGAATACCAGGCGTTCAGCGTGTGCTATCGCCCGGTCCAATGCGGCGCTTCTAATCTCCCGGGCTGCCGCTGAGTTTCGCATCCGTTGCGACGTAGTGATATTGCGGGTATTTAGTCCCAATACTTTAGTGAGCCATTTTTTCATTTTGAAGAAGTCCACAAGATGTCAAGATAGCTTTGTCTGTATGCTATCATTGTTAGCAATTGCAGCTTTCACGAAATCCAGCGAATTGCCGCGCGCTCTAGTGCAAATATGGTCACCTGCAATAATCTCGCCAGCGATAAGTTTCTGACTCAGCGGCCCATTTACCATTCGATCGATGACACGAGCTAGTGGACGCACGCCGTTTTTTGGGTCATATCCAGCGCGAGCAATCATTTCCACCGCATTGTCGTCAAATTCAATTTCAACACCCTGTGCCAGGAGGGAATCGCTGACTCGATTGAGCATATGACGGGATATTGTTCCTACGTCATCTAGAGACAGAGACCTGAAAATAACCACTTCATCGATGCGATTTATAAATTCCGGGCGGAATATACGGCGAAGGCCGCTAGGTAAAGCATCGCCCGCATTTGCACTAACTGCCCCGCCATGGGGCGATGCAAAACCAATTTGCGCGGCGGCAAGAGAACCGAATTCTATGTTGGAAGTCATGATGTAGATGGCGTTTTTCCCATCCACTGTGTTGCCCCTAGAATCTGTCAGCCGGCCCTCGTCAAAAAGCTGCAAGAATAAGTCCCAGACCTCCGGATGGGCCTTCTCAATTTCGTCAAACAAAACCACTGAATATGGAGTGCGTCGCAATGCACCAGTCAACTGGCCTTCCTCATCGTGCCCAATATATCCGGGGGGCGCCCCGATCAATCGTGAAATTGTATGTCGTTCCATGTATTCGGACATGTCTAGGCGGATTAATTCTTGATCTGAACCGAAAAGAAACTCGGCGATTGCTTTACCCAACTCAGTCTTGCCCACTCCAGTTGGACCGAGGAATAAGAAAACGCCGATTGGTTTTTGTGCATCTCTCAGTCCGGCGCGGGCCATGGTAACAATTCGAGTCACTTTTTCGATCGCCTCAGACTGTCCGACAACTCGCTGTGAAAGAGTCTGGGCCATATGCTGCAACTTTTGCTGCCCGGCGGCAGATAATCGGGAGACAGGAATTCCAGTCCATTCCGCAACAACTTGCGCGATAGACTCCACTGTAACGGGCGTAAGGGGCTGAAATTGCAGCGCATCTCCACGAAAACTCATAGATCTGATTTTTACGCGTACGCATGCCTCGTCTAGAAGGTCAAGTGCCTTGTCCGGCAATCTCCGGTCAAGCACATAGCGGCAGCTAAGCTCAACCGCGGCCTTCAAGGCCGAAGTGGCAACCTGCACCCCGTGGTGCTTTTCATAATGCTCGCGCAATCCTTCCAGAATCTTCAGTGTTTCATCTGGTGAAGGCTCTTTGATCATAACTTTATGAAAACGTCGCGCTAGCGCAGCGTCCTTTTCTAAATGCTTCCGATAATCGTTCAGCGTTGTAGAACCAATACAGCGAATCTCCGAACGTGCCAAACCAGGCTTTAATATGTTTGATGCATCTAAACCGCCCTCAGATGCGCCGGCATTCACCAACGTGTGAATTTCATCGATGAAAAGGATCACCTCCGGACGCGACCTAAGCTCCTCGATAATTTGGGTGAGCCTTTCTTCGAACTCGCCGCGGTATTTGGTGCCGGCCACGAGGGATGCCGGAGTCAACTCAATAACACGCTTACCATTCAATGTATCGGGTGTCTTCCCCTCAGCTATAGACAGGGCAAGCGCGCGAACAATAGCAGTTTTGCCTACTCCCGGGTCACCCAAGAGAAGAGGATTGTTTTTGGTTTTGCGGCTCAGTGTACGCATGATCTGCAGGAGTTCCTTCTTCCTGCCTATGAGTGGCTCGATTTTTCCTTCCTCAGCTAACTGAGTTAGATCAACGCCATATTTAGCAAGTAATCCCTTGGATTTTGTTTCAGCGCCATCTGTCCCTTGGGGCTGGGATAAGACAAATTCCGCCATTGCCTGAGTCGCCCCCTTATGTAACGCCTGAACATCACCGCCGGCAAAAGCCACCGCCTGGGCAATGCGAACTCCCGGTTTTTCCAACAAGGCTGCCAAAAGGTGTAGGCAATGCAGCGGCGCACAACTCGCTTTTGCATGCGAGAATGCGAGAGAAAAAGCTTCACGACAGCCTTCGCTGCGATGGATAAGCTCGGGATTCTGAACCTCGGACTGGCCGCTCCCCATCAGATGTCGAAGCTTCCGGCGCAACTTTGTGGCATCGATGGAATGCTGGAGGAAGCATTCACTCAAGCGGCGAATTTCTTCTTGTATTACATCTACATTGCCAATCCTCGTCGAAACATCTTCCTTACTGGATTGGCTAAGCACCTCCTCGACCTTTGCCATGCTGATCATAAGGTGCTCACGCTCTATGCATTCAAAACGTGCGGAGATCGCTTCCGCCGCCGCAATCTGCCATGTCAGCATCACTCCCAAAGAATATTCCGGCATTAGCCTCTTCCTTTCAAAGATGCCGCAGGACCTATCGTGGTTGAAGTGTGATGGTCGGCAGCACTAAGCTATCCCCAACGGTCAGAATCCTAGAGCCACGCAGTAGATCCCGATTGGCCATTTCGATATGCGGCCAAAAGGCGGCGTTGCCGTAGTGGCGCTGAGCAATGAGCCATAGTGAATCGCCAGAGCGTATGCGATAGACCGTCGGAGGAGTGGCTGGTGGCGATGGCTTTAGTGTGAGTTCAGACAAATCAGCTTGTTTTTCTGCAGCTTTTTCCGCTAGTTCACGTATCAGGTATATATGCAATTGGCTTGGCGCTTCGCCTGCCACATTCACTGATCCTGCTTTCTCCGTAACTCGAAGCGATAGGTTTTTAAGGGCGGGATGGCTCTCAAGAAGCTGACGCACTTGAGCGCTTCGATCGGGAGGATGCGCGATCCAGTTTGGGACCGCTTGGATGAAAGGGAATGAGGCTAGACCGAGCAGAAAAGCACAAAGTGGCAAAGCCCAGAGCAATCTACGTTGGCGAATTTTGTTCGCCGCCTTCTCCTGATTTTTGCGAGTGTTGAGATTCGAAAGCGCTGCCTGGATGTCGGTTGAGTCTGGATCGAGCGCGGCGGCAGTAGATAAGGCAATCTGAGCTTCATCCAGATTGCATTGCTCTGATAATTTCAAACCTTCGCGGTAGTACCCCAAGGGCAGTTCCATTGCCCGAATCAAAGGTTTCAAATCTGTTGAACACTGCTTGCAGCGTTCGTTGTCTTCATTGTGGGTTTCACAAACTGGGCAAGTTATCATCATAGTTCACTTCCTCGTGTGTCCCAGTTTTCAAAAGGCTGGTCTGCTCTGAACGGCTTCCTTTACACTCCCGCAACGGAGAGGAGGGATATCATTGCTCTCTCGGTTATGCAAAATAGTAATGCGACGATCTATGCAGTGCTCGGAAACCATTTCTCGTTCGCCTAAATCATTGCACACGGCATAGCCCATTATTTCTTCTTTCCCTTTTTCCTATATGGAAAGGTAGAACCGCGTGGGTGCCCTGCCCGCAAAGCTTGATCAATACGTTCGGAAACCTGAAGGCAGCTTGGGCAATCTGGGATGATCTTGAGGGCACGATTAATCACGGTGCGAGCATCCTGCAAATGACCGGCTTCACATAATTCAATCGCCTTGCCTTTGAGGGTTTCATGATAGGTCTGATATGCGAAGCGATCCTGTGGGCTGCATTTGATAGCTTTTTCCAGATGTAAAATGGCTTGGTCGAATTGATGTTTCCGGGAGAGGGCTTGCCCCAATTCATGATGCAGAGTGCCCAAATACTGTTGTTCCTGGTGAAGCATTCGCTCAAAAACGGCTATGGCTGCGGGCTGATCACCACCCTTCCATAGCGTCTCGGCTTCAAACATTGCCGGGGAAAACAATGCCAACCAAGTCCCTTTATCGGGAGCGGCCGAATGTGGCATTGATGTCGGCTTTTGTGGAGTGGTAGCTTCGGGTTCATTTTTTTTCCAATCAGTATCCCTTAGCTGACCTCCTTGGATAGCTGCGCCGCTCGCAACGGCACCATCACTTGCACGGATTCGAGGCGCTGAGAACTGATCCATCAACCGACGTTCAATTAGCGGGATTCGCGTTGAACCCCCGACCATAAGAATGCGGTCAATACTCGCTGTTGCTACTCCTGCTGCCTCAACAGCCTTTTGAGACAGCGCCATGGTTGTATCGACCGCACTCTCGATTGCTCGCTCGAATTCACCCCTGGTAAGAACAAAACGCTCAATGCCGCCGCTGTCTCCGAATAGGTCTACGAGATTGAGATCAATCTCCTCCTGCTCTCTTCGGGATAGGCCGATTTTTACTTGCTCAGCGATTGTCTTAAGTCGCATCGCGGCATCGTCAAAACCAGGCATATTTCGATTGCGGCCAAGTTTGTCCAGGATTACACCAATGATTGCCGCATCGAAATCGTTGCCACCTAGAAATCGATTTCCCTCAGAGGAAAGAACTCTTGGTTTGCCATTAGTTGTGTTTATAACTGTGGCCGAAAAAGTGCCAGCACCTAGCGAATAGACCAATAAAGTACCTTGTGCCAAAGTATTGGAGGAGCCCAAAACTGCGCCCAATGCCTCATCAAAAAGACGTAAGGCAGGAATTCCGGCCCTGAAGGCAGTCTCGCGTAGCACCAGCCTGGGCCTTTCGGGAAAGAAGCCAGGCACTCCGAGAACAACACCAGAAACCTGCTGGCCGAGAGCGGTTCGTGCATCTTCCATTAGCTGTTTAAAGAGATCCGTAAGACCATCGGCCACAGCTTGTTCAATCCCAGCCTTTTGTTTTAGGCTCCGGAAACAAATGGGCAACAAATTCAGGCAGCAACTGGCATCCGAAGCGGATGGAGATTCTCGCTGTGCTGACTGTAAACGTTCAGAGAAACGATTTGGGAAGAGTTCAGCTCGTCCGTCGCGGAAAACAGCTGTCCGGCAAGCACTACTTCCAAAGTCAATTCCAATTATGGCGTCCATTCAACACCTACTTTTTGGCGAGATCTTCGATTGAATCCTTTGACGACGGGGACTTGCCACTTCCAAATACTTTATCTAGAACCGGAATAATACCTTCAAATAGATTACCAGCCTTATCATGATCGCCGTCGCGCATAGCTGATTCCATATTGCGTAGCACCACGGCAAGCTGATCGGCTTCCACTTCCATGTTTTTGTTCTCAGCCGCAACTATAGCTCGCCTTACAGCCATGACAGCCAGGACCGGCCGCGGCAAATCATCTGTTGCTTTATCTAGTTGAAGATAAAGGTTCTCTACCTCGGTCTGATCATCGTTTTGGATAGCTTTGCCCATCTGATCGAGCAGGGTCTTAAGCTGTTGAACTATGGGAGGATCCAGCAAAAAGCTATACTGCAGGACTACTTCAGTGTAGTTAGAAAGCCCTCGGGCTTTGCGCTTCCAAGTTGGTTCTCCGCCTTGAAGCAGCTTTTCCATCTCCGAAGTGAATTTTTGGGCAGCATTTGTATCATTATTGCTGAGAGCTTTGGTAGCTTCGCCATAGAGACCCTCCCAGCTTGTGCTAACATCCTCGGCCAATTCCTCGCGGACTTGGTCTTTTCGCTTTTTAAGCTGATCGAGTTTCTTTTCCAACCGACTCCGCTGTCCCTCCCCCCGATCAAGGTATGTCTCAACTTGGGTACCAGAACCATCGAGGAGGGTCACGCGAACTTTTTCGAGAATCCCATCCGCGTCCAGGCTGAAGGCAACTTCTAAAGGCGCTTCAGCCGAAACGTTGTCAGGGAGTTCAAGCCAAACCGTAGCCTGTAACTCATTCTTGCTGGCTATCGGGTCGAACCCCGCATAGATTGGCACACGGATCCGTTTCAGGTTGGCTGCCGGAGTAGAAAACCTTTCCTTTACGGGTTCAGACGTAGGGAATGATGAGCCTTTAGGAATGATGATTTCAAACTTATCACCCTTTGTCTGTATGCCGTAATGCATCCCGGTGACTTCTGCAGAACCTTCAAACCCACTTGGCACAGCGCTAATAAGAGGCTCGCCGCAGCCTTCGACCTCACAGATCGTATTTTTGCCCGGATTTACGTGTCCATTTGGGCATTCCACCTTCTCCGCCCACTTGTGCGCCAGTACTGATGCTCCATACGACACGCACTTCATGGGATCTATATTCATCAAAATCTTTTGCTCGCTAAATACTTCTGTTAGAGCCTTGCGTACCAAGGGAATATATGACGAACCGCCCACCAGCAGTACATGATCGATCTGTTCCGGAGTCATGGCTTCGCCGGCATTGCGAATTGCCGTACGCACAAGGTCTATGCTCCGAGCAACGTCCTTCGCAATCATTCGCTCGAACTCGCCCCGCGTAATTTCAAGTTCAATATCGATAAGGTTTCCGTCATCGTCTTTGAGCATGCCTGGGATGGCAATATCGGTCCTAGTCAGACTGGAAAGCGATTTCTTGGCCAATTCCGCCTTTTCTTTCAATTTCACCATAAAACGCGCATCTTTGCGGGGGTCAATCCCATAGACGTTCTCAACATGCTGCAGGACATGGTCCATGATCTTATAGTCGAAGTCATCACCACCCAGCCACATATCCCCCTCGATGTTGAGCTGGGCAAATATTCCACCAACGATCGTAAGCACGCTGACGTCGAACGTGCCACCTCCTAAGTCATATACCAGGATGGTCTTCGAATCCTCCGGGTTGACATTATCGACTCCGAAGGCAATCGCCGCAGCGGTAGGCTCATCAAGAATTTTCTGGACTTTCAAGCCGGCCAATTGCCCGGCTTTTCTTGTGGCATTCTTTTGTTTTTCCGTAAAATAGGCGGGTACGGTGATAACAGCATATTCCACTGAATCACCAAGCCGCATTTCTGCATCTTCTTTAATTTTCTTAAGGATCATGGATGAGATTTGTATAGGTGAATATTGTTTCCCGTCCAGCACTATACGTACATCCTCGTCTGTGCCATCAGCGGGCTCGACTATCTCGTAGGTATATTTTTGTCTGACCAACTGCACTTGTTCGTCGCGGAATCCACGGCCCATAAGCCGCTTTATCGAAATGATTGTATCCTTCGGCGCCATGAGCATCCGGTCAATGGCGAGCTGTCCTACTATAAACTGCTTCTTATATACTCCCAAAACAGAGGGTGTAAGATCCTGACTCTCTTTGTTCTGCAACACCTTTGTTTCTCTTCCCTTGATGGCAGCCACTGAGTTTGTTGTGCCCAAATCAATCCCGATTGCCGCGCCCATATGCACTTGCTCCTTTTTGTCGGTGTGTGAGTGTCATCTCTGCTAGAACAATCACACAAACTAATTCTTTACGACAACCACATGTGCCTTTCGAAGTAGTTCTCCATGCCAAAGATAGCCCTTCTGCAACTCCTCCAAAATGGTTCCATCCTCAAGATCGAGTTTTTCTCGCGTTTCCATGATGGCGTGAAATCCGGGAACAGCCTTACCCTCCGGTGCCTCGATGTTGACCACTCCATTCTTCTTTAAATGGTTCTTCAGCACACGTTGAATGCTTCGAAAATTGCCCACCCAGATACGAGCCTGACGTTCTGCAAGTTGTTCGCGGGGTTCGATATTGGCGAAAACGCGCTCGAAGGAATCCATCACATCTAAAAGGTCCAATAAGAGCTGTTTTTGATCGTTTTTGGCTTTTTCTGCAGTCTTTGCAAGATCCAACTTGAGCTTATCTACTTCTTGCATGAGAACAACAATGTCTCTTTGGATTGCCTTTAATCCCCTGTTAGTCGCTTGCTGGCTCAAGCCGTCCTCCTACCGATCAAACTTCGGTCGCAGTCGAACACATTCGATGTCATCGAAAGCTCGTATGTCACTAAACCGTACTTTCTGGACCTTGATTTCACGGAAGTCATTCGCAAGATCTGCACCTTCGAGATCGCAATAGAGCGATTGAGGATCAAAAACCGGGACACGGCGTAATTCCTCAAGAACTTGTATTGATGGATTATGCGGAACTGGATCAGATTCCAGAGAACGGAGGTGGTAAAACCAAATGTCTATTGCCGCTCGTGTCTTCGGATTTTGAAGTTTGCGGACAGCATCCTGAGCTCGGCCAATCTTTGCGATATTTCTTCTATCGCGCATGAATCGCGGCAGAGCTTTTTGCACCTCTGCGCATGTTGCCTTAGGCGGAAGATTGAGCAGATCATATGGCGTCTCTATAGCGTGATACGGATCTTTTAACATGCCTCGATTTCACCTCGACTTAATAACCACGGATATTCCTTCGCATATGGTAACCAGTCGCCAAATCGATGAGAATTCTCTTGAGCAGGTCATCATCTATCTGGTTGAGGGCATTATGCGCCGCCGCCTTATCTACTTCCGCCATGCGCCGGATAGTTTGTAATGCATCAGGCTTAAGGCTGGATCCAATCAGGTTAGCAGCTCGCTCAAGCAGACGCACAGGCTCTTCGATGCCATACCGAGCGTTATATTGCGTTAGTGCATTCGCCAGATCTACAGCCTTCCCTCTCAATTCAGCGGCGAGGTTCCGTTTTGCTGCATGATTCTCTGGATGCAGCTCGAGCGCTTTCTCTAAAAGCGTAATTGATTTGTCGACATTATGCTCATTGCAGGCCTCATTGTTATAGATTGTCGAAAGACCTTGTCTGGCTCGCTGATTGTCAGGTTTAATTCTCAGTACTCTATTAAAGTCGGATCGTGCTCCGCTTAGGTCATCCTTATTTATCTTAGCGGTACCGCGATCACAGATATACACGCAGAGGTATTCACGCAGAGTGCCATCTTTGTCCAGTTTGAGTGCACGCTCAAGAACTTCAATAGCCTCATCCATCTTGTTTTCATTCTTCAATCGGCTGGCCTGTCTTTGAGAAGCCTTCACGACCTGTTCGCAAATAGATTTTTGGATTGAACTGAGTAGCTCGGTATAAAGTGTTGCGTCGGTGCCATGGCGCTGCGCCACGAGCGTGTATTCAAAGGCATCATTCCAGCATTGCAGTGCGTGAGTAAATTGTCCTTGACCAATTAAGCTGGCTCCTTTGCGGGCTAATGCCATGCTGCGCAAGCAGCACGCTTCTATAGAACTCCTCTCTGGCTCCGGCAACTCACTTAATAGTTGAATTGCTTCATCAGGCTTATTCCTATCTTCTATCAGGACCGCAGCCGTACCCAGACCAACTTCTGAGAAGTAAATAAGCGAGCGAATCATGCAATCTGTAGCAGCGGGATTGGAACGGAGTTCATTTACAGCGGCTGCTACCTGCGGCAGCAGGCCAAAGCGGCTAAAGAAAAGGATCCCTCCTGGTAGGCCTAGAAGGCCCGAAGGCTTTTTTACTTTATCTAGAAATTGAATGGCCCGTTGCCAATACTCTGCCGATTTGCGTTCCAAGATAGCTGTCGTTTCAAAGTCTTCGTAAGCACGAGCTGCGGGAGCGTTGTTTTTCTGTGTACAGTCGTCGGCCTTTGACTGAAACAAATGGTCAAGCTGTTGTTCAAGAAAGTCGGCACGGAAAGCACTAAGATCTTCAGCACCAAGATAAAATCCCCAGCATCGACCCTTTTCGTCCTTCCATGCTTGCCAGAACGCGTCGAGATTTACAAGTACCGACCAGT
>LAHU01052007.1_pt1 | contig 11467 bp, 10 predicted proteins | sample 329631 | NCBI WGS metagenome assembly LAHU01 (sample SAMN03275698, study PRJNA271635) | activated sludge metagenome | isolation source: sample C-0 Zero hour mixed sludge faded in reactor as a methanogenic...
TGATGCTTTCTTCTATTCTTCTACAAAGGGGAACAGAGCTTTACGCAGGCCTGTTCTCTTATGGAGCCTCCTTCATAATCGTAATTCTTGCCAGAAGAGCCTTCAGAACGCTTGAGAATACTATTGAAAAGTTAAACAACGAGATAAGAAAAGCAATTGAAGATATATCGTATAATTAGAACATCGTTTTCTGGCTGTCCGATCGAAAGGAGATGCTACCAATGACGTTTGTTGAAGTCAGGGACCTGAGCAAGACTTACAGGTCCGGTGAAGTCGTAGTTGAAGCATTGAAAGGAGTTTCGTTTGATATATACGAGGGTGAAATTCTTTCGATCCTCGGACCTTCGGGCTGCGGAAAGAGCACTCTTCTCAACTGTTTGTCGGGTATAGATGAACCAACCGGCGGAAAGGTGATAATAAAAGGCATCGATCTCCACTCCCTGAGAGACGACGAAAAAACGCGGTTCAGGGCGATGAACATGGGTTTCGTTTTCCAGTTCTACAACCTCATCCCAGTTCTGAGATCGGTCGAAAACGTCGAGCTGGCTATGCTGACGATAGGAAGCAGTCAAAAGAAGGCGAGAAAGGCCGCTATGGACATACTGGCGAAGGTCAATCTCGATGGACGGGCGACATACCTACCCTCGCAGCTGAGCGGCGGAGAGAGACAGAGAGTATCCATAGCCAGGGCGCTAGTACACAGGCCGGCCATAGTCTGGGCCGACGAACCTACCGGGGCTCTGGACACGAAAACCAGCACCGAGCTCATGAACCTCATCATTGAGCTGAACAAAACCTTCAACCAGACCTTCGTTATCGTTACACACGACGAAAGGGTGTCGAACTACTCTAACCGTATTCTGCATATGGATAGCGGAAAAATATTGAAGATAGACGAAAACCAAAATTTGAAGGTGTCTCAGAATGTTGATTCAAATTCTTAGCATCCTGGTTGGAGCCGCGACCGTCGCGATAGTAGTCTCCATGATCTTCAATCCGGTGATATTCAAGATAGGCTTCAGAAACATCTTCAGAAGAAAGGCCGACACATTGCTGGTGATTCTCGGCTCGCTAATAGGCACGGCTCTGATAGTCGGCTCGATGGCGATGAACGATTCCTTCCAGAAATTTCTGCATAACCAGATAGAACGGAGCAACGGCGAGATCGACGAGTTTGTTTTCATTCCTTCGGAAAACCGGACCATAGCGAAGGAGTTCATACCCAACGCAGAGATTGAAGCTCTGGTGAAACACTTGCTTCAGGATTCGAATATCGATGGCATTCTCCCGCTATTGAGTAGAAACGTCACGGCCGGCCGACCAGGAGAGACTAGAGCACAGAACGGAAAATCCGTCCAGATATCACTCATCGGCGTTAAACCCGAAAACCTGACGGAATGGCCCGATTCGAAAGGCGTGGTCGATCCATCAAGCCTCTCAAGTGCCGACGGTATCGCCAGTGTGGTCATAAACAAAGAGCTGGCCAATTCGCTGGCTCTATCGGTGGGTGATACGCTGGAGATAATGTCCGATGCGGGACAGAGGTTGCTTTTCTGGATAGAACTCCCCAAAGTCCAGATCTCCGACATAGTCAAAGGCGACGGTCTGCTTTACTACCAGGTTGAGGCGAACAACCAGCCTCCAAACGGGTTCACAATGCTTGCCGATATAGACACCGCGAGAGATTTGCTCAAAATAAATGTTCCCGATTATTACAACGGCCTTCTGGTATCAAACAGGGGGGATTTTCTAGGCGGAGTCAAGTTGACCGATGCGGTAGCGGCATCTATAAGGGAGATCGCAGGTGGCGACTTCAAAATCGAGACACCTAAGAAAGACGCGCTCGATATGGCCGATCGGGGCAATATCGGTCTTTTGTTCCTCATGTTGAGCGTTTTTGCGATTTTTGCGGGAACACTGCTTCTCTCAAACATATATCTCATGCTTGCCCAGGAACGAAGGATGGAGCTCGGTACATTGAGAGCGATAGGCTATTCAAGGCGTAGAGTCTCCAGAACGATCCTTTACGAGGGTTTCTTCTACTCTGTGTTCTCCTCGGCCATAGGGGTGGTAACGGGAGTAGCACTGGCAAACTTCATATTCGAGAGCTTCGTCAACCTTTTCACAGATATAACCGCTCTGATACCCTTCGAAGGGGCTGCCACGGTGTTCAGCTCCATACAGAACTCCTTCGGATTTTTCGTTCGACCGGAGTCGATCTTCTATGGATTTCTTCTGGGTCTGATAATACCCATGATAATAGTCGTCTATACGGGAAGGAAGATATCCAGAACCAACATAGTTACGGCGGTCAGAAACATACCCGATGAGATGGATCAGAAGAGCAGGTTCATGATCAACATTATGGCCTCGCTGGGTGTGTTGATCTCGATCATCATGGCTTACAGCGGTTACTCGGCCGGAAACGCCACGCTCTTCTTCGTTGGAGTCGTCGTTACCGGGCTGCTCTTCCCTGTGGCTATACCGCTCAAGAACAAAAGAACGATCGAGTCGCTCTTTTCCATAGGAGTGATACTCTTCACGATGTTCAGCAATTCCTTCTCCCTGATAGCCGAAAACAGCGGAGGTTCAGTCTATCTGGTCGTGGCAAAGGGCGGGGCCATTCTCTTCGCCGGTCTCTTCCTGATAGTCTATAACCTCAAGACCTTCGAGTACATACTCAACAAGATCTTCCAGAAAACGAGATCGGCGGCGCCGGTCTTCAAGATATCTATAGCTTTCTCCGCCAGGAACCGTGTCAGGACAGGTTTAACGATAGCCATGTACGGCGTCGTCATCTTCGTTATAACGCTGATTTCTATCATCCCCTACTCCCAGGAACAGGTTCTCGTTAAGAGTAGAGACATGATATTCGGGGGATACGATGTAGGTGTCTTCTCGCTCTCTACAAGAAACATGGTCTCCTTCAGCGATCTGCAGTCAAGAGGCGAAGTCTCGGCCCTCACAAACATAGAGAGCATAAGCGTGGCGATGAAGAGAGAAGAAAGATACGTCCGTGAATACATGTACGGACTGGACGATAGTTTCATAGTCAACAACAAGTTCACGGAAATAACGTTCGATAAAGACAAATTCAAGAACTCCAGAGAAGTATGGGAGTATTTGCGTTCGAACCCCGATACCGTCGTGGTCTCTTCCAACGTCATTCCCGGAATACTCCCCGGAGATACGGTCGAGTTGAGAAGATTGATTCAGCGAGAGGAAGATATCGGCGGTATGTCGTCTTTCTTGATGAGAGGCATGAGCGACGTCATGATCGGCGAGGAGCGGGTCAAAATGACGGTCATAGCCACGCTTCCTGAAAACACGATAACGTACATGAACGGGATATTCGTGTACAGGGGAAACATCCCCGAATCCATCGACGGGAAGGTCTCGATCAGGAATTACCTCTTGAATTTGAGGGGAGAAACGCAAGAAGAGAAAAAGGCGAGTTTCGAATCTTTGAAAAACGCTATGGGTTCGGGAAGTCTCTTTATGATCTTCGTTGACGATATAATAAAGTTGACGACAACGATTATACAGGGAACGATAAGCATTCTGAGATCCTTCCTGTACTTCGGTATGCTCGTTGGAATAGTCGGTATAGCCATAATTATGTTCAAGGCTCTTTACGAACGCAAGAGGATAGTCGGTATGCTCAAAGCCATAGGATTCACAAAGAAGATGGTCTTCGCCTCTTTCGTTCTGGAAACGTCGTTCATAGTCGTAATAGGGATCGTCCTTGGAATAATAACCGGCACCCTCACCAGTGTGGAAATCTATGCCTCGCCGTTGATGCAGGGTATGGCTCTTTCCATTCCCTGGGACCAGTTGCTGGGAATGTCGCTGATTTTCTACATCGCGTCGCTGGTTTCCACTATAATACCGAGCTACATCGCGTCAAAGATACCACCGGCAGAGGCGTTGAGGTATTTCGAATAAAAAGGAGGTTCTCGAATGAGCAGGATACTCGTCGTGGATGACGACCGGGCGGTTCGAGTTCTCTTGAAATCCATACTCGTCAAGGACAGTCACGAAGTTATCGAGAGCCCAGATGGGAGTTCGGCGCTGGTGGCGACCAGAGAAGAACGACCCGACTTGATCTTGCTCGATCTCATGCTCCCCGATTATAACGGATTGGAAGTTCTGTCGGCACTCAAAGAAGACAGAGATCTGGAAGCAATACCGGTGATAGTTCTCACAGGTTCGTCCGACCGCCAGAGCAAGCTGACGGCCTTGAGTTCGGGAGCTGTCGATTTCATATCCAAACCCTTCATGTCGGAGGAGGTTCTGCTAAGGGTCAATACACAGCTCAAATTGCACAACCTCATAAAGTCTCTGAGGGTAGCGGTGGACAACCTGCAGAGCGATGTTCTGGCAGCAGGGAGAATTCAGGCGGCCCTCGTTCCTCAGAATGCTCCCCAGGGACTGAAGATGGAATGGATCTACTCTCCCTCGTACAGGGTGGGAGGCGATATATTCGACGTCGTAAAACTGGGAGAGGAAAAGTTCTTTGTCTATCTGGCCGATATGTCGGGTCACGGTGTGAACGCGGCGATGCTTTCGGTCATGGTTCACAGATTCATCGAGGATTACAGGGGAAGGATTGGAGAGGGGGAATTCGACCTCAAGGACTTCATGGCCGAACTGGACAGCAGTTTCAGGTTCGAGAAGTTCAATCTCTTCTTCACGATCATCTCGATGATCATAGATACCGCGAGTAAAAAACTCCTGTTGTGCAACGCCGGGCACCCCTCTCCGATGCTGATGGAAAATGAAAGGCTCAGGGTTCTCGAAAACAAGGAAGGTCTGATAGGCATGAATATGATACGTGGATCTATCGAAGAGATTAACCTTTCGGAAGGGGACAGATTAATTCTCTACACGGACGGCTTCACAGAGTCCACTAACGAAGACGGAGAGATGTTCGGTGAGGAAAGGCTGCGGAATATCCTGCTGGGCTGCCGGGATATGAGCCTTTCCGCAACCATAGAGAATCTTAGAGATCGTTTCGAAAAGTTCAAGGGAAGCAAGAAAGCCGAAGACGATGTCTCGCTACTCCTGATAGAGTTCTAGAGTAGAGGATCTCCACGTCTAAGAAGGTGAGTTGAAAAAGGAGGGATTCCACAACGTAGTAGGTTGTGGGTGCATTATGTTTAAATTCGAACTGCTCAAAAAAAGTATAGGCGTAATTTCCCTGGAGAAACCCATCAGAATTACCGGCGAGACTTCGGCCAGTTTTCGCAAATGGTACGAAAGCAAGGATCTGGCCAGTTGTTCCGCCGTGATAATCGACGGCAACAATATTCAATTCATAGACTCGATGGGAATTGCCGCGTTGATCAGCATATACAAGTCTCTGACGCCGAAGGGAAGCAACCTCCACCTTGTGAACCTGTCCCCGGAGATCAAAAAACTCCTGGCCACGCTCCGACTGGACAGGCTCTTCCAGATTCACGACGGCACAGTCGAAGAGGCTGTAAAGTCTCTGTAAGATAGGTTGGATGAGGCAGTCGAAGCAGCGGTTCTCAGTTAGACCTCTGATGGGGGAGGTAGACTCGGTCTCAGCCAGAATAACGGAAATAGTCAAAAAGGTAGCCGGCGAAGAGCGTGGCTTCAGGGCCGGCCTGGTAGTCACCGAGGCCTGTGTGAATATAGTCAAGTACGGTGATCTGGGAGAGGAAGAGAGGATCGAGATAGAGCTCAGCTTCGAAGACAACGATGCGAAGATAGTTATCGAAGACACTTCGCGAGAGTTCAACCCCCTAGATGTGAGCGATCCAAACCTCAACAACTTCGAGCTCCTACAGAAGGGCGGGATGGGAATCTACCTCATCAAGAGATGCTCCAAAAAGGTTGACTACGCATATAAGGACAACAGAAACATACTGACGGTCATTATTTGATTTCGAAAATCGCGGCTGGACCACTTAAACCGGCACGCAGATATATGTTATAAAGTACACAGGTCAAAACTGTAAAGGTGCAGAAATGAAGAAACTACCCCGGTAATCGGCACAATTGAATATCGCTTTCCCGTAATCGACTCGTGTTAAGCATTCGCGTCATTTTTTCAATGGCTCAACACAGCCAACACTTACATTTAATAACGAAAATTCTCACAGGCCATAATGGAGGTGGTTTCTTTGCTACACGTGAAAGATCTATCCGTATCGTTCGACAGTCTCGATGTTCTGAAAAAAATAGATCTCGACCTGTTACCCGGGGAGGTACTGGCGCTCACCGGCCCCAACGGCTGCGGCAAAACGACTCTTCTCAGAGCGATAACCGGCGAGATAGCCCCTTCCGGCGGGAGTGTACAGATCGAGCGTGGTTACTGGCCCGTTTACGTCCGGCAGGAAGATGTCGATTACCGCGGAAGCACGGGCAACTACCTGCTCGGCGCGAGACCGGAGCTGTTGAAATTGCATGAAAAGCTAGAGGCGGCCGCCGATCCACTCGCGCACGCCGAGTACATAAACGAGTACCACGCGATCGGAGGCTTCGATTTCGAAGAGGAGATAGTTCTGACGCTCGTGGATTTCGGCTTCGAGAGAGACGAGATCCATAAAGGGTTCGACGAACACTCGCAGGGTCAAAAGAGGCTTCTCTCTATAATGAGAGCGCTTCTCAGCCGATCGAAGCTCCTCCTGCTGGACGAGCCTACCAACCATCTCGACATTGAGAGTCTTCAGTGGCTGGAAAACTATCTGGACAGTTATTCCGGTTCGGTAATGGTGATTTCTCACGACCGGACTTTTCTGGATAACGTTACCAACCGGACCATAGAAATCATGCTGGGCAGGATTCATGATTACAAAGCCGGTTATTCTCATTACCTGGAGCTTCGCAGAGAAAGGATAGAACAGCAAACGGCCGCCTATGAGAACCAGCAGAAGGTCATTGAGAAAACAGAAGATTTTATTGCCCGCTTTCGCTACAAACCAACAAAATCCAACCAGGTTCAGAGCCGGATAAAACAGTTGGAAAAAATGGAACGCATTGTGGTGGACCAGGAAGATAATTCAATTCTGCATATAAATTTCCCTCCGGTGATCAGAAGCGGACAGATAGCTTTTTCGTGCAGTGGCTTGTCTGTTCGTTACGATAAAGAGCCTATCTTTACAAAGGCCGAGATGGTGGTGGAGCGGGGCGAGAAGGTGGCTTTTGTGGGAAGAAACGGCGAAGGCAAAACAACAATGATGAAGCTGATTACCGGTCAGTTGTTACCCTGTGAAGGCAAGCTGTCTCTTGGATATAATGTCAACTTGGGGTACTATGCGCAAAATCAGGATGAACTGCTGGATAAAGAGGCAACCGTATACGATACGCTCGATAAGATTGCGGTAGGGGATGTACGTACAAAACTCAGGGATATACTGGCTGCTTTTCTGTTCCGTGGAGAAGAAGTGGATAAAAAGACAGAAGTGCTCAGCGGAGGTGAACGTTCCCGTCTGGCAATGGCAAAACTTATGTTGCAGCCGTACAACATGCTGGCCCTTGATGAACCGACAAACCATATGGATATCCGTTCCAAAGAAGTGATGAAAGAGGCTCTCATGCGTTATGAAGGAACTCTTATTATTGTTTCTCACGACAGAACTTTCCTGGACGGATTGGTTGATAAAATATATGAATTCAGGGACGGCGCAGTGAAAGAACACCTGGGAGGCATCCGTGATTTCCTGCAAAGACGTAAACTGGAGAATCTCAGGGAACTGGAAACGAGAGCCCCGGAAAAGAAAGAAGCGAACGGGAAAGCAGAAGAGAAAAAAGCACCGGGTTTAAGTTATCAGGAAAAGAAAGAACGAGACAAGATCCTTCGTAAATTGCAACAAACCGTTACCAGATGGGAAAACAGGATAGAGCAGCATGAACAGGGACTGGCATTAATGGATAAACAACTCGCCTCGCCTCCTGCAGAAGGCTTTACCACAGCATTTTACCAGGTTTATGAAAAAGAAAAAAAAGCACTGGAAGAAGCATTCGGTAACTGGGAACAGGCCCAGACCGAACTCGACCGGTTTAATAAAGAATAAGTATGGCAGAAAGTAAAATATATGGAGTGCACCCGGTAAGGGAAGCATTGACAAGCGGTAAAAAGCTTGAACGAATCATGTTGCGTCAGGGAACGGAAAGCCCGGTTTTCCGCGAGATCATGCAACTGGCGCAGGAAAATGGAGTGCCGGTGCAGTTTGTGCCTCAGGAAAAGCTGAATTATCTGGCTAAAGGTGAAACTCACCAGGGAATGGTTGCCATACCGGCACAACTCGATTATGCCAATTTTGAAGAGACTGTAGAGATGCTTCTGGCCGGTAACGATAATCCGGTAGTTGTTCTACTGGACGGTGTGAGCGATGTGAGAAATTTCGGGGCTATTGCCCGGACCTGTGAATGTGCCGGGGTAGGAGCATTGATACTGCCTGCCAAAGGAGGAGCTGCTGTAAACCAGGACGCAATAAAAACATCGGCAGGAGCTTTGCTCCGAATTCCAACCTGCAAGGTCCCCAACCTGAGAACGGCCGTCTTCTATCTGAAACAAAGCGGTTTTCGCATTGTAGGAGCTACCGAAAAGGCAGAAGGACTTATCTATGACAATGATTTTATGGTACCGACAGCCTTGATAATGGGAGCGGAAGGCACCGGCATTTCCAAGGGAATTGTAACGCTGTGCGATGCACTGGTCGCGGTCCCATTACTGGGAAGCATAGGCTCTCTTAACGTTTCCGCTGCAACGGCAGTTGTGCTTTACGAAGCTGTAAGACAACGAATTAAATAAAATAATAATGAGTGCAAAACCCTCTGCTCTCAAAAAGCTGGCCGGTGAAACCGCCATTTACGGAACAAGCACTATAATAGCCCGTGTTCTGAATTTTCTGCTGGTTCCCATGTATACACGTGTATTCACGGACCAGGCACAGTATGGCGTGGTAGCGGAGTTCATGGCCTACATTGCTGTATTGCAGGTTCTGCTGGTACTTGGACTCGAAACGGGTTGTTTCAGGTACGCTTCGCTGGCTCAGCAACAAAACGGGGGCAAAGGGGGAGAGAAAGTGTTTTCTTCTGCACTGACCACTACGGGAATTTTTTCAATTCTTTTCTTTCTGGCCTGCTTTTTCTGGAGGGGATCCATTGCCAGTGCGTTAGGCTATGAAGGAAATCTGAAATGTGTGGTCTACGTAGCCGGTATCCTGCTACTGGACAGTGTTACTGCCATCCTTTTCGCCAAATTGCGATATGAACACAAGGCACTGAAATTTGCTGTTATAAAAACCGTTAAGATTTGTTGCGAGCTCGGGTTTAATTTGTTGTTTTTCCTTTGGGCTCCGGGCTATTTTTCGGATCATCCCAATGCTTTGCTGGCCACGTTTTTAGGCCCTGTTCCGGATTTCAATTACGTGCTCTTTTCAATTTTCCTTTCCTGCGTTGTTTGCGCACTCTTCTTTGTCCCCGATCTGCTGAAAAAAGCTACATACGGAATAGACAAAACATTGTGGCCAAAGCTGATGATGTACTCGTTACCTCTTATGATTGCAGGTCTGCCCGGTATCCTTAACGACTTCAGCGACCGGCTTTTGTTCCGTTTTCTCATGCCGGAAGACACATTCAGAGCACAGATGGGAATCTACCAGGCGGGAGTTAAGCTGGCGGTGCTTATCAATCTTTTCATTCAAATGTTCCGATATGCGGCCGAGCCGTTTTTCTTTGGGGAATCGGCAAAGAAGGATGCCAAAGATACATATGTCAAAGTGATGAATTACTTCACCGCATTCTGCATGTTGGTTTATCTGGGCATATTATTATATATAGATCTGTTTGAACTCATTCTGGGCACCTCCTACAGAGAGGGTGTTGTCGTTGTACCTGTCATGGCACTTGCTTATGTGCTTCTGGGCATCTATTTCAACGCCAGTATCTGGTTCAAATTATCAGGGAAAACAGGTTATGCCGTGCTCATTACATCTGCCGGGTTGCTCGTGACCCTCGCCGTGAATTTGCTTTTTATGCCTCGGTTTGGCTATATGGCTGCCGCCTGGGGACACCTGGCCAGTTATCTGGTGATGCTTGTAACATGTGTGATTATGGGCAGAAAGATCTATCCCGTTGCATATGAATGGAAGAAAGTGGTGACCTATGTTTTTACCGGTGTGGCTATTTATCTGGTATCCACGTTATTTGATGCACTTCCCATCGTGCCGAGGCTGGCACTGAATACGTTACTTTTAGGAGTATATGTCCTTATATGGCTGCGGGTGGAGCGTCTTTACGGAACATTGCGCAGGTTATTGCTGCGGCGGTAGCCACATTCAAAGACTCTGAGCCTTTCCTGTACGAAGGTATGAACAGTTTACATGTTAGCAGGGGAACAACCTCGCTGCTTATGCCGTGAGATTCACTGCCAAGCACTATGAAACCGGAGCCAGGCAATTGTAAAGTATGTATGTTTTCTCCTCCCTGGAGCACAGTTCCCGCAACCGGCATGCCGCAACCACTAAAAAGACGGGGCAGGGAAGTATAGCAGACAGGGACACGCAACAAGGCTCCCATAGTTGCCTGAACCGTTTTGGGATTATAAAGCTCTACGCAATCTTCCGATGCATAAACGGCCTTGATGTCAAACCAGTCGGCCAGACGCAAAATAGTCCCGAAGTTACCCGGATCCCTTATGCCATCGAGGGCAAGATATAAATGTTCCTTTTGTGGTTCAATAAATACAGGATCGGGAATAGAGACTACAGCCAGTGCAGGAGAAGGAGAAGAAAGGGACGTTATCCGTTCCATTTCCTTTTCTGTGACATACTCGGCATTAATGAATGAGGGTGCCCGAAACAGATCCTTCCCTTACAAACAGTCTTTTGACCCTGAATACAGAAGGATTAAGGAGCAGTTCTTCCACCATTTTTGATCCTTCTATGACAAATTCCTTATATTCCCATCTGTATTTTTTATGGGCGAGAGATCGTATCCTGCTTATATCCGGTTTACTTAACATGCTATTTAGTAACCAAGGATTTTTAACATGGATTTATAGGTTTGTTCCTTTGAGAACAGTTTTGTATAGTAGGTTCCGTCTTCTTCACCAATGATCACCATTTTTGGCGCTGGTAACAAGCAATGTTGAAGTCCTCCGAATCCCGATATGGATTCCTGATAGGCACCGGTATTGAAGAATCCTATATATAACGGTTCTCCGTTCTCATTTTTCGGTAGGAAAACGGCATTTGCATGTGCCTCGGCATTGTAGTAGTCCTGTGAATCGCAGGTAAGTCCTCCAAGAAAAACACGCTGGTAAGGCTCGTTCCATTTGTTGATGGGAAGCAAAATGAATCTGCGCTTGATGCCCCAGGTATCCGGTAAAGTAGTCATGAACGACGAATCTATCATATACCACCGTTCCCGGTCGTTTTGCTGCTTTTCTCCCAGTATCTGGTATATGGTAGCACCGCTTTCCCCAACGGTAAAA
>LAHU01004262.1_pt1 | contig 11397 bp, 9 predicted proteins | sample 329631 | NCBI WGS metagenome assembly LAHU01 (sample SAMN03275698, study PRJNA271635) | activated sludge metagenome | isolation source: sample C-0 Zero hour mixed sludge faded in reactor as a methanogenic...
AAATGTTTAAAAATAACATCCACAGGGGCGGATGTTCCAAACGAATTCATACCGATGATAATTCCGCCGTCTCCTGTATATTTATCCCAGCCCATTGTGGAAAGAGCTTCAATTGCAATGCGCTTTTTGACATTCGGGGGAAGGATAAAATTGCGGTATTCTTTTGACTGTCGTTCGAACAGTTCCCAAGACGGCATGCTCACCACGCGTACTTTTTTGCTTTCCTGTATCAATTTGTCGTATGCACCCAGTGCCAGTTGAACCTCGGAGCCGGTGGCTATAAGAATCAGATCGGGTGTTGACGAGTTTTCTATCAGTATGTATGCGCCTTTTACGAGATTATCTGCCGAAGAATATTTCGTTCTATCGAGAGTCGGAAGTTTTTGCCGTGTTAACAGCAAAGCAACCGGCCCGTCTTTATATTCGATAGCAAATTTCCATGCAGAGACGGTCTCATTGGCATCTGCCGGACGAATGGATATCATGTTCGTCATGCAGCGAAGTGCGGCCAGCTGTTCAACCGGCTCGTGTGTCGGCCCGTCTTCTCCTACACCTATGCTGTCATGTGTAAAAACATAAATAGGACGTATTTTCATCAGGCATGCCAATCTTATAGCGGGGCGCAGGTAATCGGAAAATACAAAGAATGTTCCGCCGTATGGAATAATTCCGTTAGTCACTGCCATACCGTTCATAATGGCGCCCATTGCATGCTCACGTACGCCGTAGCGCATGTAACGTCCGCCGTAATTATTCGCCTGAAATTCACCCATGCTCTTCACATAAGTATTATTGGATGGTGCAAGATCAGCAGAACCTCCGATCATTGAAGGCAGATGCGGAGCGATGGCATTTAACACCTTTCCGGAAGCATCGCGGGTAGCCATTGCATCTGTAAATTTTGGAAGAGCTTTTTTCCATTCATCTCCAAAATTACCGTTTCGGATATTTTCCAGTTCGGCAGCAAGCTCCGGAAATTTCTTTTTGTATTCAGCAAATTTTGCATTCCATTTTGCTTCCTTTTTCCTCCCGGCTGCGATTGCTTTTCTGAATTGTTTTAATGCTTTTTCGGGGACATAAAACTGTTTTGCTGGATCCCATCCGTATGCTTTCTTCGTTAACTTTACTTCTTCTTCACCCAGCGGTGAACCATGCACTTCGGATGTATCCTGTTTATTCGGACTGCCGTAACCGATATGAGTCCGGATCATTATTATGGAAGGTTTTTTTGTTTCTTTCTTTGCGCGTTTGATTGCAGAATCGATTGCCTTGACATTATTCCCGTCTTTTACTTTAATTACCTGCCAGCCGTATGATTCGAATCTTTTTGCGCGGTCTTCAGTGAATGCCAGATCAGTCGGGCCGTCTATACTTATATGATTATCGTCGTATATATAAATAAGATTGCCCAGCTTCAGGTGTCCTGCGAGCGATGCAGCTTCAGAAGAAATACCTTCCATTAAATCGCCGTCGCCCAATGTTGCGTAAATGGAATAATCTACGACCTTGAATCCAGGTTTGTTATAACGCGCGGCAAGATACTTTTGTGCAATAGCCATACCGATTCCATTGGCAAATCCCTGGCCGAGCGGACCGGTAGTTACTTCTACTCCGTCTGTGTGCCCGAATTCAGGATGGCCCGGCGTCTTGCTGCCGAGTTGTCTGAATTTCATCAGCTCCTCGAGAGGAAGATTGTACCCGGTAAGATGAAGAAGACTGTAAATAAGCATTGATCCATGCCCGCCTGAGAGAACAAACCTGTCGCGGTTTTGCCAGTGCATATTTTCAGGATTGTGGTTCAGGTGCTTCGTCCATACGACATAAGCAGCCGGAGCGAGGCCCATCGGCATACCGGGATGTCCCGATTTCGCTTTCTGGACTCCGTCGATTGCCAATGTGCGAATTGTATTAATACATAGTTGATCCAATGAAGATGCCATTTTTATACTCTCCGAAGATTTTCTTTTATGAAATGTAAATGAGATACTTATAAGATAAGGAAGCTTTGTAAAAATTCAAAACGTATAAATCCCGACAAGAGTTACTTTATTGAGTTTTGAGTCTTATAATCTTTGCTAAACCGATGCGGAAATACGGTTTTGTGTACAGGATGTGTAATGGTAAGTACGGGGGCTGTAGAGCGTCTGACCACTTCTTCTGTTGTGTTGCCGATTTGCACGCGGCGCATGCCGCGGGCTCCGTGAGTGCCCATTATAATCAAGTCTGCCTGGTATTCTTCGGCAAGTCGGACAATGGAGTTTTCCGGTTCTATATCCCGGCCTACAATTCTTTCAACCTCTATTTCGCCGGAATGCTCATGATAAATATTCAAATCCGGAAAATTCGGTACCAGCATTTCCGGATGCTGCACTGTCAGGTCGACAATATGAAGGAAAATTATTTTTGCCTTATGCCTGCGTGCAATAGAAACAGCGTAGGGGATGGCATAATTTGCATATTCGGAAAAATCAGTCGGGCAGATAATAGTGCGGATTTTCCATTCCGGGTCTTTTTCGTTAGGGCGGATGGAAATAACCGGTGTCCGGCAGAGACGAACGACTCGCTCCACGGTGCGTCCCAGCATATGCGGAGAAGAACGCCCCAGCCCTTCTGTTGAAATAACCACAGCGGCGTATCTGTTGGTCTCCGCTTCCTGGATTATCTCATGATATGCAGTGCCGAAGTGAATATGCGTGCTGAAGAATTTCGGATCAAGTTTGGTACGATTGGAAAGTTCCGAGAACTTCTGTTCTGCAAATGTGGTTATTGCATCGCGGTATTCTTTTTCCCGGTGTTGATCGAAATTAAAAAAACCAAGCGGATCTTTTTCATTTTCATCCACATATAAAAGCTTAATATGCCCATGCTCGCTGCTGGCGAGAAACGCTGCAAATTGAATTGCATGCAGCGATGCATCGGAGAAATCGGTGGGACATAAGATCCGGTCGAATGTGTACATACTTCAATATTCTCTTGTTTAAGGCTTCTCTCCTAGGTAAACATGAAAGAGTTTTATTGAATATTCAATACCCATGCATGCATTTTATTCATTCTGCCCGTATGCAGGTTCGATACGGTAAGAATGAGTTATTTTTGCACTTGCAGACAATTGTGCAGAAACTGAACAATACTTTGTTTTCGATAGTTCTATTGCCCGTTCTACATCATCCGGTTTAATGCCCTGCCCGTAAAAAACATATTCAATATGGATCTCGGTAAAAATCTTGGGATGTTCTTCCCGCTCTATTCCTTTGACGTTGCATTCGTAAGCATCCAATGTGACACGCTTTTTTTTTAAAATAGGAATAACATCCATCGAAGTGCAGCCGGCAAGTGCCATCAGTATAAGTTCTTTCGGTGTAGAGCCGGCTTCGTGACCGCCGGATTCTTTTTTTGTATCAAGGATAACCCAGTGATTCGAATCGGCTTTTGCCGCGTAAGTGTTCCCTTTGATTTGTCTAAGATGAACTTCTTTTGTCATGGCTGAATTTATCCTTTATTTGTATTGCTTGTGTTCCATTGCCAGATTAATGATCATATGTAATTTTTTGCGCGATTTTATGCCGGGATGTAAATCCGGCAGGCATTTATAAAGATAAATAACTTTTTTCAAACTGTCGAGATAGCATAAGCAATTTGGACATTGTTCTATGTGCTTTTTTATTAGACGATAATTCTTTTTATAGAAATTTGAATCAAGATCAGCCTGAATGTGTTTAATTGCTTTACAGCAGGGCAGGATAGATGTTCTATTCCGGGTCATTTATAAAAATACCGCCCATAATATCTTTTAAAAAAAATAAAATTACTGCTTTCTAAGAAATATGATGCAGGTAATGGGAAAAGGATTCGCAGCAATCCGCGGAAAGAATGATATGATACGGGATATGAATTCTATATATAAAGCCGTAGATATAAAAAAATGCTTTATAAAACTCAGTAAAGATCGTCGTTGTCGTCTAAATGCAGGTCGCTGTCGATTTCCTCAAGCGGGGTAATCGGAATTCCATCGGGCGACAGCAGCGGTTTTTTCTCTTTTTCTTTCTTTTTGTCCATTTGTTTCTGTTTTTTTACTTCCTGCTTTTTCTGGCGGGCAATTTCTTTTTTTCTTTTTTCCATTTTGTATGATACTGAATTCTTAGCCATAACTGATTCCTCTTAAAAAAATAAATTTCATTGATACTCTACACGGCTTCAAGCTTATAATACAACATAATTATCTTTTTCTGGAAGTTAAAATATTTTTTTTCGGAAGCAAGTTATTTCTGACACACGGCAATAAAAAAGGCATTTTGCAGTTAAGAAAATGCCTTTTTGACTTGTATTATTTGAAGAAAAACAGACTTAATAACTTTACGTGCCTGCAGAGTAATCGTCTATATATGCAGCCTGCTCCTCAGTCAGCTTATCGATTTTATAACCCATGGTTGCAAGCTTTACGCCGGCAATTTCCTGGTCCTGCTCAGGCGGTATGTCGTATACTCTATTCTCGAGTTTCTTCCCTTTCCTGTGCAGTTCAACCAGGCGAAGCTGGGACATAAACTGATTGGCAAACGACATATCCATTACTTCCGAAGGATGGCCTTCGGCAGCCGCCAAATTGACCAGCCTTCCTTTCGCCAGTAAAAAGATGCGCCTGCCGTTCTTCAGAGTATACTCTTCATTGTCTTTACGAACTTCGCGCGAGCTTTTGGCAAGTTTTTCAAGGTCGGGAATATTAATTTCGCAGTCATAATGCCCTGTATTACAGACGACAGCGCCGTCCTTCATGACGTTAAAATGTCTTTTTACGATTATATCTTTTACGCCTGTAGCCGTAATAAATATGTCTCCGATTTTTGCCGCAGCGTCCATTTTCATAACGCGGAATCCTTCAAGTGTTGCTTTGAGAGCTGCAGTCGGCTTGACTTCGGTAATGATAACATTCGCTCCCAAACCTTTTGCCCGAAGGGCAACGCCTTTGCCGCAATGTCCGTACCCCGCCACTACAATATTCTTGCCTGCCAGCAGAACACTGGTCGCTCTTAGAACGCCGTCCAGTGTTGACTGTCCGGTTCCGTAGACGTTGTCAAAATCCCATTTTGTTTCAGCGTCGTTCACCGCAATGACAGGATATCGAAGCGCGCCGTCGTTAGCCATTGCCCTCAGGCGGTGAACACCGGTAGTTGTTTCTTCCGTCCCGCCGATTACACTGGGAATTAATTCTCTATGCTTGTTGTGAACTGTGAATATTAAATCAGCTCCATCATCGAGCGTAAGATTGGGTTTAAATTTTAATGTTTCTTCGATGCACCAGTAGAATTCTTTAACGTTCATTCCATGCCATGCGAAAATACTCACACCTTCTTTTGCGAGTGCAGCCGCCACGTCATCCTGTGTAGACAGCGGATTGCAGCCGCTCCAGCTGACTTCCGCGCCGGCTTCCACGAATGTCTTTACCAGTACGGCTGTTTCTTTTGTAACATGAAGGCAGCCGGCAATTCTATATCCTTTGAACGGTTTTGTCTTTCTGTATTTTTCACGGAGTGCCATGAGCACAGGCATGCGCGATTCGGCCCACTCGATGCGGAGCTGTCCCGCCTTTGCCAGTTTAAGATCTTTTACTTTATATTTTTTTGATTTGTAGTCCATATTTTTTTCTTCAATATTTTTAATTGTTAAAATTTCTATTTAACTGCTTTCTGCAGTGTTTTTACTAAATCTAATTTTTCCCAGGTAAATTCTTTTTCATTGCGGCCGAAATGGCCGTAGGCCGCAGTTTTTCTGTAAATAGGACGGCGTAAATCCAGACGCTTAATAATACCGCGCGGAGTCAGATCTATTTCCTTCATCACGAAATCTGCAAGTTTTGCGTCGGGCATGATACCGGTGCCGAATGTATTAATTTGAATGGATACCGGATCAACCACGCCGATTGCATAAGCAACCTGTATCTGGCACTCTGAAGCGAGTTTTGCTGCGACAATATTTTTTGCGAGGTGCCTTGCAGCGTAGGCGGCACTGCGGTCGACTTTCGTTGGATCTTTTCCTGAGAAAGCGCCGCCGCCGTGAGGTGCGCGTCCGCCGTATGTATCGACCACGATCTTTCGTCCCGTTAAACCGCTGTCGCCATGAGGGCCGCCTACTTCAAATCTTCCTGTAGGATTTACGAAATAGCGTGTTTTGTTGTCGAGCATCGCAGGTGGAATAACATCGTGAATAATAATGTCTATAATATCTTCTTTGATTTTCTTTTGTGTTACATTCGGGTCGTGCTGCGTGGAAACAACGACTGTATCTACTCTCACAGGTTTACCGCTGTTGTCGTATTCCACTGTGACCTGTGATTTTGAGTCGGGACGCAGATAGGGCATCAGATTCGGCTGTTTTTTCCTCACAGATGCCAGCTTTTGAACAAGTTTATGGGCATACATGATAGGCGCCGGCATCAGCTCCGGTGTTTCGGAAGATGCATAACCGAACATCATTCCCTGGTCGCCTGCTCCGCCCGTATCGACTCCCTGAGCAATATCCGGCGACTGGCTGTGGATAGAAGAGAGAACGGAACACGAATCCGCGTCGAACCCGACTCCGGCTTTTGTGTAGCCGATATCCCGGATTACATCGCGAACTATTTCCTGTACTTCAATATATCCTTTTGTAGTGATTTCACCGCCTACAAGAACTAATCCCGTCGTAACAAATGTTTCACAGGCTACGCGCGATGTTTTATCCTGCTTGATTATTGCGTCCAGCACTGCGTCTGAAATCTGGTCGCAGACTTTATCAGGATGTCCTTCAGATACAGATTCTGAAGTAAATAAATTTCTCATTGTTTCTCCGTACTAGTTTGATGGTTTGTAAATAATATTATCGGTCGGATTGCTGCAGTATGTCAATCAGTAAAATTCAAGTTCAGATGAATCGCCGATATTGATCCGTTTATAATTTCCGCGTATAACAGCATTGCTGCCGATGATAGAATCCTCTATAAGCGAATTAAGCACAGTCGCGCCTTCGCTGATTATGGAATTTCGAACTATGGTGTTCTCCACCACGGCTTCCTCGGCAATGGTAGCATTCGGCCCCACGATCGAATTAACAACTTTTGCTTTTGGTGAAATAAATGACGGAGCCTTGATCAAAACGCCTTCCACCGGCCGGGGGACAGGCTGCTGCTCGAGAAGATACTTGTTTGTGGAAAGCAGTGTCTCGGGTTTGCCGCAGTCGAACCATCCTTCGATGGGAAACGCCCCGATCTTTTCATTTTGTTCTATCATGATCTGTAAGGCATCGGTTAGCTGGTACTCGTTTTTAGTCCGAATATTGTTCTGTATCATTTTTTCAAGACTGCCGACTAAAAGTCGTGGATTTGTAATATAATAAAGCCCCACGATTGCCAGGTTGCTTTTCGGTGTCTCCGGTTTTTCCACGAGTTTTGTAATCCGGCCGTTATTGACTTCGGCAACACCGAACCTTCTGGGATCGTCTACCGGTTTAACGCCGATTTGCGTCTGCTTGTTTTGGACCATCGATTTCAGATCGACGTCAAAAATTGTATCACCCAAAATTATCAGTATCGGTTTATCGGAAAATGTATGTTTCGATATGTAAATTGCATGTCCGAGACCGAGACGTTCTTCCTGCTCTACAAAATCGACTTTAATTTTATAATTGTTGTGAACGTATTCTTTAATCATATCGCCAAGATAGCCGATAATAATAGTTGCTTCATCGCATCCGGCCTCGACGATTTTATCCAGTATATGTCCGATAATAGGCTTGCCGGCAACATTCAGGAGTACTTTTGGTACTGTGAACGTATGCGGCCTGAGTCGGCTTCCAATACCTGCTACCGGAATAATTGCTCGCATAGTTAAATTAATTTAATAATGATTATTATATAAAAGTACGGAAGAATCCTTTCACAAACAAACCTTAACAATTATTTAAAATTGGTTTGAAACCATCCATTGAATTCTGCCTAAAATTTTGTATCTTATATGGTTAGTTTGTTGTTTTATTTAAGTAAATGATGACATTTACAGTAACGAATTCATCTCCCGGTGAATCTTCAGGAAATTCAAAGGAGTCTTGATGGAAATAAGCAAGCTGGCAGCTTCTATTGCCGAATCTCCCACTGTAAAGCTCAATGCAGAGGCTATAAAACTGCGGGCTCAGGGCGAGGCGGTCGTACATCTCGGAGTCGGCGAACCTAAAAATAAAATTCCGCAGAATGTAATTGCAAGCGCTGTAGAAAAACTGAATTCAGGTGAAATCAAATATACACCGACCGACGGTATGCCTATACTGAAAAAAGCTATTGTGCAGTATACCGAAAAAAATTATGGAAGAACCGTTGATCCTGCTAATATTATAGTATCGGACGGAGCGAAGCATTCTCTGTTCAATCTGCTTTATGCTTTAATTAATCCGAGAGATCAGGTTATTATTCTTGCACCTTTCTGGGTAAGCTATCCCGAGATGGTCAAGATGATGAACGGAGTGCCGGTAATTGTAAAACCTTCGGACGGCAGTTTCTGTCCGTCGATTTCGGATATTGAAAAGGCGATCACACCTTCGACTCGCGCGATTATTGTAAACAGCCCGAATAATCCTTCGGGAGCGGTTTTTCCGGATGAACTTGTGGCTAAAATTGTGGATCTTTGTGAAAAGAAAGATATATATCTGTTTTCTGATGATATCTATCATAAACTTGTATTCGACGGCAGAAAGATTGCACCCGTATACAGTTTTACAAAAAAAGATATTGAGTCGACTAATATTGTTGTAATAAACGGTCTCTCGAAAACGTACGGTATGACGGGATTCAGGATCGGCTGGGTTGTTGGCAACCGCAGGCTTGTGAAAGTAATGACGAATATTCAGAGTCAATCCACAACATGCAATTCACCCGTCTGCCAGGTAGCAGCCGAAGCGGCACTGACCGGAGATCAAAGCTGTGTCGATGAACTTGTTGCAGTAATACAGGCGAATCGCGAGGTGGTTGTAAGGGAATTGCGGACAATTCCGGGAGTAAAAGTTGCAAATCCGGAAGGAGCATTTTATTGCCTGCCGGATTTCAGCGCAATAAATAAAGATTCAATGGCACTGGCGGAATTCTTATTAAAGAAAGCTCTCGTTGTTACAGTACCTGGAAAAGAATTCGGTGCAGAAGGGCATTTGCGTATCAGCTATGCAGGCGCCGCAGCAGAAGTAGCAGAAGGAATGGCTCGTATAAAATGGGCGCTCGATCCGAATTCTCCAAGTGAAATACAGATTGGAAATAGAAAAATTACCCGCGATTGGTAATAAATAATAACTCTAACTTAATTAAAGAAGTATTGATTGATGAATAATAGTATTATGAATGTTCCGGCGTATGTTGAAAATGAAAAAGTAATTTCGTGGATAAAGGAAATTGCCGGATTGACAAAACCGGATAAGGTGCACTGGTGCGATGGCTCTCAGGCTGAAAACGATGAGATGTATAAACAGCTTGTGAAATCCGGATCATTCATAAAACTAAATGAATCAAAACGCCCGAACAGCTACCTTGTGAGATCGGATGTAAGCGATGTCGCCCGCGTGGAAGACAGAACATACATCTGCAGTGTGAATAAAAGCGATGCAGGTCCGACGAATAACTGGGTCGATCCGAAGGAAATGAAAGCGACTCTGAACAAGCTGTTCGACGGCTGTATGCGCGGACGCACCCTGTATGTAATTCCTTTCAGCATGGGTCCGCTTGGATCTCATATTGCACAGATCGGTATTGAACTTACGGATTCATTATACGTCGTTGTCAATATGCGCATTATGACGCGAATGGGTAAAGCCGTGTGGGATGTATTGGGTACAAATGGAAAATTTGTTCCGTGTGTGCATTCTGTCGGAGCACCTTTGAAACCGGGACAAAAAGACGTGTCCTGGCCATGTAATTCACAAAAGTATATCGTCCATTATCCTGAAGAACGTGCGATCTGGTCGTTCGGAAGCGGTTACGGCGGCAATGCTTTGCTCGGAAAAAAATGCTTTGCTCTTCGCATCGCCTCCAAGATGGCGCGCGATGAAGGATGGATGGCAGAACATATGCTGATTATGGGACTCGAATCTCCAGAGGGCGAGAAGACTTATATCGGAGGTGCTTTTCCCAGTGCATGCGGTAAAACGAATCTAGCAATGCTGATTCCGCCCGATGTATTTAAGGGCTGGAAAGTTACCACTGTCGGAGATGACATTGCATGGATTAAGCCGGGCAAAGACGGCCGGCTGTATGCTATCAATCCGGAAAACGGATATTTCGGAGTTGCACCGGGTACGTCGGAAAAGTCAAATCCGAATGCGATGGCAACGATTACAAAGAATTCAATTTTTACTAATGTCGCGCTTACTCCGGATGGTGATGTCTGGTGGGAGGGAATGACGAAAACGCCGCCTTCTCAGTTGATAGATTGGACAGGACAGTCATGGACTCCCGACTGCGGGCGCAAAGCTGCGCATCCCAATGCACGTTTTACAACTCCGGCCAGTCAATGTCCTTCAATCGATCCGGAATGGGAAAATCCGGATGGAGTACCTATAAAAGTTTTTGTATTCGGCGGTCGCAGAAGTACTGCAATGCCTCTGGTACGACAATCCAACAACTGGCAGCATGGTGTTTACATTGCTGCAACGCTTGGCTCGGAGACAACAGCTGCCGCAGCAGGTAAAGTAGGACGGGTGCGCCGCGATCCTTTTGCGATGCTGCCTTTCTGCGGTTACCACATGGGCGATTATTTTGCTCACTGGCTTGAAATGGGAAAACGCATTACGCATCAGCCGTTGATTTTTGCGGTTAATTGGTTCCGTACCGATAAAAATGGAAATATCATCTGGCCGGGATTTGGCGAAAACATGCGGGTATTGAAATGGATTGTTGATTGTGCAAACGGAAAAACAAAAGCGATAGACAGTCCGCTCGGCCGAATGCCTCGCTATGAAGATATTGACTGGAATGGACTTGATTTCTCGAAGAAGCAGTTTGAAGAAGTGATGAGCATCGATCCGGAACAATGGAAAATAGAAATTAAACTTCATGAGGAGCTCTTTAATACTCTTCAGGTTAAATTGCCGAAGGAAATTAACGCTTTAAGGGAATCCTTGCTTGATAAAATTTCCAAAATGTAGGGTCATTTAAACATAAGATGAAAATAAAGCCGCTTTGATGATACACAGAGCGGCTTTTTTGCAGTATGAAAAAAAAGAAAATCGAATTAAAAGAAGTACCGTGCAACGGATGCACGTTATGCTGTCAGGGAGATGCGATACGGCTCGAAGATGATGAGAAATCAGCCGGATACAAGACCGAGCCGCACCCGTATATTCCCGGTGCGTTGATGCTGGCGCATAGACCAAATGGTGATTGTATATATCTGG
>LAHU01023491.1_pt1 | contig 11363 bp, 20 predicted proteins | sample 329631 | NCBI WGS metagenome assembly LAHU01 (sample SAMN03275698, study PRJNA271635) | activated sludge metagenome | isolation source: sample C-0 Zero hour mixed sludge faded in reactor as a methanogenic...
TAAATCTTCAAGATATTCCCTTTGTTCTTCGGTTATTCTGATTGTTGTATATTCAACCATCTTAAATTCCTCCATGGTGCGGAGCGTGTTTATTACAGTAATACCAATTAACACCCACCAGTCTGGCTCGTGACTCGTCTATCCATTCATGACATCCCTTTTCATGACATCTAAAAGTTATACGCATTGAACCCATTTTCTTTAAACCTCGTCAATTATAATTCTTTATATTTTAATATACTAACTTATATTTAAATATTTCGGTACTATAGAATATAATCAATAACTACTTTAAAGTGAATGATTTAAAGTTAATAGAAATGCTTAAAAGATTTAATCAAGAATACTCTAAATCGCCACTAGTCAAATTCTTTAACAATAAACTTACCATCCAACTTTAAAACAGACTTATCACCACCAGAATTTTGAATAGTCTTAATACTCAAAACATCACCAGAATTTAAATAAATCATAGACCTAGACACACCAATAACAGCCAAACCATTAGTCTTAAAAGTCCTAACAGTACGCATAGGGGTAATAGAATCATTAATAAACAAATAAGTTTCTAAATCCAAATCATCAACCAAAGCCCTAGAATTAAAATGAAAATAAACCTCATACAAACCAGACTTTAAAATAGTAATAGTAGAAGAAGTAACATTAGACACACAACCAAAATCAAAAGAATCATTAGTAAAAGTAACATTAAAATAAACACCAGTAGATAGATCTAAAACCTCGCTAACATTATAATAAGATAATTGACAAATAGCACCCCTCATATCATCAACTACTACATCTTCACCCCCTAATGAAAATATTAATGCCACAACAGATATTACAGCCACAACTAATAACCACTTAGGATTCACCTCTCACCACCCGTTCTATCATAAATCCCTTTTCCTAAAACAACATCCTTATACAAAATAAACAATTCAATAATAAATAATATCAAAAATATAATTATAAATAAGGTTTCAAACCTGAACATAATAATATATGTTAAAGTAGATAAATCTGAAAGAATTGTAAATAAGCCCACACTATAAGAAGCTATACCCACTATTAAAATCATAATTGACTCCGGAAGCCCAGAGCGGTTTTCAAAATTCAATACGTTATAAACCTTCATAAAAAAACAACTAATAAATACGATGAAAGACAAAACGAAAAATATAGTAACTGCTTCAACCAACAAAACCACCTCCCGAAGTTTTAGCACCGTAGAGTGTGAATGACATAATGATTAAAGTAATAAAAAAGCAATAAAGTGGTTTTGTAAAATCCCATTCGCAGGCATAAAAAATCATTATTAAAATAGCGAATGCAAAATTGTGAAATAATAGCCCTATCTTAAAATCTTTTGCATACAAAATTATACCGCCAACTACCACTATTAAAAGTAAAATATTAGGAAAAGATATACCTACATTAGTCCCTATCAACTCTAAACCGCCATTCATATTAACCTCCCACTCCTAACATTCAAAAATAATTGAACTATACCCAACATATAAAATATTGTGAACAATGCGAAAGAAAACAATTTTATGGTGGTAGCAATATTAGTAGGCAACGACACCAATAATAAAATACCATTAATTAAAATAGTTAACATCTCGGGAATAGCCAAAGCAAAATTCAAAAACAAATCAACAACTATATTTCCAGAATAAAACACCAACGCACCTATTTCGATAATAGGAATATTCATTTGACTATCTATAGACTCTTGAACCTTAGATGCCGTATCAGTTATATCTGTAGTGGAAGCGGGGTTAAAAACCTGCAAATATCTCTCAGAAGAAGAAGGAAATGTATGGGCGACTATTGTAGTAGCAAAGCTATAAAAAATCATTACCAACAAAATACCTTTCAAAATATTCATTTCAGCCATCTAAGTCACCGTCTCCATATTCTTCACACCCATAAATATACCTAGCCATAATAAATAAATTAAATCTATGCCCATCAAAAACAAAGTATACCAACGTAGAGGTGCTAATGCCAGAACAACCAATGCGAATACCAACATAATAATACCAAACCAACTAAACACATATTTAGCTTGTGTCGTAAAAAAACCAAAAACAATAAGCAGTATAGCAATAGTAAGAGACAACGCAGGAGGTATATCCCCCTCATCAGGTACGGAAGCTAAGGGTGTAAAAAACTCATGAACGCACTTACTGTCACCATCTAACTTGCTAAAGCACACAGTAACCTTAAATAAACTACTATTAGAAATATTCAAAGCCGAATAATCAAATATAGCTGTAAAATTGTTAGGATTAAAAATATACGACTCATAAATAAAAATAGTCCCATTAATACTGTCTTCAATAGTTAAACTGCCATTTACGTTATCATTGGCATCATTAATATAATAGATAAGCGATGAAGAACTTGTCAAATTAGAAATAACATGAAGGGAATCTCCCAAAACACCAAATCCTACGTCCCTCGACCTAAACTCTAAAGTATCTAAATTAATGAATGACTCCACCGAACCATCAATGCCTACTAAGAAAGTTTGAACCGAACCATCAATAGTATAAAGAAAATAAGGAGCATCAAGAGTTAATGCCCTAAGAATAAAAGAATCCTGATAAGCAAACCTAGTAAAATCCGAAGCTACCAAACAATCTGCATAAGGATTTAGCATAGATACTGCACGTTGTGACGCAGAATACAAAACCATTTCATAATGGGTGGTATTGATTGGATTAGCACAAATACGAATATTAGACCGCTCAACTATGGTACTCAAATCTATATACCTAGTTATAGTATCTAAAGTAATTGGATAAACCAACTCTAACCTAAGCTTAGACTCGGATCCGCCAGATAAAAGATAAGTATAAGTTCCCGAAGCTTTAAAATCATAAACTGACACGTTAGAGTTCCCATAATATAGCTTACACGAATGCAGAGAAGAACAATTAAAATAAGAATTATTCAATTCGTTAATCAAATAAATAATACCGTGATTCTTAGGAAATACTGATATATTAATAAAATCATAAACCGAACCTGAAGACACATTACCAAGATAATCATCATAACTGCCTTCATTGAATATAATCATTAATGAATAATTACGACCTTGTTTAACCTCAAAACTTACTGAACCATTAACGGTAGTAAATAAGGCATAATAAGTAGAATCCACATCCACTAAATAAGCTGTAAAATTATTAATATTAGATAAAGAAAAATTATCATAGACAGAAATATTCAAAATAGAATTAAAAGGAATAGATATATTTAGTATTGAATAGTTTATTAATTCATTAGATAAATTATATGCGGATACATTTAAAGAGTAATTACCTGTAGAGTTAAAAATGGAGTATAAGTCATAAAAAGACCGGGTTAGTGGTTGAGTAGTATTCTCATAAGTAAAACTCAGACCTGTAACAAATGAACAATCTGAAGGAGTAGAATAATAAAATTCAACTATTTGATTAACTACTTTATTGGGATAGGGATTTGTAAAAGTACAAGTAACAGTTGCCGGTGCTCCAGGATGAGTACACAAAGTAGAAGTATTAGTTGTACCATCACTATAAGTAAAGTTTAGGTAAGCATTAGGAGTGGTTGTCGATTCTCGCATAGACAGAGAAACGCTATCAAAAACATGACCATAAACATAATAAGGTAAATTTCTTAAAGTAGCACTCGAACTTCTTTCAGCAGTATCTGCTACAGAAATATTATTAGAGATATTATATACCTCTATAGAATCTATAAACATTTTAAAACTATTTATCCCTATATCGGTGTTATTATCTTTCAAAACCATTAAAGAGGTATTATAATAGATATTCGACCCATTCAATGGATAAGTAATATTTAAAGCATATGCTGAACTAATCAAGAATAAGAATACAAATATCCAGAGTATTTTTTTAGACACATGAACTACCTTAGCATACATAAATATAAATGTTTTCTAAAAACATTAAGGAGACTCTATAGATACAACATATCTTTCTCCGACAACCATGTCTTCTACTTCTCTATAAGGAATAATAAATCCTTTACTATTACCACATTTCAACAATTTAAGATTCAAATACTTTTTAACCATAATTAAAAGTAATACTTATATTTAAAAACTTAACTAAAAGACATTACAATCCGAATAGTTTTGTTGTAACATTATTAACATCACCAAAGTCTAATTTACTTTCCTCTATTTCTAAACGAAATAAACTAGACTTTCCTCTTCCACCCAAATAGGTTATTTTTATAGCTTGTCCTTTAGATAATAATATGGCATAATCAATTAAACCAGTAGAATAACCTACCTTAATAATATCTTTATCTTTGTTTAAAAATATTTTGCCCTCACCACAAGCAATCACTCTTCCAGAAATAGTGTCTCCTGGAAGTTGCGGAATCCATTGAACAATTTTTAAATCCATAATTAATGTAATACGTTTATATATATAAACATTATTATATTATAAGATATATATTAAACCATATATCCTGCTTCAACCAATCGCCTAGAGAACAAGAACAAAAATAAAGCCAGAATAACCAAAACTATAATCCAACCATACTGAAAAATCCCGTTATTAACTTTAATATTATCTTCAGTAGAATCCAAAGCAGTATCAAAATTCGCCTGTAACCTATTACGAACATCATCATCATTTATTCCTTGCAAAGTTTCATTAGCATCAATCATAATACCTTCGCCTATCTCGTACAATTCAGTATTCACCAAAGAACCAAAAGGAGCCATAACTGCCACCAATAAAATTATAATTATCGCCAATATGATAAAAAATAAATAAAAAGTCACCTGTCCTCTATTATTCATGATTTCACCCTAAAAGCTTGACCTAAACCAAAATCCAGATTAACATTAACTATTTTAGTATCTTTAGACTTTTTTTTAGAAGAAACAGGCTTATACTTAACAGATTGCTTAATATTTTTACGCAAGTCTTCCCCTTTATTTAAACCACCAAATATAGCCAGTCCAACATCCAACTCATTTAAAAAACGCTTACGCTCGGCACCACTACGACCCTTAGATTCTGCACCGAAACTAGGCAAAGCGGGAGGTAAAACTGGCAAAAAAGGATTAGGAACAACAGACGGGACAGCGGTAGTAGTGATTGAATTAGTAGAAACAGGGACATCAATATTGCTTTCTACAGGAATATCAACCGGAGTACTAGGTGTAAAATCTACTGCCCGAACACCAATAGGTGAAGGTGTTTTAACCACAGAAGGAATAGGAGAACCAAAAACAGGAACATCCTTATTAACATTCAATAGTATATTCTGAGTTGGTGTAGGAACATTGCTTGTAACTGGAATATCAATAGGTGAAGAAACTTTACCGGAAGGAGTAAACGTAACAGTCTTAACTCCCGCCTTATCCAAATCAACACGTTGCAGAATTTTAGAACGTCCCTTTTGAGCCAATCTTAAATCATAAGAAACATCGCCTAATTGTTCAACAGGAGCATCGAGAATAGAACCAAATCCTCTAAGGGTCTTCCCACCTAATTTCGAAGTGCCCCCTCTAACTTCCAACGCTATAGGAATAGCACCAAAAATAGGGGCAGAAAATCCCCCTATAGCAGTACCTAATCCTACATCCATAGCTATCTGTTTACCACTTTTGCTAGTTGGCAAATCAGTTATCAAAACAGAAGAAGCACCCTCAGTAGCACCTAAGCCCATATAAGTTGGAATAGTTTTTTTCAAAATCACAGTAGGTGCCTTCTTAATAGGAATAGAAGTAATAGTTCCCAATCTAGGGCTTAACTGTTGTAAGCCAATAGATTCTGAAGCAATCTCAGGAACCACTTGTGCCGAACCAACTATAACCTGACGAGCCTTTGATCCAGATAAAATTTTAGGGGTGACAACCTGTGCCTCTTTAGAAGATAGACCTAAACTCATTAACTCCTTACGAACTAATTCTTGCTGTTCTTGTCTACGCCCTGTACGTCCAAATAACTCTAAAACTAGTGGAATCGCCTCAACATCCGATGTAAACCCGTATAATTTTCCTGTAGTAGAATCTAATCGTTTGGCAGTCAATTCTTTAGAAGTATAATAAGACTCACGTTCAATACGCCCCAACTTTAAAGCGAGTTGAGGATTTTCTTCTAGAATCTTAGACCCTTCTTTAGAATAAGCCAGCGGAAACGTAGAAACACCTGTTAAATCTCCAAAATTCTCTAAAGGGGCAGACCTGATACGCTCAGCACTAATTTTATCTCCAAATTGTTCATAACGCCTAGCTTGTGCCTCACGCCTAGATGTTAATTCTTTAATTGCCTGTATTCTCAAATTCTCTTGAACTCGCTTACGTTCTTCCTCTATAGTTTTAATACTTGGTTCTGTTTGAATTTTTCTACGTTCAACAAGAGACTCCCCTGTAGCAAAAGTATATACTGGATAAGGTTCGGCTTTTTCCACATTACGCACTACTCCTTCAGGTACATTAATTCCCTCTACAATAACTGTTTTTCCATTAGTAAATCTAGGAACAGTCTTAGATGAGAAGGTTTGCGGAATAGATTCCCCTGTATCAGATACCACTCGCCTAATAGTGCCACTCTCAGTTAACTCGCCATATATTCCTTCTCTATTTAATGTGCCAACCTTAGCACTTTCTTCAGGCGATAACGAAATCACTCTTGATTTTGTTTTTAATTCAAATGGGTCTTCAACTTTTTTAAACTCTTCAGGAACATTTTTTTTTGAAATCGTAGACGTACCTCCTCCTCCCGAAGCACCAGATACATCACCATATATTGTACTTTTTCCAGAATTATCTTTATTAACTGTTGTTGGTGTATCTATAGAAGATTTTGGCTGACTAACCGTAGATGTTGATTTAGGTTTTAACTCTTCTGCTTTTTTAACTGCTATTTCAAATACATTCGCCATAATTATTCTAAAATAAAGTAATATAAAAACTTAACTAAAAAACATTAAACCAACTCAATCGGTGAAGTCAGAGTCCTATTTCTAAATATGTATGTGGTTAATAATTCTTGTTTTTTTATGGCTAAAATAGTACGCTGATTAGACTTATCTGCATCAGTATATTCTTTAGAATTAACAAATTTTTCTATATCTTCATTATATGATGGATCTATTAGATTAGATGCCTTACATAAAGACTCTAGGTGCAAAACTGCAAATTGAAATCTAAGTAATCCTTCTTTCATATCTGGACTAATAAGACACTCTTGAGATTTTAAAATAGCTGTATGTAAGTAATAAGACGGATTAATTTTGAACTCATTTATATCTGATTCATTAAAATCTTTAAAACCTTCATCTACACCATCAAACTTATCTTCATCCATTATAATCCTCCTCCAAATCCAAAGATTTATTTATTAGTGCCTTACCTAAAGCATCTTGAAATAGTTTTACATCATCCTTAGATAAGCCGTGCATCTGAATAAAATTTGAATTGACAACAAACTTGCCCCTATATCTTCTACCTATTAAATTTAAATTTTCAGGATGTGAGGCATAATGCTTTACCATTTCTGCAACCTTATTATCGTTAATACCTACATCTAACTCTATATCTTTAATAATTCTTTCTAATTTACGCTTAATTATTTCTTCTTTTGAGGCTCTATCTGCTTCATCGAATAAATCTCTTGCTTGTTTCGGGGGCAATCCTACGCTAATATATTTAGGACTATATTTTATAAATTTATTTCCTACTCTAATATAACCAAATATTCTGCGTTTTCTAAGTTTTGGCTTTTCTAAATCCCTATCATCTTTAAATAAAACATTAATATATAGTCTGGTGTGTTCTCCTCTTGGTCTATCTGCCGTAATATAGAAGTTTAGAGTATAACGCATATCGTTAGTTATATCCCTGATAAATTGTGAAACGATAATTGTAACCATACGCTTGACTGACCTAGACATAGCGTTAACATCTGCTATGGCTTGATTAACAAAAGAATACCACAATTTAGCTTTAACTACTTCTCTAGCTTCATGAATGGCTAGTATTCTTAATTTCTTTAAGTCCTTGTCCCATAACAATTTCTTTAATTTATCAGGATATTGTAACGGGGTATATACATTAATATGGTCAACCCAATCATCTAAGATAAAACCATCATAGTCTAATAACGCCTCTTGAATCTTCAATACTGCCCATGATTTACCTTCGCCAGAATCACCCCCTAAGAATATGATACAGGGTTTCTTTTGCTTAATGCGTCCATAAAATAAGGATTGAATTATACGCTTACCTAACACTGACTTATCTTCTTTAGCGGGGTCGTATGAAACAATAAAGTCGGCACGCCTCATAATATATAAAACCCACAATAAGTATTTAAAACTTTCGATAAGTTGCGATTATATATATGTAATGTATAATATCCCCTAATAATTAAATACTTTCCTCTTTAATTATCGTTTACTTACATAAACGATAGATAGTATTTTTATACTCCTAAAAAATTAAAACGAAAAATATATATAGTTATTAGTAATACAATAATAAAAATGAATTTAATAACACAATTTATAACAATATTATCCGGATTATTCTTTGTTACAATCGCAGGAGAAATATGGGGTGACTTTTGGGAAGTTATGTTCCAAAAAGAATTCAAACAATACTTAGAACGCTTTAAACATAAGAGCCAATCTAAAGTAAGCGAGGTAATAAATGGAACAAAAAAAGAAAATCAAGAACCTTTTATATAGAGAGTTCTTAGATAAAGGCATAATTACTACCTTAACAGAAGAACAAGTAAAAGAAATAATAAACAACATCCAATCCAAAAACAACACCCAAGCCAAAACCCTATTTCTAATACTATATTATACAGGGGCAAGACCCAACGAAGTTCTAAGAATAAAGGCAAAGGATATAACTAAAGAAGGAGCATATATAAAAATCCTAATACAAGGATCTAAAAAAGGACTACCTAGAACAATATACTTAAAAAATTCTAATCCACTAATAAATCAAATATACACATATAGTTCTAAACTACCTCAAGATCTAATAATATTTTATAATTATGCTAGCAGTTACGAAAGGACAATAATTAAAAAAGACGGCACAATAAAAAAAAGAAAAGAGTTAAGCACTAAAGTCTACTATTATATAAAAAAATGGACTACAGGAATAATAGACATCACGCCATATTTTTTAAGACATAATAGATTTTCAAAACTATCCGAACAAGGAATTACCAGCGATCAAATAATGATGTTAAAAGGAAGTAGAACACTAGAAAGCGTAAGACCTTATCAGCACCTAAGCAAAGATACAGCTAAAAAAATAGCTAAGAGGATAACGTGAAAAAAGACATAATACTTTTTGTTATAACCTTAGTTATTATAGCTTTTTATTTTTTACTTTCTCTTTTTGCCACAGACACCAATACTCCTTATTACGAATTAGACTCTGAAGAGGTTATGCTTTTATGCCTAAAACCAATATATTACCAATCAACTAATACCTACTTGTGTGACATAGACATGAGCTGTAAGGTTAACGTCACCTAAAATAAAGTAATTAATTGTTCTAAATCCTTAACAAAACACAATATTTAAATAGTCATAGTGCTTTCTTTTTGTTAAGAGTATGTTTTATAGGTGATAATTATGGAATCTGAAAAAGTCGAGGATAAAAAAACTATGGCTCAAATGATTGTGAACTATCTTAGCCTACATCAAGAATCATCTATTAAAGACTTATCCAAATATACTGGGCGAAAATCTGACTCTGTTAGCGTCATTGTTAACCGATTAAAAAAAAATGGCTATTTAAAAAATGTGGGATTCGGGAGATATTCTTTAGAAGAAGGTCAACCCTCCGTCGATAACATAACTTTAAGCCATAAACGCATAGAAAAAGCCCTAAAGATTACTTCACCTATTCAACCTAACGAAGATGTGTTAATTGATGAATTTATGAGATTAAAAGCAATCTATGGTAGAGAAAAATTGTTAAAAGTCTTACCTAAATGGCAAAGAATCTTAGAATAAAAATCATAATGGGTGCATGGTGAAGTGGATATCATTGTGGACTCACTCCTCGTGCTGGAAGGGCTCGGGTGATAGTCAACCTATCCACAGTCCCCTGTTCGATTCAGGGTACACCCAATATTAATTAAAAAGTAAACATCGAAGGGTTTACTTTAGTTAAGATGATAAAGATAGTTAGGCATATGTTCTATTTAAATGTTTGTATTTGTTCTTATTTTGCTTTACTTGAAAACAGGAAAGCATAATGTAAGGATAGAAACAGTATTTATGAAATTAAAAGATAGAATAGATGATTTTAGAGGATTAAAAGCAACATGGTCAGCACCAATGCTTTTAACAGGATTAATAATACAACACAACTTTATAGAACAACACACAACTACGGGAGCCATCCCTGCCGAACTCGCAGGAATCAAATTAGATTTAGGAAATAATAGGTGGCTAGGATTGATAAAAGAAAGTTGTTCTATTTAGATTTAGAGAAACTTTTAGTTATTGCATCGTTAAATAGTTTGGTACGTCTATTTATATCATTATTCCTAGTCCAAGATTTTATTATTATAAATAGCAAGACAATCAATGCCCCGATTGTAATAAGACTGCTAACTTCCATTTTTACCTATAGTATTTTTTATTAAGTCTCTAATTCTAGTAATATCGTGAATATCACAGGGCAATAATTTTTCTTTATTTAATATTTTAGTTAATATTGGCTCCAAATCTTTGAAAACTCCCAGATATCCATCTTGGGTTTCATTTAGTTTCTGTATCAAATAATACTGGTATGCATTATAACCAACAGATAATAATAAAACCCCTGATGCCCCTGGACTGGAGGAGGTACTAGATAATACTCCAGAGAGTATTTGCTCAATTATATCTGCCATTTTATTGTATCAATAATTTTTGGATTTCTTCCGATAATTTTTCTCTTTCTTTCTCTAAGCCGATTAACTTGTCCTGTATAGCTATCATGCGTTGGTTGTTATCTAAAGTTTTCTCTAGGATGTCTATCATCGCTACATATTTACTTAACAATGCGTCTTTATTATCTCTGCTAGAATGCTCTAATTCATCAAGCATATCTTTTGTCTTTTTTAGATTGTGTGATAAGCTATCTATAACATAACCCGCTAATTTCGAGGATAATTCTTTTAAGAAATCCTCTTTCTTTAACCCGGGTAGCACCACCGGATTCTCTGCAATTTCTTTTTTCTCATTAGTCTCAGACATTTTGACCTCCTACCCATTATAGTAGTAATATCTATTTAAATATGTTATGAAATAGGTGACGTTTACTTAACAGCTCACATAGACAATATAGTTATCAA
>LAHU01002223.1_pt1 | contig 11361 bp, 10 predicted proteins | sample 329631 | NCBI WGS metagenome assembly LAHU01 (sample SAMN03275698, study PRJNA271635) | activated sludge metagenome | isolation source: sample C-0 Zero hour mixed sludge faded in reactor as a methanogenic...
TGAGGTATTGTAGAAATAGTAGTATCCTGCCCCAGTCGGTAAATCCGCAACGTTACCCTTAAGTTGTGCGTTGTTGCATTGCCATTTACTTACATTGTCCGTATTCCCGGATATACGCAGGTTAAAACTTGCCTTAGCATAATTATGCGTAAGTGTTTGCTCCGCGCCAGTCATGGTCAGTGTGGTATCCGCGCCATCACCCCAAGTAAACTTAACTTGCTTGCTGCTTGTACCGGTAACCTTCCAAGTCATCGTACCGGCAGCCGCGGAGTAATCGGCGATCAGAAACCCGCCACTGCTCCTGCGCGGGATCGGTCGCATAATAATTTGCGCCTGTGCGGCAAACAAAAACACAAACAGCAGAGGGATTAAAATCAATCGTCTCATGCTCAATCCCCCGACTTGATGTAATACACGATTGTTACTTCTAACGTCTTGCAGGTCGCGTCCCACATGGACAAATCAAGACACAGCCACGAGTCTGCTGCCATGTCCGAATCGTCCAAGTCCACCGCCAAGCTCTCCGCGTCCTGCGAACTTGACAGCATAAACGAGTCTATAACCGCAATGGCCGCGCCCGCCCGCGTGCTATACTCATATATCGCAATGGTATCAGTTACCGCCGCCGAGGTGGTGATTCGCACCTTGCCGAGTTTCGCGCCGTTGGGGTATGACAGATCATCGAAACAATAAAACACCAGAGAATCGGTCACGACCTCTCGAATTGAGTCGGGCTGTAAGAAAGTAAAAGTCTGCGATTGATAAATATTCGCGTCTCTGATTGCCTCGGTAAGACTGTCAGAATCCACCCCGCCCCAGTTAATCTCGGCCTCCTGTACACTATTTGCCGCAAGTGCCGGGTTCGTCCCCGTGCCGGATAGGTCGCCGCTCCATGAGGTGGCTGAGATTGCCGCGTTGGCGGAGTCACGGGCGGCGGACAACTGAACAAACGTATCGCCGGTCTCAGCCGTTAAGTATCCCTGCGATTGCACCCATGCCCTTGTGGCATCCGTAGTGTTGGTGTCTGCCTTGTCCTGTTTTAACGTCAAGTCGTGCGGTGTTGCCACTTCGGTCGTGTCAACCGCCAACGTCACCGACCCGCTTTCTCCGCCGCCGGTCAATCTGTCGCCAGCCACCACCGCGGTAATATCTCCATCGCTTACGGTTTGCCAGCTTACTTGCCCCGCGCCGTCGGTCACCAACGATTGCCCTGCCGTGCCATCCGCAACCGGCAACGCATAAAGCGCCGTGCGCAACGTATCGGCACGAACGCCACCCGACACGGTAAGCGCGGACGGAATTTCGCGCGTTAAGATACCAACTTTAAGCGGGAAATACGTACCCGTCACTTGCGCCAACAGCGCCGCAGGTATTAATAACAACAAAAAGATTCTTTTCATTTTCAAACCCCTATCGGTGCATAAGATTTTTTGGCAGGTATGCGGCCAACGTTAATGCCGTCGACGTAAATATCATAATGCGTCTCGTCGTCCAAGTCTGCGCTCGGATAATATCTTGATTTTGCGCCAGTGCATTGCGTACAAGTTACCGCCCCGGTCGGATAGGCGCTATTAGCAGGACAGACCTTGACCACGTGACTGGTTTCATCGTCAACGCCAGTCTCTGGGATCACCAGGCCAAAAATGATCGTATCTTTATCCCACGTCGCCATATTACTCGCCCTCCGTTGTTGCTATAATAACGGATTCGCGGATAATCAAATCTTTGCCGTATATCCTGATTCCCTTCGTGCCGTGAATCCAATCAATTTCAAGATAATATTTACCCGGCGCGATGTCGGTGTCCGTATTTTCAACCTCAATCACCGCTACGCCGCTCGCGCCGTAAGTCGTGACGTCGGCAAATTTTTCAAGCACTGCCGTGCTGTCCGCCGCTCCAAGCTCCGACTTAATCATGAACTTGACTTCGTCGCTTACAATGTTTTGCGCCTCTCCGGCGACATTTATCGTTACCCGGATTGTATAAGCATAGCGACGGTAAATATAGCCAAGCTCGTCCGTTGTTACTGTTATTGGCATTTCAAGTACCTCAATTATCCAGTAAACAATATATTGCCAGCCATGCCATAAAGCATAGCGGGATAGACAAATACATGGCAGTCAAGATCGACAATAATTTCATCGTCGTCAATGTCAACGACAATACTATCGCACGTGACGTCAACAATAATCTCGCGTTCGTCTGAATATAGATTCATTTCGTATCGCTCAATGTGTTGATTTTATTTTGTCCGTCAAGTCTCTAACTGCCTGCTCTAACGTGGCAAGGCGCTGCACAACCTCAATTTTAAACTGTTCGAACGCGCAAAGCTGCTTCCTGACATCCGCTTCAAGTTTTTCGACTTCGCCGTGTGAATTGTCGGTTCCTTTTTTGTCCTTAAGCGCCACAATAAACCCCTGAATGATTTTGAGTAAATAACCAGTACCGGCCAACAGTAGTCCGTAATTCCCAAACTCTGTCAGGTTGAATGCGTCCATAATTCACCTCTACGCGCTGTTCGTTTCAACCAGGTCAAGCCGTACACTGTCAACAGACAATCCACCGGCCACATATTTTCTTGCTTTTGTCGGTACAACATTGACCCAGCTATAATTGTTGTCGCGGTGTTTCCGATAATAAAATTTCACCGGCACTCGTACCGCAGCAAGTTGTGCAACCTTTGCAATTGTCGCCTGTCCAATATGACGGAATATCAATACATAAGAGTTCCAGACGTCCGGCCCGTTATACACCCGCACAAGCCCATTTTGGTATCGTTGCACATCCATCGCGCAGTTCTTGCGCGTTGTCCGCCGCTCACATTCTGTGCGGTCAAAACTTACGGTTTTTGCCGATCCGTCATTATAGGCGAACTCCCAAACGGTCATCTCGTCAACCCTTTATATCTACATATACCGACGCGCCGCCGAGCTCGGCGTATTGCGTTCCAGCATTTGCCGTTTCGCTTAATACCATCTTAATCAGTACGCGCAATCGATCACCACGAACAATTCCCGTGCCAGTAACAACGAATAAATATTCAGTCATTGTTCCGCTGTATGCCTGTGCATCTGTCGTGCAGAGATCGCTCCCGACTGATCCGGCGTCTGCTGCTTCATATACCTCGACATCAACCGTATGAACGTCAATTGTTCCACCGTCTTGATTGTATCGGCAAGTTACTCCGACCTTAACGTCTTCCCCATCGTCGTAACTTTCCGGTAACGCAAAATCGAAAGCAAGATATTCCGTTTTTGTCGCGTTCTTTGCGTTCTCGCCCTGAAAATATCCAGTACCAACGCCCCAGCCGCCCATCTTTATACCAGGCTTTCCGGCGGCTGCAGTCGCAACCGGGATCACCCCGTCCGAATAACGAAATGCAGAAATCGGTATTGCAAACCGTTGCAAAGCGATCTGTTCTTGATTGCCCCGATCTATGGCGTTTAAAAAATCCGCCGTTATCGGTGTTCGCGTGGTGAACGTTGTACTATTCAGACTCATTTCAACTCCTTACCATGCACAGCTTGCGTCAGCAAGCGCCACATCGGCGATCGCGAATTTCTCAAATGCCGACCTATTGTATCCGGCAAGCTCCACGTTTTTTGTCCCGCTTGTTTGAATTTTCTTGCCGACCAATTCAAACCGCTTATCTTTTACCGGATCGTCAATATCAACATCAACAAGCTCGCCGATGCGAAGCGGCAGCCCGCGCAAATCAACGTTAAACCGCAAAAGCTCTATTCCGTTTTCGTACATTTCATAAATTCGCCGAGCAAGGCACTCTGCCAGGTCTGCAGAATATATCCCCGGTGCATAGATTGTTTTTTCAATCCTCACATCATGACGCTGATAGGATGGATTTTCTGCATTCGATTCCGGATAAGTATAGCTGTATTGATACTCCTCGCTAAAATAGTCATAAGCATATTTGACAACAATTACATTTGCAAGCTCTTTTGCCTCTATCGCCAGCGCCTCTTTTAGCTCCGCATCGGTCAACTCCTTAACTGTCGCCTGATAGCGCGGTCTGAATGAATGCAACCCCTCAACGCCGAAACTGTGAAATTCGAACATCTGCGCATGTGTTCCAACCGCCTCCACCGCCTGGGCAATGGTCATTTGCCTATCAAGACAGATCGACAACCGCAACCCTGCAGCTTCGCAATAGGCATATTCGGCGTCAAAAGAAAATGCTTCATCAACCGCCGCACGTTGTTTCCATGTCACAACCTCGCCAGTTAAATCGCCAGAGCTTTCGTCTATAACCAGAGTTATTGTCGGCGGATAGCTTGACGCCTCCGCGTTGCCGGTCACGACCGCAACGTCGTCCTCGCCGATTTCAAGCGCCTCACCTGCGGCGATTATGGCCGGCAATGTCACCGCAATATCGATCTCTTCGGTGTCCGTGTCGTGATCCGACACAGTACCAATAATAACATCGCCGAAATAGCTCGATGCGTGCAATTGCTTTGGCGAAAGACCGGCAATTTCGGCGAGAATATCATAAATTATCTGCACCGGGTTTTCGTTAACCCAAGTTTTCCCGGTAATAAAAGTCATCTGGTCGTTTGTCGCCATACCAGCAAACCACGCAGTAGTTGGTATGGTCAAAACTGACGGGATTGTGAAGTCTTCCGTTATACTGCCGGTGAATTTGCCGAGCGGCGAATCTACTTCAAATTCGGTCGACGAGGTGAAGGTAAAAGTCCACCGCCCAAGCGGACACCGGCTTCCGACCGTGACAAGCTCTCTGTCAAGCGCACCGCCAACTGCAAGCCGCATGGTCTGACTATATGCTATACCTTCAAACCCAAAGGGCAAAATATCTGGCAATATCTGGTATTCGCCCACGTCAATCGTAAATTGCGTTGTGCTTGTGGCACCTGCGCCGTCCGTGACTCGCATGGTAAACGTGACGCTTCCGCTTGTGGTGGGCTCGCCGGATATAACACCCGTGTCTGCATCAAGCGAAAGCCCGGCAGGCAGACTTCCAACCGAAACATCCCAAACGTATTCACCCGCGCCGCCGCTTGCGCGTAACATATAGCTATAAGAATCGCCGACAATCGTATGCGGCAACGCGTCCTCAACTATTGCAAGCGACCCCGTGTAATAGCGCAAATAATCAATGTCAAGCGAACCAGCAAGATTATTTTCTGATGAGTCACCGACCTTACCATAAAAGACACCAACGTGACCCGGCGCCCACGTCGCCGACTTTGTTGACACAAACTCCGTCCAACTGCCCCCGGGTGATTTGTACGCGAAATAATAAACATTACTGACTTTGCGGATCCTAAAAACCAAGTCAGTGCCGACGTCGTTGACTTGGTTAAACCGATTATCGGCAACCACATCATAACAACTTATTCTATTATCATAATTGTTATAGCCAACCATATACCCGTACATGTCTTTAGATGTTCCACCTATTTCTCCCGGTTCGCTACCAGTACCAAGTCTTCTAACATAAATCGCGGCGAAATAATTTTGCCCGCTCCCACTATAATCGCCCCAGTTGGTGGAATCGATTCGCGCAAGCACACACAGATCGCCAGACTGAAGAGCACTGTCTGTTATTTGTGCCATTATGGGATCTTCGTCATCTGTTCCCCATCCGGCAAGATTGCCCCAATACGATTCCCCACCGCTCAACCACGACAACTCGAGCGTGTCGCTTTCGGTTAAAGCGTGCGATTCTTTACAGCCCGAATCTTCGGTAAATTCAAATCCATCCAAGCCAAGCGCCGATTCAAATTCTGTATTGATTTTTGTTACGATCATCATTTTGATTTCTTGCGTAATATAATCACCATCGGCGTTTGTAACGCGAATCGTAAACGTAAAAGAGCCAGCCGTTGTCGGCGTGCCGGTAATTGCACCAGTTGTAGAATTTAGCAGCAACCCACTCGGCAATTGTCCTTCGTCAACGGAGTATGCCAGCGGCGGTTTGTTGAATTGTTCGCCCCAATCAATAGACGAAACCAACGTACCATCAACGTCAACCGTCATCAACTTTAAATCGTCGCTCGCGTCCGCGCCAACGATAACGGTGTCAAGTTGTTTTTTGCGAGTGTCGCTGATTGTGATTTTTGCCTGTCCAAGCGACAATTCAGGCGCCCTTATGATTCGACCGCGAAACACGGTCAACTCTTCGGCGGTGCTTTCGGTCAAATTTACAAGCGATATAACAATTTCTTTCCCTACAACCGGCGCAGTCCATATTCTCGTGCCTGCCACAAAATCACTCACCAATCCCGGCGCGTCTATTACAAGCGAATGATACCCGGTCGATCCGTTGTCGGCTGTGAACGACGCGACAACAACCTCTTCTTCGTTCGTCCCGTCACCGATCACAAGCACCTCGTCGGCGGCAAAGCTGAACCCGGTAAACGACAACAATTTTAATATTGTGTCCGTTGCGCTTGCGTCTGCCGATAGCGTTGCATCAGCCTGGTGAAAAGGCGAAGCGGTATTATCTGGGCTAAAATAGTTATCGGGATCGTTAAACACCAGAGCGACATCCTGCACCGTTGCCCGCCCGCCATAATCGATAGACGTATCACGTTCTTGCGCAATCACCCCGGCGCTTACAAGATCATGCGTACCGTCAAGCGTCAAGTTTATACCATCAGGATCAAGCACGGCCTTAACGGCGATCTTTGCGCCTGTCTTGCGCTCCAGCGCGGTTTTCCACTTGGTTGGTATATTTCCATCATACCAGGGCATCAGGTTCCGCTCTTTAAAAATTTAACGGTCATTCGCTCATTGGCAATCGGCCAACCGAATACCTCTACCGATTCGATCCCGTCGATCAGCGGCACGGCGTGAACGTGCAGCGTCGCGTCCCATAAAAGCGCCGGATAAATCGTCAACTCTTCCTCGGCGTCTAAAATCGTGTCAAGCCTGGTCTCTGTATCGTGTCGGCGAAACTCAAAAGTAACGGTCAGGATTTCAGCCGGCGCGTCGAAATAAGCGACCTCCGGCTTTGCCGATTGTTGGGCATGCGTTTGGTAAAGCTCTTCTTCGCGCGTCAGAGCCGACACAATTTCGTCTTGATAAAAATAAACATCACCGCCCGAATAGGTGAATTTCATTGCATTAGCCTGCATACGGATTCCCCGCGATCTGGTACGATCGTTCGCGCTCGTTTAGACGCGGTTCGATTGCGTCGTCCGTTATGCGTGCCCAGGTTTCCGGGTTGGCGTTGAAAATCTGAACGTTTGGCTGCATCTGCGTCTGTTCTTGTCCGCCAGAAATCCTGTTTACGTCAACTCCAGCAACGACAACGCCGATCTCAATGTTTTGCCCGTCCCAACTATCAAATAGCGCACGAATTTGCTGATCCAAATTATCAACCTGCGATTGTGCGTTTTCTATGTCAGCACCGATCTGCACTGGATCACTTTCAACCTGATCCGACATTGTAACAATTTCTTGCGCAATCTGTTGTATTGCGGTTTGCGCCGCGGCAATATCAAGACCAAACGTCAATGTTTGCGGCGTCAATAATTCCGGCGAATCCATTCCAAGCAAAGAGGCAATATCTGACCAAGTATAACCAAGCTCGTAAAAACTTGATGTCAATTCGTCAAACGCCGCCTGCGCGTCCAGAAATGCCTGGCTGTTCGGGTTCAACGTTTGTATGTATTGATACATTTGCGCCAGACTTGCGGCAATCTTTTCGTCAAGATCGGTTGTGTCAACATCAAATTTAAAATATTCAATTTCTGAAAGTGCGTCCTGAATAAATTTTACACCGGCCTCAAATGTGTCAAATTCGCCGCGCAACGAACTAAGCGCCGCGTCAAGCGCAAATTGAAATCTTTCAAATTCTATGGCCGTTTCGCCAATGGAGTCACCAAGATCATCATAATCGCTTTTTAGAATATCCAACAATGTGCTGATTGCCTCGTATTCAGCCGAACCAATTTGCAACATTGGTAAGAGCTTTTCATAAATTGTGATCTGTTCCTCGACAGACGTTGCATACAACAACCTGCTCGTTCGCAGACGTTCAAGCATTACAGACTCATCGCCAAGCGCTTCGTTATTCAAAAACGACGCTTCATAAATTCGCGCCAGCGCGTCGGCAAACCCCGGATAAATGTCCGTTAAAAGATTTGTCTGTCCAGCAAGTTGTCCATACCAATTATATGCTTCTCGAATCTTGTCGATTAAATCTGCATAGGCCGCGCTTGTCGGGTCGATTGTGTCGATCAATTTAAGCGCCTCGTCAATTTCACGGCGCAATAACTCGGCGAACCCGGACATTTCAATATTGCCGAAATATTCGGAATAATATCTGGCCTTCTCTAACAAAATATCCAAATTGCCAGTAGCCTCATCGAAAACATTGCCAAATTTAAAAGCGAAGGTCAAATCCTCTAAGATCTGCTGAAATTGTTCAATATTAGAAGCCAGCAAACCATAATAACTGCCAGTGGCGGTTTTCATATCTTCTTTATATTCTTCGATAACTTTTTGAAGATGTAAAATATAAGAACTATCATCCCCCACCCCGCCTATGACTTCATTGGTTTCTTCGATTCGTGTCTGCAATGAGCCAAGCGACGCTTCCACTTCCTCGATGGTCTTTGGAATCGGTTCAGCCTTATCTTTAAATAAACCAAATCCAGTTCCCAAAAGATCAACAGCAAAACCAGCAGCATTGATCCCAAGCGTAATCGGGTCAAACGCACCGGTTTTAAGAGTAGCTAAAATATTAACGCCTTCTCCAACGATACCACCAATTTCGCCAACCCTGCCACCAAATTCACCAAATCGGCTCGTAATATTGTTCAGATAATCTGCGTATGTAGCCCACGCGTTATTGCTTATATCAGTTTCACCTCGCAATTGCTTTAACTTTTCATTGACCTGATCCATTTCATAGGCGGTCAATGGGTAAGAGCCTTTTAAAAATTCAAGTTTATCAATTTGTTTTTGCAGGGCATCAGAAGACTCAATTCCAGCATCGGCCATAACATCCCATTTGTCCGCATAGTCTTCTTGGATCTTAAAATAATCTTCATAATTAACACGAAGCTTAGAAAGCTCACCAGAGGTCCCAGCAACAATTTCCTTAAAACCAGCCATGCCATTAGACGCAGGATCCCATGGCGCATGTTTCCCCAAACTTTCATAAAGATCTTCAAGATCCTTTTTTATTTGTAGATAAGGAGATGACCCGGGCTTGGCGTGCTCCATCAATTTTTCAAGCTTGTCAATTTGAGCCTGAATGGACCGTTCCGTTGAATACCCAGCGTCTTCAATCTGCTTCATCCAATCGACTTGTTCTTTTGCCGGCTCAATCATTGACTGTGTTGCAGACGCAAGCTCTTTCTGTTCTTTGGTCAGTTGCGCAATAAGGTTGCTCACCTCGGCTATCCGCATTTCAGTGCCCTCTTTGTCGCCGAGGCCGAGAAAATTAAGCACAGGATAACTGGTGGCAACGCGCAGCTCTTCGTTTAGATCAACAAGTTCATTTTGCAGTTCTGCGAGTTTTATCTCGCGGATTTGATCTCCCAACTGTCCAAAGTTTTTCGACAGATCAAAAACAGAAATACCAGAGGCTTTATATGATTCATTTAGTTTATTTGTCACTTCATTCAACCGCGCTTGCTCGTCCGCGGTCAATTGCATTTTTTCGGTCAGCGCCTTATATTCACTTTCGAGTACGCCGACCTCTTTCACGCCTTCGCCGATTGCCTTATAATGCTCCCGAATTTGTTTTTCTGTGTGTTCATAAATCGCCATGAGAGCAGAAAGCGCAACGACCAACACACCGATCGGCCCGGCGGTCGCGGTAAACGATCCGCCCATTGCAACGTTTGCCGCATTGACAAGCGCGGCGCCTGCCTGGTAAGTTTTAAACGCAATGGCTGCAGCGCCAAAAACAAGCAGCAAACTACCGAGCGAATCCGTCACGGCGCTAAGTGCGACGTTGTTAGAGTTGACCGCGCCAAGCGCAGCATTGAGAACCGGCAAAAATCGATTCCCTATTTCTATTTGCACATCTTGAAATTGATTTTTAAGCAAGATCATCTGGCTTTCAAACGTCGAATATCGCTTTTGCGCTTCGTCTGCCATTGCGGTATTTTCGAGGTACGCTTTCGATGACCAGCCCAGTGCTTTGGTTAAAATATCAGACGCAGATGCAGTTTTTAAAATCGTTTCCCGGAGTCTGACCTCTTTGTATCCCATCTCTTCAAGAATCGGAAACAAACTCTCGCCGGACTTTTGCGTTTCGTTAAGTCCGACAAAAAACGCATTGATCGCGCTTGCGGCGTCTTCTTTGAATAACCGCGAAAATTCTGGTATAGTCATTCCCGCGATCTTTGCCATGCGTTCAAGTTGCGTCCCGCCATCAGACACGGCTTTTGCCATATCGATAAACAATTTCGAAATTGCAGTGCCGCCCATTTCAGACTGAATACCAACAGACGAAAGCGCCGCACCGAACGCAAGTATCTGATCTTGTGTTAAGCCAATCTGTGCGCCTGCACCGGCAATCCTCAATCCAAAAGCCGAAATCTCGGCCTCGGTGGTCGCCATATTGTTTCCAAGCTCTACAATGGCCGAACCGATCCGCGAAGCCTGATCCGCCATTGACGTGCCTGCAGGAACGACTTGCTTCGTGACGTTGATAAATCGCGCAATCTGTGTTGCGCCCTCTTCGAATGATAAATTGGTAGTAACTCCCAACGCGGCAATAGTGCGGGTAAATTCTATAATGTCGTCTTTTCTTACACCCAACTGACCTGCAAGCTCGCCGATTCGCGCAAGCTCATTGACTGGTACCGGTATTTCTCTGGCAAGCGCGCGGAATTGATCGGCGAGTCTTTGCCCTTCGCCCGTCAGATTGCCGAAATTATCCGACAAACCATCGACCGTCTTTGTAACACCAGCGAATGATGATTGAAACTCCGTCGCCGCCGCAATAGACGAAACGAACACCATCGCCCCTGCAGTCGCGACGGCGGTCAGGCTTTTGTTCAAAAATTGCGCTTGGCCGTCAACAGCGGTCGCCATTTTCTGCAGATCGCGTTCGAATTTATCCAACCCAGCGACACCGACAACCGCGATAATGTTGCCGACGGTTCCCGCGCTAAGGTTTCCCAGTAAATCCGGCATCAGTCCGTCACTCCAACAATCTGCCCGTTCGGCAATCGATAAATCTGTCTCACCCCATCACTGCGGCGCCTGGGTGTTTCCTGAAATATGCGAGTTACTTTCGCCCCACCGACCCGCGCCAGTACAGTGCCATGCACGTCGAATAAACTTTTCAGCAGGTCAGGATATTTTGTAGCGAGCAGATCAAGCATGAGTTCCTCAACGGTCTTAACCGACAAAAGCTGT
>LAHU01003780.1_pt1 | contig 11331 bp, 12 predicted proteins | sample 329631 | NCBI WGS metagenome assembly LAHU01 (sample SAMN03275698, study PRJNA271635) | activated sludge metagenome | isolation source: sample C-0 Zero hour mixed sludge faded in reactor as a methanogenic...
AACCCATCTCCTATAACCTGTCATCATTATTTGAACTTGTGGTGGTCTTTGTTCTTCTCGTAGAGTATCTTCAATCCTTCAAGCGTGAGGAACTCGTCAACGACGTCGATCGTCTGGGAACCTTTGTAGATCAGACTTGACAATCCACCGGTGGCGATGACATAGGGATCGGTCCCTACCTCGTCCTTCATCCTCCTCACTATGCCGTCCACAAGGCTGACATAACCGTAGGTTATACCGGCCTGCATGGCCTGCACGGTGTTCTTGCCTATGAGTGACCTGGGCTGGACGAGTTCCACCCGCGGCAGCTTCGAGGCCCGCTCGAACAGGGCATCAAGGGATATCAGGATACCCGGGGCAATGGAACCTCCGGCATATTCACCCTTCGGCGTAATATAGTCAAAGGTGGTGGCCGTACCGAAATCAACTATTATAAGGGCTTTTTTGTATTTATCGTAACCCGCGACGGCATTCACGATCCTGTCGGCGCCAAGCTCGGATGCGTTCTCGTAAAGAATGGGCATACCCGTCTTGATCCCCGGTTCAACAACGATGGGCATGATGCCGATGTACTTCCTGCAGACGATCTCGAAGGGTATGAGAAGGGGCGGCACGACGCATGACACTATGGCGCTGTGGATCTCGTTCAGGCGTATCTTTTCGATATAAAGAAGGCTGTTGAGAAGAATGGCGTATTCGTCGACCGTCTTTGTAAGGGCCGTGCTCAGTCTCCAGTGATTGAGGAGCTTGCCCTCGTGGTAGACACCAAAAACAATGTTTGTGTTGCCGATATCGATGACCAGTAACATTAGAAGTTCACGTCTCCTGCAATGATTTTTTTTATCTTTCCGTCTATGTCAAGAAGGATGGCCCCGTCCCGGTCTATACCCCTGGCGATCCCTTTGTAGGATTCGCCCATCTGGTTGATCTCGAGGCGTTTTCCGCGGATCCGGGCCTTCTCTTCCCAGATATCGCAGATGGCCATTTCGCCGTCTTCCCTGAAAAGGTTGTAATATCTCTCAAGGTTGGACATCAGAATACCACACACCCTGGGCCTTTCAAATGTTTTTTTCGTCGCCATGGAGAGCGAGGTCGCCCTGGCCTTTATCTCCTGGTCCATGTCCTTCGGCTCCAGGTTCACGTTGAGCCCGATACCGATGATGACGAACCGGACCATGTCCGCCTCCGTGGACAGTTCAAGGAGGGTCCCCGATATCTTCCTGTCGTACAGGAGCACATCGTTGGGCCATTTCAGCGACGCCTCCAGGCCGGTAAGTTCCCCGATCGTGTCAGACACGGCAAGAGAAGATAAAAAAGTAATGGGATAAACAGTCGAGGGGTGGATCGCAGGCCGCAATATCACAGAAAAATAGATGTTCTTTCCCGCAGGGGAAGACCATTTCCGGCCAAGCCTGCCCTTGCCTTTCTCCTGTGATTCAGCAACCACGCAGGTCCCTTCCGGCTCGCCTGCCAGCGCCTGTTTGAAGGCCAGTGAGTTCGTTGAATCGATCTTGTCCCGGTGGATGATCCGGCGCCCGATAACGTCGGTCTTCCTGTATCGGTCGATCTCCCACCCATAGAGCCTGTCAGGGGTGCCGGCAAGATGGTAGCCTTTCCCCTTTGATTTGTCGATATTATATCCATACCGATCAAGCTGGTTCATATATTTCCAGACAGCCGTCCTCGATACTCCCAGTTTGCCCGATATGTAGTCACCAGAGATAAAACCGTTCACTATCCCGGAGATACCTCAGCACCTCGCCCAAATTATCCATTTTCTATCCTGTCATAATGAGAAAAATACATAGTAAAGGAGGCCCTTCCCTGCGAAAGAGACCTGATGTCGGTGGAATACCCGAACATGTTTGTGAGCGGTGCATTCGCCTCTACAACGGTGTATTTGTCCTTCGTCGAGATATCGGCTATCTGGCACTTGCGAGAATTCAGATCACCGATAATCTCGCCCAAAAATTCGTTCGGCGTCGTCACCGTCAGCGACATGACCGGCACCAGCAGTACGGGCCCGGCATGTTCGCAGGCGTCCCGAAGCGCGTCATATGCGGCCATTTTCAGCGTAAGCCTGGCAAACTCGGGGTTGTTGAAGGTGGCATCGTTGATCTGCACCTTCACGTCGGTCAGGGGATATCCCTTGAGCACCCCGATGTTGGAAGCCTCATGGATGCCCTCTTCAATGGCCGGGACAAAGGGATAGACGATGCTGTCCCCGGCTATGTTCGAAGTGACAAGCATACCCTCTCCCCTGCCGTTGGGACCGATGGCGATGGATACCCATCCTTTGCAAGGAACGTTGTTGATGAGCTTTTCAAAGGTGTGCTCCCGTGTTATGGCCTTCTCGATGCTCTCCTTGTACACGACCTGGGGCTTGCCGACGTGCAGGTCAATGCCGAACTCCTCTTTGATCCGGTGCATGATCACGTCGAGGTGCAGCTCTCCCATGCCGGATACTATTGTCTGATAGGCATCTTCGTCCGCCTTGAGGACGAACGTCGGGTCCTCTTCCGATATCCTCCTGAGTGCAAGCATCAGTTTGTCCTGGTCCACGTTCCTGGCCGGTTCGACGGCAATGGAGATGACGGGCTGGTAAACCTCGATGGGCTCGAGGAGCAGCGGTTTTGCCTGGGTCAGGGTGTGCCCCGTGGATGTCTCCTTGAGGCCGACGATGCCGACGATGGCACCCGTCCTCGCTTCCTCGACGCGGTCCTTGTGGTTCGCGTGCATCTTGTATATGCGGGATATCTTCTCCTTCTTCCCGAGATTCACATTATATACATCGCCCCCGACCTTGATCGAACCCGAATAGATCCTTATATAGGTGAGCTTCCTGCCCTCCTCGAGGACGATCTTGAAGGCCAGGGCTGCAAGATCTTCTGAATCGGTGGCCCTTCGCTCCTCTGCCTCGCCTGTCGCCGGGTTTTCCCCCGTCACGGGCGGCACATCCAGAGGTGAGGGCAGATAGCGGACAACTGCATCGAGGAGCGGCTGGATCCCCTTGTTTCTCAGGGCCGCACCGCAGAGCACAGGGACGCATTTGAGCGCGATGGTGCCCTTGCGAAGGGCGCCGTATATCCGCGAAGGCTCTATCTCCGCGCCTTCAAGGTAGAGTTCCATCAACTCATCGTCAAAAAGGGAGATCCTGTCGAAAAGCTTTTCCCGGTAAGAGGCCGCCTGCTCCCTATATTCCGCGGGGTATGGAGATCACACGGTACGTCGCCCCCAGGTCCTCTTCCTCCCATGCAATGGCCTCCATGGTCACGAGATCGACGACGCCGAAGAAACCGTCCTCCCGCCCCAGGGGGATCTGCAAAGGCACGGGGTCCGCTCCGAACTTCTCGACGATCATGTCGATGACACGGAAAAAATCGGACCCTACGCGGTCGAGCTTGTTGACAAAAGCGATCCGGGGGACACGGTACTTGTCCGCCTGGTGCCACACCGTTTCGGTCTGGGGCTCCACCCCTCCGACACCACAAAAGACAGCCACCATACCGTCGAGCACCCTGAGGGAACGTTCCACCTCAATGGTAAAATCGACGTGCCCCGGGGTGTCGATGAGCTGGACCTCGTGATCGTTCCAGTAGAGCGTGGTCACCGCCGATGTGATGGTGATGCCGCGTTCCTGTTCCTGGGGCAGATAATCCATGACCGCCGTGCCCTCGTGGACCTCGCCGATCTTGTGGGTCCGGCCGGTATAATAGAGGATCCGCTCCGTTACCGTCGTCTTGCCAGCGTCGATGTGAGCGGCGATCCCGATGTTCCTGATCCTGGAAAGCCGCAGCTGTTCTTTCTTCATTTTCGCATAAGATATAGACCTAAGATGATGCAAAAGTCAACAAAGAAGGCTGAAAGCAAAGGGCTTTATCTTTGCTTGCAATTGGCAGCGGGAAGGTGTTAATTCTTATCGTGCCGGCAAAGCGGCAGACCTTTTGAAAAAGGACGTGAACATGGATGCAAGACACATTCTCTACTCCACACAGGGAAAGATAGCCACCATAACCCTCAACAGGCCGGATACAAAGAACGCTTTCAGCCCCGAAATGATATCCCTGTGGCGCGAATTCCTTGAAAAAGCAAAGAACGACGATACCGTGAGCGTTGTCGTCGTGACGGGTACAGGGGACACCTTCTGCTCCGGCGGGGACATCCGTGATATGGCCGAGGGCAAGCTCAAGTCCTGGGAGATGAAAAAGTTCCTCTGGGACGGGGTGCACCGCATCATATTTGCGCTGGAGGACCTCGATAAACCCGTCATTGCCGCCATAAACGGGGCCGCAATGGGAGCCGGTATGGACATGGCGATCATGTGCGATATGAGGGTGGCCTCCGACAGGGCAAAACTTGCCGAATCGTACATAACGATGGGGCTCGCCCCCGGTGATGGAGGGGCATGGTTCCTGCCGAGGCTCGTCGGCACGTCGAAGGCCCTGGAGCTCCTGTTGACGGCGGACGTGCTCAGCGCTCACGAGGCGCTCTCGCTGGGAATCGTCAACCGCGTAGTGCCTCACGAAAAACTCATGGAGGAGACAATGAAGCTCGCCGGGAAGATCGCCGACAAACCTCCTCTGGCCGTGAGAATGATGAAGCGCGCCGTCTACCAGGGCACAACAGGCACGCTCAGGTCCCACCTCGATTACATCTCTTCACAATTGTCCCTCCTGTCGGAAACACATGACCACGCCGAGGCGGCCCGGGCGTTCCTCGAAAAGAGAAAACCTGTCTTTACCGGAAGTTAAGATGATCATTCTGCGTGACAGGGCAAAAAACACCCGCCGCTGAACATAAACAAGGCAGGCCTGGCACGGTTTTAGACTTCAAATGACAGCAGCGTCTGTCTGAACGCCCGAACCCTTTAAACACCAGAAGCAAAAAGGGGAATTCTCGCCTTTCACACCCGAACGGTTGAAACTGTCTTTTACGACAAGCGGGTGCAAGACAGGTCTTTTTACTTTTTTTCAACCTCCTTTTCTCCCCCTGTCTCAGGTAAATAAATATAAGAAATCAGGGATTCCCCTATTGTTGGGGCCCTCCTTAAAGGTCTACAATGCATTATACACACCGCAGTTTACTAAAAAAGGGGGTTCACAATGGGTAAGCTCTGCGCAACGTTCGTCCTCGCAACAATCGTCTCTTTGTTCCTGTTACCTCTTTCGGTCTTTTCCCAATCAACGGATATAAAATACCCCGAAACGAAACAGGTCCTGAACATCGTTCAGGATGCTTCTTTGGTAATAGCCCAAAAGGGTGAGGCGGCTTTTCCCGAGTTCCGCAAAAAGGGAGGCAAATGGCTCCATGACGATGTCTATGTCTTCGTTATAGACACACAGGGCAACGTGATACTTAATCCCACGCGTCCCGAACTGGAAGGGAAAAACCAGATAAACCTCAAGGATGCCATGGGAAAACCTTTCATCAGATGGTTCATCAAAGAGGTAACGGACTATTCCTTCAAGACACAGGGATGGTCCCACTATGTGTGGTTCAAACCGGGACAGGAGATCGCCTCCTGGAAGACATCCTTCGTAAAGTACGTCAAGGCACCTTCCGGCAAAGGATATATCGTTGGCAGCGGCCTTTATGAAATGAGGCCGGAAAAGATATTCGTAGTAGACATTGTCGATGAGGCAGCCGAGCTCGTCCGTAAGGACGGGCGCAGTTCATTCCCGGCGCTTCGGGACAAGGCGGGGGAATTCAACTACCTTACAACATATGTTTTCGTGATCGACACGAACGGCACCGACCTCGTCAATCCCGCATTCCCCCAGCATGAAGGAAAAAATGTTCTTTCCCTGAAAGACAGCAGCGGTAAATTTTTCATCAGGGACATGGTCGCCATGCTTGCCGGCAAAGACAGCGGCTGGACCGTCTATTCATGGCCGAAACCGAGAACGATAAAACCCTCCGTCAAGGAAACCTACGTAAAAAAGGTGAAACACGGCAATGAGGTCTTTTTGGTAGGGTCGGGCATATATCTCGAATAATCCTGTTATCCGTCTTTTCATCGGGCTGGAACTGATCCCGCGGCGCTGAATGTTCGCGGGAAGCTGCCGGCCCACTACAAGGATTCCTGCGTGATAACACAGATCTTAAAAAAACATCATCGGTCCGCTGACCCTTGTGCCTGTTCGGGGCCGGCATCAGGTGATCGGGCTTTTGCTTCGGGCGGCTCTTGATAAAACAAAATGAAAAGGGGGTAGTAAATGGATCCTGTTCAAGCTGATCTTATGTTTCCGTGGTACGTCTGGTGGATCATGGTCGTCGGCCTGTTTCTCATGACATTTATAGGGACCTATATAATAACAAGGAGGTGGGACGAATGAACTCACAATATCTTCCCATCCCTGAGATCACAACAACCATGGCGGTTTCCTCGTCCATCGGCATAGCGGTGCTGCTCGGCATCTCCATTCTCCTCGGAATGCTCGGCAAAAAACAATGGAAATCCTTCGATGAATACCTCGTCGGCAAGCGTGACATGGGGCCCGTAGTAACAGGGTGCGCCCTTTCGGCCTCTTATCTTTCCGGCTGGGCGTTTTGCGGCAGCACCGGCATCGTTTATTCCGTCGGTTTTTCAGGCATGTGGTTCGCCGGCATGTGGAGCCTTATTGGGGTCATCCCCTGTATCTGGGTGGCATCAGCCAAAACAAGGGAATTTGCCGTGAAGCTCGGTGCGGCAACAGTGCCGGAGCTCATGGGCCGCCGCTACGAATCAAAAGCGCTTCAGACAATGGTGAGCGTGAGCATGCTTTTCTTTCTCTTCATATATTCCGTGGGTCAGCTTAAGGCCGCCGGCGGTGTCTGGTATGCGGTGACCGGCTTCCCTCCCGCCCTATGCCTGTTTCTTGGTGTATTTATCGCCTGGATCTATATGGTTCTCGGTGGTTACGTAGGCACGAACTGGTCCATGGCCTTCCAGGGCGGGTTCCTCGGCATCGTAGGCGCGGCGGTCGGCATCATAGCCCTTGTTAAGTCCGGCGGTTTTGCGCAGATATCCACGGAGATCTTCGCGCAGGACCCGAGACTCCTCCAGCTTGTCCGGCCCGATCTCCCATCGGTGGGACCGACGGAGTTCTTTTCGAGCTGGGCGGGGCTTCTTTCCATACCGCTCATCTTCTTTACCATGGCCATCGGGTTCCCCCATAACCTGGGGAGGTTCCTGGGGATGAAAAAAATGAACAAAAAGGAGTTCTGGGTCCTCGTCCTCATCGTCTGGGCCATAACAGGCATACCTGTCATGCTCGCCGCCTCAACGAACGGACTGATCGCCAGGATGCTCTTCGGCCCGGAGCTGTTCAAGATCGAGCCGTGGAAAGCCGACCTCGCGGCGCCGCTGCTCACTTATGCCATCGGGGGCATCCCTCTTCAGACCCTCTATGTCATGGGCCTCTTCGCCGCAACGCTTTCGACGCTCGCAGGCATGGTCATGATCATGAGCGCCAATGTCACCCGCGACATCATAACCCTCTGGCGCCCGCAGGTGAAGGACAAGACCCTCATCCGTCTCTCCTATTTCCTCATCGCCCTCTTTCTGTTCCTGCCCTTCTACTGGACATGGAAGAGGCCGCCCGAGCTCCTTTCCGTCTTCATGGGCCTTGCCGCTATGGGTCTCGGTGCCATATTCTTCTTCGTCACGGCCATGTCCTATTACTGGAAAGGGGCGTCAAAATGGGGCGCCATGGCCACCGTCGTCTACGGTACCATCGCCAGCCTTGTCGGCGGCTATCTCGTTTTCAGCAAGAAGGTGATAGGTATGGGCACCATGGAGTGGATCCTCCTCGGAGGATGCCTCATCCTTTATGTGGGGGTCAGCCTGGCAACGAAGAAGCCTTCGAAAGAACTGCTTGAAGAGCTTTTTGGGAAAAAGGGGTAGAAACGGTTTCTATGGTTTCTATGGTTTGTCTGGTTTCTATGGTTTGTCTGGTTATCAACATTTTTTAACCAGAGAAACTAAAAAAAACCGGACAAACCGTAGAAACCTTATTTATGGTTTGTCTGCATTAAAAAAAGGTTTCTCCGGTCATTGGCGATTATCTCTTTCACGCTCCGTAGGCAACGTGCTTCAGGAGTTCCATGGCGCGGCGCGCCTGATCGACGGTGAGGCTTCCCAGACCGCAGCTGGTCGTGAAAAGTATGCTTTCCCTGTCCGGAGAAGTAACACCCGCGATCTTTTCGATGAAGTGCGCGGCGCGGTCGCGCACGGTATCGGGGGTTTCCTCCATGACCTCGGGGGATGACGGCACGATGCCGGGGGCGATCCAGCCGCCCCTTTCGAGGAAAGCCTTCAGGTCATCGTTGTAATAAAAGACCGTGTCGAGATAGGCAAACGCATCATAATTGACGATGTCGATATCCGACTGGAAGGGAACGGACCAGTCCGTATTCCCGCACACATGTATACCGCATCTCGCCGGCAAATCTTCCAGCACCTCGTTGAGGGCACCGATGACCTCTTCCCGGGAGATGGATATGTACGCCGATCCGAAAGAGACCATATACGGTTCGTCAAAGAAAATGATGATGTCCACACCGGGATAGGCTTCCTGAATGGTCTTTATCATCCACTTCGCCTTCATGTTGAGGGCCTTCTTGATGATATCGTAAAAGGCAAAGTTGTAGATGACGGGTTTGTCCTTTTCATCCTTCAGGCCAAGCCCCATGCTGAAAGGGCCCGTAACCTGGCACTTGATGAACTGAAGGTCGTCGCCGATCTCCCCGAGCCTTTCGAGAAAACGGTAAAAACCCGGTATGAACCGCTCGGAGATGGCGAAGGCGCCGGTGTTGCCGGCGGCAACGTTCTCGTAGAACTCCTCTATCCCTTCCGTTCTTTCCGTGTCTATGAATATAGAACCGGCCGCCTCATCGCTTACGATGGAGGGCACGCCTTCCAGGAAAGGGACATACATGTTCTCGAGGGGGGACCGTTTCGGCAATTGCGGCCAGAAAGGTATGCCCCTGCATGTTGAAAAAATGAGATCGATCGCTTCATCAACCCTTGTAAAGGGAAAACTGCCGATGCCTGTTATCATCATGGTCCTCTGAAATTGAACTGTAATATCAATATCTCCCGAAATTATTAGCATAATTGGCCGTTGAAGTAAAGGTATATGAGGCATTGCCGCCAATCGGGGGGCTCATGTTGCAGACGTCTTGACGGCAGGCTATACTTCCCATATAGAGCACATCCAAAAAAGGAGGGTATTATGGGAGAGTCCATTATATGGGAAAGTGACTTGAAAAAGGCCCTGGCCCGGGCAGGGGCGGAGAAAAGACCTGTTCTCCTCGATTTCTTCAACCCGGGTTGAATAGGCTGTCAACAGATGGATGCGGTCACGTATCCGACAGCCTCTGTTGTGGAATTTGTCAGCAAGAACGTAATCCCTCTCCGTATTCCGTCCGATTCGGAACCGCTTGCCGCGGATTTCATGATCAAGTGGACGCCGACCCTTATCATCCTCGACGAGGACGGCAAGGAACACTTCAGGACTGTGGGGTTCCTTACGCCGGAGGAGTTCGTACCCTCAATAATGCTTGGCATAGCTAAATGCCACTATGAGCTCGACCGGTTCCAGAGCGCCATACACTGCATAGACGATGTCCTGAAGGATCATCCGAAGAGCTCCGCCGCTCCCGAAGCCGTGTTCCTGCGCGGCGTCCTCGGTTATAAAAGCACCCACGACGCAATGAACCTGAAGAAGGCCTACGAAAGGCTTGCGGAGGAATACCCCGGGAGCGAATGGGCCAAAAAGGCCCTGCCGTACCGGTTGATACATTAGAAGATGGGTGATGGGTGATGGGAAGAACAGTTTGAGAGTTTATAGTTTGAGAGTTTGTGAAACGTTAAAAAAGAAGATGAGGCTTTTCCTTTTCCTTGAAACGTTTCTTAAACAATGAAACTCTGGAACTTTTTTTCCATCACCTGTCTTCTTGTCAATTCGCTCGATACCTGTTATCTTATCCTTCAGTAAATTCCTGTCCCGGGGTTGATCCTTTGACTATATACAATGCGGTTTCTGCTGCGGGTGTTCTTTGTTTTCTTGCCTTCCTGCTTCTCCTTTCAAGGGACAAAAAACGGGTAAGCGCGAGGGTTGTCGTCTGGGGCATCGCCCTGCAGGTCCTCTTCGCCCTTTTCGTTTTTCTCGTTCCCTTCGGTTCCCGCATCTTCCTCGTCCTCAACGATATAACCATGGAGGTCATTGAAAGCGCCTTTGAAGGGATACGTTTTCTCTTCGGCCCACTGGCGCTGTCACCCGGCAAACCCGGATCCATAGGCTTCATCCTGGCCTTTCAGGCGCTGCCTTCCATCATTTTTTTTGCGGCCCTGATGGAGCTTTTGTATTATGTCGGATTCATGGAAAAACTGATCGACGTTTTCACCCGCATATTCGTCAAGGTGATGGGCATCAGCGGCGCCGAATCACTTTGCGCATCGGCACAGATATTCCTTGGGATCGAATCGAACCTGACGGTAAGGCCTTACCTGAAAGAAATGACCCGCTCCGAGCTCATGGTGGTCCTCACGACAGGTATGGCCACAATCGCGTCGAGCGTGCTGGGTTTCTACGTCATCATCCTCTCCGGAATCTTCCCGAAGGTGGCAGGGCACCTTATATCGGCATCGATCCTTCTTGCCCCTGCCGCTATCGTGGCGGCGAAGATGATCGTCCCCGAAACGGCCGACCCGAAAACTTTGGGAAAGGTCATCAGGGCCGAGTATCAAAAGGCTGCAAGCCCCATCGAGGCGATCATCAATGGCGCCATGACAGGCGTCAGGATGGTCGTCAGCATCGGTGCCCTTCTCATCGCCTTCATAGGGATAGTGGCACTTCTCGATAACGGCCTTATCTGCCTGGGCAAGCTCGCCGGCCCTTTCACCACCGGGCCCATCGACCTTTCCCTGAACAGGATCCTCGGTTACGTCTTTTACCCCTTCACGGTGGCCATGGGTGTTCCCCTTGAAGACGCGCCCCAGATTGCACGGATACTGGGTGAGCGCATCGTCATGACGGAGGTCAAATCCTACCAGGACCTGAGCGTTCTCGTGAAAGAAGGCAAGATACTTTATGAGCGGAGCATCTTCATTGCGACATACGCCCTGTGCGGTTTCGCGCACATCCCCTCCCTTGCTATCTTCGTAGGGGGAACTTCGAGCCTGATCCCGGAGCGCACAAAGGACATTGCCGCAATCGGCCTGTGGGCGCTCCTTGCCGCCAACCTGGCCTGCTTTATGACGGGCGCCATCGCCGGGATATTCTATACACCCGGCGGCGGCATCCTCTTCAAACCATAAAAGACAGGTTATAGGTGATGGGTTATAGG
>LAHU01004923.1_pt1 | contig 11282 bp, 2 predicted proteins | sample 329631 | NCBI WGS metagenome assembly LAHU01 (sample SAMN03275698, study PRJNA271635) | activated sludge metagenome | isolation source: sample C-0 Zero hour mixed sludge faded in reactor as a methanogenic...
CCCTGGGATAATGTTAGTGCCCTGGGTGAGATTCACGAGAGATCCTGCGGTGTAATTGGATCCAGTGATAGTTGCCGAGACCGTCGACCCAGGCTGACCCGATGTTGGGGTTATCGTTGATATCGAGACCGGGTTTGTGGACTCAACAACCAGGAACGCGTTGGTGGCGACCATGTTATCCCCTGATCCGCTAACGATACGGCTTTGGAGACGTGCGATGTTGTTGTCGTCAGCCAGGGCGTCCTTGACATCGTACTCTGCAAATGAGACCTGTGGGCCGCTCTTGTAGCCAGTCCAAAAGCCAGGGAAATCCTGGTTATTGAAGTAGAAACGCGACCTATCCGCTTCGTTTGCAGAAGGCAGGACTGCCACGAGAGTTGCGTTCGTCACTCCCTGGGTGCTGACTCCCGGAAAGGTTGCGTAGGTCGTGGCTTCCTCGTCACTGGCTGACCTTGCTGTCCCCGCGTACAGCATGTCGCACTCGTCATTGATCCATATCTTCCGTTCTGGTTCACCTTGCCGCTGGAACACAATGACCAGATAAGAGCCGTAGAGCCCGTTGTTGTTTCCTGGTCCTGCAGTAAGGGTGAACGTGTTGACACCTGTCGTAGTGAAAAGATCCGTCACGTCGTAGACCACGAGGCCAGAAGGATAATTATAGGACGCGAATCCTTTTCGGTCAGTATAGGTCGCATCAGGGGTGATGGACACCCCGTCAAACGTAGCGGTCCATTTTGGCAGTCCTCCGGTGGTCTGATCATACGTATATGGCTGATAGAGACGTGCATTCAGGATCTCTGCACCTGCCGGGACGGGGAGGTCTGTTCCTGTCCAGCTGGTTGTGGATGTTGTCCAACTGGCCGCGACATACACGGCATCCCCTGATGAGTAGAGGAGGTTGACAGGACCTACAAAGGATGCGCGGGTGTTCATATCACCGCCTGCAGTCCAGCGTTTCCCCTTGTATCCGTTGTAATACACGGGCCGGAGTTCCTGGCGGCTGTTGTTCAGTGGGTTTGAATCAAAGACCTCTGATCCAGGGTCAGCGGTCACATTGATGAGGTAACTGGATGCGCTGGCCGGTGTGAAACCAGTGAAGTCAACCGTCGTCTGGTCTCCGGCTGCAAGACCGGAGGTTAAACGCTTGGTCTCGATATAGCCGCTTGCGTTGAGCCGTACGTCAAATGGGCCCGCACTCCCGGATCCATTGTTCTTCACCGTTGCACGGATAATATTGGCTTCATTTGCAAAGAGCTCGTTTCCTGCCGAGGGGTTGTAGGCGATTGCGGTCACTTGGAGATCAGCAGGTGGGGCGGGCTCCTTGATTGTAAGCACGGCCAGAGGGATCTTGAAGAAGGCAGAGGTACCTGTTCCGCTAAGGAACCTCGCATAGCCCAGCGTCACATCTGAACCCGTGATCGATGAGGTCACATTCCAGCTCTTTACACCCGAGTAAGAGCCCTGGATCTCAGCAACCCGGTCAAGTTCAAGGTTTGTGAAATTTCCGGTTTTGGTCGAGGCGGTAAAGTTATTCTCATAGGTAGGGAAGCCGTAGTTCCCGTTATTGCTCGCCATGTAGATTGCGGTGAGGTTTGCTGAAGTGAACCCGCTGATGCCAGCAGTGGCAAATGTCGTGTTCCCTACTGCCACCTCGTCGAAGGTATCCTCTGTATAATATGAACAGACATCATGCCCCTGGTTCACCCAGTAGTGGACGGTATCGGAATCGCCATCGTTATATGCGACGAGGAGCGCGATTTCCTTTATCCTGCCGTCGAATCCACTTGAACCTACTGGCTTGGTGAGGACCCGTACCGCTGGATTCTGTGAGGTGAGGTTCGCGGTGACATTGTACCACATGAGGTAGTCACTTGTGACCCTGTTGCAGTGGTCATTGACGATAACCGTTCCACTTCCTCCCTCGTTAGGGTAAGAATAGGTGACATTCAGGTCTTCCACGCCGAGCTGAGTCTCAAATGTCCCGTCTCCCGCAGCATCGAAACTGATAGTCGCATTTCCATGCTTGTTCTGCTGCATGTGACCGCAATAGACCGCCACATAGAGCTTCGCCCACGTTATTCTGCCTGGTTGGTCCACCGCCGCAGTAGGAAGCGTGAATGACTTTGTCACATCGAGTGGTCCCCAGGTGGGTGGATTCGCATCTATCCAGAGGTCTCCGGATACTGTCCCACTCTGGACCGTGACAAGGGGATCACCGCCAACGAAATTGTCGGCCATGGCTCCGGCTGGAACTAATACAACCAGGAGCAGAAATCCGAGGGTGACGGTAAGGGATGACACCCTTAAGTATGTTCTTTTCTGTAGGTAATCGTTCATAACACATCACAAATAAACGATCATTTTTGTATGATCAAAGATAGATCTAATTTTAATAAACAATAAATTTAGTGATCTTTTTTAAATTAATAACCCTTATAACCAAATATTTTTTAATTAATACGAATATCCATGCAATCCTACATATTCCATCCTTTCCGGTCCCCGCTCTTGTTTTAAAGACGAAAGGAAAAATAGTGGGGTGTAATCACGTTACCGTGAAGGCATTGGTCTTCTTTGCCGATGCTCCACCATCAACGGTAGTGACGATGACATTCCACTTTCCCGTCGCGGGCAATGTTACATTTCCAGTCAGCTTGGTCTGGCTGATGACGGTGACATCAGTCGCGGATACATCAGCTGACCCGGTCTTGTTGAATACAACCGTTGTCGCTTCTATCTGGAAGTTCGTGCCAGTCAGATTGAATGGTACCGGTGTGCCTACGGTTCCTGATTTGGGGGTGATGGTCCCAATGGTGGGTTTTGACCAGGGGGTTATCTGGATAGCCCTGGATTTTACCGTAGTCCCGCCATCTGGTGTGGTGACGACGAGGTTCCACTTGTCTGTTGCAGTGTCGGGCGGGATGGTGAGGGTCCCCGTGATCTTCTTCGCGCTCACAATGGTATAACCATCAGGGACGAGGTTGGGTGAACCCGTGCGGTTGAAGAAGACCGTTGCACCGTCCTGGAAGTTCGAACCTCCGATCGTGAAGAAGACCGTGCTGTTGGTGAATGCCTTGGTAGGCATCACCGTGGAGATCCCTGGTTTGGACCAGGGTTTGACCGTTAAAGCGTTCTTCTTGACCCCGGTGCCACCGTCGGCTGTTATCACCACTGCATTCCATTTCCCTTCGACATTACCACCGGGGATAGAGACGGATCCGGTGATCTTCGTCGTGCTGACGACCTTGAGACCGGTCAGCGGGATATCGGGCTGACCAGTCATATTGAAGAAGACGGTCGTAAGATCTGGCTGGAAGTTCTTGCCGGTCAGCACGAGACTGGTCGTGGTATTCTTATTGGTTGTCGACGGGAGGACGCTTGTCACCGCTGGTGTACCCCAGGACTTCACGTTCACGGCGTTCTTCTTTGTCATGCTTCCACCGTCAGGGTTGGTTACCGTGAGGTCCCACTTCCCGGTCGTCCCATCCAGGGGGAGGGTGAGGGTTCCCGTGATATTTTTCTTATCGTTCACCGTGGCGGTTGCAGCCAGTTGGCCGAACGTCGCATGAGTGAATGTCACGTTGGCCCCGGTCTGGAAGTTATTGCCCTTGAGGGTGTAGTCCCAGGTCGCGTTCGGGTACATCGTGTTAGGGGTGAGGCTACTGATCGTCGGCCCGGATCCGGTGAGGACGTTGAATCCTCCGGAAAGGATCCCGGTCTGGCCGACGTTGTTGGTGACGATAACATCGTATGGTCCGGTCGAGGCCCCCGCGGGAATCGCGGCCTTGCATGTTATCTTGTTACCGCCGGTCGAGAATACATTGGTTGCCTGGATACTATCCGATCCCCTGGTGAGGTTGACAGAAGAACCCGCTGTGAAGTTGGTCCCTCTTATCGTCAGCGAGACGGTTTTTCCTCTTACGCTGCTGGACGGGTTGACGGATACAACCGTGACCCCACCGGCAACCGAGATGTAATCCGTCCGGAGCATGTGGTCAGAGCCTCCCGGTCCGCTGACCGTCAGGTTCACTGAATACGTCCCTGGAAGTGTATAGATATGGACAGGGTTCTGAGTGGTGTTGGTCGTACCATCGCCAAATTCCCAATACCTTGAACTGATTACACCGGTAGAGGTATCAGTGAATGTTACGGTCAGTGGGATGAAACCCGAGGTTGGTGATCCGGTAAAGGAAGACACGGGTGCTTCGTCAGAATATTCAACAACAAGGAACTGTTGCGAGGCGGCCATGCATGCCCCGGGTTGTGTTGTGCTCTGTATCCCGATCACATTGTTTGTGGGTGTAAGGTATGTCCTGATATCCCTGGTGTCTACCGCAACCTGCGGCCCGCTCGAAAACCCGTAATCCCAGATATTCGAACCGACCAGGTTACCGTTGATATACAGGTTGCCCTCCGGTCCTGAAGCAGACGGCACAAATGTGGTAAGGGTCGCATGGGCTACATTTGCAGGATCAATAGTCATTCCCGTGAACGGCACGTATCCGGTGGCTTCGGTTTCGTTCGTTGCATATCCTGCATATGCTCCGAGTAAATCGAAGCCTTCGTTAAGGAACACCTGCTTTCTTGTTAGGCTCTGGTCTTCGTAGACCACAACAAGCGTGAGACCATACGGTGAGATCGCATCTGAGAATCCTGGCCGAGATAACGTTGCGTTGTTATCAGAACGGGGCAAGAAGTAGTCAGTGATATTGTAGGTCATGAGGCCGTAGAGGTAATCCGCGTACATTCCGAAATTGCTCTGGTCGTGCTCCCAGTGTTCGTAGGGCACCCGGATGCCGTTGAAATCGATCAACAGGTGGTCGGGGGCGACATTGGAGTTGTCCCACGTGTATGGGACGTATAACCTTGCCTCACGGACGGTTGCACCGGTGGGCAGGGGAAGGTCAGATGAGGTCCAGTTAGAGGTATAACTGGTCCACCCGCTTCCGAAACTGCCGGATGTGTACTTGCTGTCACCGAAAGAATGGACAATACCACCGCGGATATCGAAAGCCCGGTGCGTTGTTACGTTACCTTTACCCTCCCAATAGTGCGCCCCCTTGTAGCCGTTATACTGGACAGTCTTTGTGATAGTCAGGTTGTTGTTCAGCTCGTAAGCCTCAATGATACTGTTGTCCGGGTCAACCATTGCGGTGTAATTGATGGTATTACCCGCCAGGCTGCGGATGGTGGTGTCTTCAATATCGGCCGATGCGTCTTCTCCTGGTTTCAGAGACGGGATGGTTGCAGATGCGCCGAAACCATCAGAGGCGTTTATATAAAGAAGCGAAGCGGGTGCATCCGCGGTCCCGTTGTTCTTCACTGTTGCCCTGATAGGGTTAGGTTCGCGGGCAAACAACCTGCCCTTGGCATACACCGGGTCACTGTTGACATTGAGGAAGGTGATGATTAGGTCAGGCTGCGGAGTTGCAGTGACCGTGATGTAGTTGCTCTTCAGCATGCTGTTGTTGCCGACAGAGTTCGAGACCGTCAGGTTGACGCTGTAGTTCCCAGTCGATGTGTAGGTGTGGACCGGGTCCTTTTCGGTGCTGTTGGTCCCATCACCGAAGTCCCACGTCCAGTTCGTCGGGTTGCCGGTAGATGAATCGGTGAAACACACGACCAGCGGGGGTCCTCCCTGGGTAATGTTAGCTGAAAAGTTTGCCACCGGGACAGGTGGTGTAGCAGCGTACTTAGCCGTGAGGACCGCGAACGGAGTTTTAAACGAGCTGCTTGCGGCATGCGTGTAGGCAAGGTTGCTGTTGGTTCCCGAAGAAATACCCGTTGTCACATCCCAGGTATTCTTCCCAAAGTAATTGACTGGTGATACCGGGTTGGCGCCTGAGTAGTTGTCTGAATTGAAAACATACGATGCATCTTTGCTGGAGAGGTGGACGACTGTAAGGTTGGCAGCAGTGCAGTTGCCACCAAGGACACCCGTCCCGAAGACTGTAGAGTGTCCTGGTGTCTCGGTTGAAGTCTGGTAATCGTGCCCCTGGTTGACCCAGTAGTTGACTTCGTCTGAGCTGGTGACATTGTAGGCGACGATGAGGGAGAGGGTCTTGAGCCTTCCATCGAAGTTGGACCCGCTCAGATTCGTTGTTACTATCCCGGCATTGACTATTGAATTGCTGATCAGACCAGTTACATCATACCAGATGAGGTAATCGGAGTACTGCCTGCTGACATGGTCGTTTACTATGTATACCTCGGCTCCGTTGGTTGCAGGAATACCAAGTTCTTCTGTCCCAAGAATTGTTTCCAGGGTCCCGTCACCGTCCCCGTCGAATGAGACTGTTGCCCTGCCTGCACGGTCGTCGGTGCCCGCTGCGTACACGACGGCGTAGAGCCTGGCCCATGTTATATTGGTGAAGGAGGGTATTGTGTAACTCTGGTTGAACGTCTTTTGGCCGGGGATGGAGGACTGGTTGCTCCATGCAACCGGTTGAAATGCTCCAACGTACAGGTCGCCTGTTACTGTCCCGTTTACAACGGTCGTGAGTGGCAGAGGACCGGAAGATACCGCAATGTACTCTGTCCGGGATGTCTGGTTGCTGCCTCCCGGGCCGGTCACAGTCAGTCTAATATCGTATAGCCCCGCCGAACCGAAAGTCCCGGTTGCATTTTGGGATGTGTTGAAAGAGGTCCAGTCTCCGCCCGATTGCCGATACTCCCAGTTCCAGGACGTTATGTTTCCTGTCGAGCTGTCAGTGAAGGCGACAGCAAGAGGTACAAGGCCTGCCCGCGGATTGCCTGAAAAGCCAGCCACAGGTGTTGTTCCAGAACTGTTGACCGTGATGTAGTTGCTCTTCAGCATGTTGTTGCTGCCGGCAGAGTTCGAGACCGTCAGGTTGACGCTGTAGTTCCCGGCCGATGTGTAGGTGTGGACCGGGTCCTTTTCGGTGCTGTTGGTCCCGTCACCGAAGTCCCACGTCCAGTTCGTCGGGTTGCCTGTCGAGAGGTCCGTGAAGTTCACGGCAAGGGGTGCCATACCACTCGTCACATTTGCTGTGAAATTGGCTTCCGGCGCCGGAAGGCTGGCAAAACTGAACTTGGTAAGTATGGCGTCGGTGGTTCCGCCGGCATATGCGGTCTGATAAGCCCCGGTTGTGTTGGGGAAGTTGGTTGATTTTGTATGGCCGGTCAGGTAGGCATTTCCAGCCCCGTCAACAGCGATCCCACCCTTAAGGTAAGAGCTGTCGTCACCTGATCCCCCAAGGTATGTGGAATAAAGAAGTGATGATCCCGAAGCATTGATTTTCGTGAAGATTTTATCTGACGAACCGCCGGCATAGATAGGTTGGTATGCATCCGGTGTGACAGGGAAGTTTCTGAAATTGTTATTTGATATTGATCCCAGTATGAATGCATTACCGAGGCTGTCAACCACTATTCCATTCCCGATATCATTATCATCGCTCCCAAGGTAAGTTGAATAGACCAAGCCTGTCCCATTTGGATTGAGTTTGGTAATAAAAGCGTCTCCGTTATTTTTCTTGGCCGTCTGATAGGCCCCGGTTGTATTAGGGAAGTCATTGCTCTGCGTGTCTCCTGTAATGTATACATTGTCGCTATTATCCAAAGCGATTCCGTTTGCCGAATCAGCATCACTCCCTCCAATGAATGTGGAATAAACCAGTCCTGTTCCCGAAGGATTCAACTTGGTGATGAAAGCGTCAGAGGAAGAGTCCGACTTTGTGGTGCTATAGGAACCAGGGGTGCAGGGGAAATCATTGCTAACAGTAAATCCTGTAATAATCGCATTGTCGCTACTGTCAACGGCAATTCCATTTCCTTCATCTACATCGTTTCCACCGATCAAGGTTACGTATTCCAGCCCTGTTCCGTCCGGTTTTATTTTCGCTACGAATGTATCCTCATCACCTTTTCTCACTATCTGGAAGGCGCCTGATGTAACTGGAAAATTCGTTGAACCTGTAATTCCAGTAATATACACATGTCTGGTGCTATTTAGGATTATGCTAGTTCCCCAATCATATGAGTCTCCTCCTAGGTATGTACTATAGAGTATACCAGTACCGTTCGGGTTTAACTTTGTTACAAAGGCATCAGCATCTCCCGCATTTGATGACTGAAGAGCGCCCGTTGTTACTGGGAAATCTGTTGAATATGTAGCACCTGTGATGAAAACATCAGAATAATTATCAAGAACGATTCCGAATCCGCTATCATCACTGCTTCCTCCAAGATATGTGCTGTAGATTATTCCAGTCCCGTCATGCTTGAGCTTGGTGACAAAGACGTCGCTACCTCCTGCACTTGCATTCTGGTATGCACCTGCCGATACCGGGAAATTGGTTGATCCCGTAGACCCAACGATGAAGACGTTTTGATCACTATCAACTGCAAGATTATATGCAGTATCAGAACCTGAACCACCAAGATAAGTTGAATATGCAAGCGTGGGATCTATGACCAGTGTCTTGTTCCTGTCATACTCTCCTACGCTGAATCCATAAACCGAATCTCCTCTCACCTGGTAAGTGACAGCAATCTCCTTTTCGTCCTGGTATGCTATCGGTGCGGTCATCGTGACCTCTTCGCTACCGGTTTTTACCGATAGGTCCCCGGCTGGGGTCACGGAGATCGAGTCGGCCCCGTCAACCCTGATCCTGATAGCTTGCGGGTTCGCGCCTGGCCCGATGGAAAAGATCTTCTCTACATTTCCACCGCGGGCCTTGATTTGGACAGACACCCCTGGGAACAGTTCACCGAGAAGGACTGAATGGAATGATGATAATCCAGTTTGCCACCCTCCAGGATCGGCACCTTTGAGATAGGAGACAGTTGCATCGGCTTTGTTTTCTCCTGTTGGCATGAAATGGGCTGGTTTTCCATCAGGGTCGAGAAATTTTTCTTTTAAGGCGATACTGCGGGTGCCTTTGTCATCCGTAACTCCGATGGCATGGGTTATATCAGTCCCGGTGATGAACGAAGTCCCGTAAAAAGTATTTGCATAATACTGAACTTCAATGGGATACTGTCCCTGATTCTGGATGAATGGTATGTTCACTTCCAGGTACTGCGGGATTGCCGTCTCTTTTCCAGATGCTACAGTGAAAACTGCGCCGATTGTCAAGAGCAATACGAACAATGTGATAAACCTTACCTTACCTCTCATTCAAATCACATCCCCCCCTTCCAGCCTGCAGTCTGGCCCGCTGGGTGCGATAGTCAGAATCGTTAGTCTGATGACCGGTTCAACACTATCTGCCCAGATCCATGATCCGCAGGAAAGGGGTCGATCTAATGCTATGATTTCATTCAACAGTATTAAATTTTTTTAAATTTTATTTATTTATTTTAATTAGATCAAACATTTTTTAATTTTTTTATAATGTTAAACCAATAAATAAAATAAGAAAATAATTTCATGTGATCTTACGCTCAACTTGCAGTTTGATATAGTCCGTCTGGATTGTCGATGTAATTCCTGCTCCTGACTTACTTTTCTGGACAACCAGTAATGACACTTTCTTGTCGGAATCTACGTAATTGTTTATCGCGGATGTCCTGCTTCCAGTCAGGGTCACTTTTTCTGAAGTGTCTGCACTAGTGTCCAAGAGTTCATAGGCTGTTTCGTTCCAGATGTACAATGCAGCACCATTTGTTCCGCTGGTTACACTACCTATCCCGTTCCATGTTGCTGACAGTTTGTCAATTACAGTGTTTGTCTGGCCGAGTGTGAAATTGAACCGGTGAGCTGCATATCTGCTTGACGTTGCTGAATATAACTCATAAACACTGTTGTCAGAAGCTAGGTTGGTATAACTTGTGATCTCTGTTGATGGATCATTTCTTGTTAGTCCAGGGATACTTGTAATGCCTCCCTTGTATGCTTTCAAATCAGTCCCTGCAGTCCCGTAGGTGTTCCCGTTGCTGAAGTCATAGGTAAATTTCCGGTTTTCTACTGTCAGAAGCGCAAGCGGGAGCTTGAAGTAACCTGAATAATTACCACTGTGCGTCTGGTTCCTCTCATAGTAGAGTTTGGTATTGGAACCTTGCGTAAGGTTACTGGTAACATTCCAGTAGGTTGAACCGAAATAACTCCCTTGCTTAGGGTTGCTCCAGGTGAGGTTCGGGTTACTGTCAATGTGGTAGATCCCGTTGTAGCTTGAGATGTACAGAGCCGACAGGTTAGCAAGGCCAATGAGCGGGACCGTGGATGTTGCGAACGTGGTATTCGCGAAGTTATACTCCGGTGAACTGAGGTAGGTACAGACATCATGCCCTTGGTTCACATAATAAGCAAACTCCTTTCCAGTCGAGGGATCATTGTAGGCCACCATCAAGATGACCGCCTTGATACGGCCATCGAAAGGTGTTGTCCCGTCAGGTTTGAAATTTGATACATACGCTGTAACGGTCTGGTTCGAGATGTAGTCCTTTACATCATACCATGAGACCAGGTCACTGGAGACACGGCTTGCATAAGAGGACCCATTACTCAACCAGTTGACAGAGTTCCAATCCCAAGAATAGGACGAATTGCTTGTTACATCATTGAACGTTGTGTTGGAACTTCCGCCGTTGAATACCGTCCTGATGGTAATGGGATAATTGCTCTCAGAGTTCCCAATGTAGGTGACCACTTCAAGGCGGGCCCACCGTATATTGCTCGTGTTGCTTGTCGGCAGCGTGAAGGTCTTGGTAATCGGGCCCGGAAATCCATATTCCATCCCCGCGTAGTAATCGTACCACACGCCACCTGTTACGTTACCCGACGTGCCATTTCCTGCAGTCAGGAAGTCCCCACTATATAGTGTCGCCGCAACCGGTACGGAAGTGGTGCAGAGCACGAGGATCATGCTTATTTCAACAAGAGTTCTCGTTCTCATGTTCTCTCTCCGAATGTCAAGGGGCGCTCTGCCCCGATTTGATATGATAGATTCACGAATACTTAATACTTTTTTTAATAAAAACTTGAATTTGTTAATATTTAATATAAAAATTTTTCATTTAATAAAATTAGTGCTGGGGTGTGAGCTGGATATAGATAATTTCGGGAACACTCGGGTTTATCGTCACAGTTCTGGTCCATTCTTCGTATCCATCCAAGACTACCTTGATAGTATGGTCGCCTCCGGACGGGAGGTCAATGATCCGCAGGAACGGGAATAGGAGGGTGTTGCCATAATCTGCACCGTCCACTGATATCGCGGCACCAGATGGCTGGGACGAGATCCAGACCTGGAACGCACCGGGCCCAGGGGCGAGTGAGATAGTCTCATCGGGGTTTACAGGAGTTGGGTGAGGATATT
>LAHU01009552.1_pt1 | contig 11241 bp, 10 predicted proteins | sample 329631 | NCBI WGS metagenome assembly LAHU01 (sample SAMN03275698, study PRJNA271635) | activated sludge metagenome | isolation source: sample C-0 Zero hour mixed sludge faded in reactor as a methanogenic...
CCCAGATTACGCAATAGGGTTCAATTTTGGAAGGGTTACAGGCAACGAGAAGCGTGATGTTTTGTCCCAAAGCCCGAGAAACCACTCCCGGCGTTTCATGGCCAGTGATAATTTTAGAATGCGACGGTTACCGTCTTTCACCATGTAACCGCCCATAGCAAAAAGTTTGTATCGTAACGTCGACATCTTCTGCTGGACTTTCGTTCCGATAATGCTCTGACGGAATAAGCTCATCAGATTGTATGCCAGCATGACCATGTTTAAAGCCGCCTCCGTGCCGTAAAAGCTGTGAAGGTTGAAACTGTCAAAACCAAAATCATACTTGAGTTCCTTGATCCGGTTCTCCGCCTCAGCCCGATCTTTGTAAAGATTCCAGACCTGAACCGCCGGCAAGGTTAAATTGGTGATGAAACAATGGTACCGGTATTGGTTGTAAATGTCGCTGTCCTCAAATAACCGCAATTGCCTGCCGGTCGCTTTCGGACGATCCTGAATCTTCTGACGAACGATGACCATCCGGCGTGCTTTTGAACCATTAATGCTTTGATATTGTGTTTCACTGATTTCAATACCGTCGTCTAACTTCAGCCAGAGCTTCTGACGGGATATTTCCTTCTGAATCGGACCATACAGGCGAGCCGCTATAATGTAGGAAATCGCTCCTTCTCCCCGTTCCTCCAGGTATCGAAAAATATCTTCTCCGTAAAAACCACTGTCACCCCGCAGTAATCCGATCTGCTTGCCTTGAAGCTTATGCAGGGTATCTTCCAAAAACGAAAACATGTTGTTTGCTGAATGTGTATTGCCGCTTCTCAACCAGACATTAGCAATCATCCGACACTCCGCAATAAAAGCCATCAGAGGATGATGTGATTTCCTGCCCGGTTTCTTCGCATTGTAACCCACTCTTGCCCCTTGTTGATCTCCGTAACGGGTCAAAACGGAGGAATCCAAGTCTAATGTGTAGTTGTCAAATCGTAAGCTCTGGAAAAACCACTGATATATCAGTGGAAATACTCTCTGGTTCTGCTCCTGTGTAAATTTGCTGAAAAACCGTTTATAAGTATCTTGACCGCAGATCCGCTTCCATCCAAATATCTTCCGGATGACAGCATCCTGGCGGGTTACTTCCGTATGCATGAAGCGATTCGCGCCACACCACACGCTCACCAAAAAGCTTTTGATGATTTCTTCTGGTTTATAGCCTCGGTTAGAGCCGGGTTCGGGAAGTCCTAACGTCGAAAGGATCGAATCAATATCGCACCGCTCAAGCATCTTTTTCATTAACGACATGCCACCCCAAGGGGTGATGTCTTTATCTGTAAATCCAATCTCAAAATCCATCTTCTCTCCCGTAAGTAAATCTTATCTGGATTTCAACACAGGGCGATCTTACGAATGTCTCTAATTTCCTTGCTCTTTTCTATTAGATTCTCTATTGCTACGCAATAGAATTTTTATCCTATTGCGGATTCTGGGATAATATTACCTGCATTAGTTTTTATTTGTCTGTAATTCTATCCAGGCGAATGAGTTTGAAAAGAAGTTTATGTCGGCAAATGCGGCTTAACTGAGTGTCCGTTTTTACTTGACCAGATCAAGGCCGGCTGGCGGGAAAGCGGATGACAAAGGTGACGGTCAATCTGAACACCCACACACCTGGGGCATTATATGAAACCTTGCTGCCTGATCGAGCCAGGAAGTCGTGGGATCGTTTTGAATTTGTCTATTACCCCAATGGGGCACCATTGAAAAATCAATAACTTACAAAATAATAAAGTTTTTTTCTTTCCGTGCCGATATGGTGGGCAGGTGAATATATTGCGGGAGAGAAAATGGACTGGACGATTCAGCCAGAGGCGATAGACGCCTTATTTAGTTCAACAATTTCCAACACTCAGGACAGGCTCGACGCGCTGGCGGGGACTGTTTTGGGGCAGGGGATCGACCATTATCAGTCCCAAAAATATGATCTGGCCATCAATGCCTTCAAAAGGGCGGCCGCCCTTTCGCCTTTCACCGATAACGCTGTAAAAGCCTATAATTTCATAGGTCAGTCCTATCTGAAGCAGGAAAAAACCGAAGAGGCGATAAAAACCTATCAACAGGCGATAAGAATTTACCCGCAAAGACCGGAATTCCGGATTGCCCTGGGCGATATTTATACAAAAGAGGGAATGCAAGCCGAGGCGCTCGCTCAGTATGAAGCGGCTGTGAAATTCGATCCGGAAAACGCGGAAAGCCGCTATTCCCTAGGGCAGGCCTACCTTGCCGCCGGTGACCTGCGCGGCGCGCGTGACGAGTTTCAGGAGGTGGTGAGGCTCACTCCCACCAGCGCGGCCGGCCACTACGGCCTGGGGCAGACAGCCAGGGCCGAAGGCGAGATGACCAAAGCGGTTTTGCACCTGCAGCAGGCACTGCGGGTCAACAGGGGGTTTGAGCTCGCCTATGTGGAGCTGGGCAGAGTGTATGCGGACATGGGCGAATTTGAAAAGGCGGAGGATCTGGTGCGGACGCTGGCGGTCAAGCAATCCGATAAAAAAACGACCCTGCAACAATATATCGAAGAAGCGCGCGCGCCGCAGATTACCCAGGCTTACAGCCCGAACGGGTTCAACACGCTTTCGGGGGCGAAAACAAAAGTTTCCGCCTTGCATCCGGCCATGGCTTCGGCCGGCCGGTCAAAACTTTTTTCGATGAACGTCTCTTTTTCCAAGGATATGGATATAAATTCCATCATCAACCCCGCCAACTGGAAAATTTCCCGTGCGACAATTAAAGACAATGGCGGAGTATATAATAAAGGTCTGACCCCCCCCGCCACAGAAGTCCTGATCATGCCAAGGCCGGCATACGTTCTTTTCGATGAGAAAACAAACACGGCCACCGTGAATTTCTGGATTTCACAAAACGACAACGCGGACGCGACCATCGACCCGCGTCATATCGTCTTCAAGTTCTCCGGCATGGATGCCTACGGAAAAGCCATGGACACCTCCGCTGATGAGTACAGCGGTTTTTCCGGCATCGCCTGAAGCGGTCGCCCGGCGAGCGAAAATAATCTTTACAAAAAAGCATCTTCCTGATTAAACTTCCCCATCAATTTATAAGGAGAGTCACTATGTCTAAAGCGGTATTGTCGGAATATGATTACGATATCGTCATTATCGGAGGCGGGCCGGCGGGCTATTCGGCCGGCATTTACGCCGCGCGCGCCGCACTTAAAACGCTGCTTGTGGAAGGGGCCGCTACGGTCAGCCAGATCAGCATTACCGACATGGTCGAAAACTATCCGGGCATTCCCGAAGGTATCAACGGGTTTGACCTTATGCAACTGTTCAAAAAGCAGGCCCGCAAATTCGGCCTTGAAATAATTGCCCAGGACGCGACGGCCGTCAAAAAAATATCCGATGCGCCCACTATCTGGGAAGTTTCCGCCGGTGGCAGGGTTTATAAAACGCTGAGCATCATTATCGCGACAGGTGCGATGTGGCGCAGCCTGGACATTCCCGGCGAGGCGGAATTTACCGGCCGCGGTGTTTCCTACTGCGCGACGTGCGACGGCCCCTTTTACCGCGACCGTGAGGTCATTGTGGTGGGCGGCGGCGATACGGCCATCCAGGAAGCCCTTTTCCTGACCCATTTTGCCAAAAAAGTAACGGTGGTGCACAGGCGCGACAGACTGCGGGCGGCGGGCCTTCTGCAGAAAAGAGCCTTCGCGGAAAGCAAAATCTCATTTGCCTGGGATTGTGTTTTAGAGGAGATGACAGGTTCAGAGTTTGTTACCGGTGCAAAGCTGAAAAACGTCCGGACCGGCGAGACAAGTGAAATTTCCGCCGACGGGGCCTTCATTTTTGTTGGCCGTCTCCCTTATACGGAAATTTTCAAGGGTCTGGTGGAGATGGACAAAACCGGTTTTATTGTCACGGATGAGAACATGCGTACCAGCGCCCCCGGCATTTTCGCCGCCGGCGACTGCCGCGACAAGCTTTTCCGCCAGGTCGTCACAGCGGCGGGCGACGGAGCCAACGCTCTTTACAGCGCCGAGCTGTATATTGCCGACCTGAAGGGCCAGGCGTATTAACCGGCCTGAACGCCGGGCAGGAACAGGGGGGAAAGGCAGGCATGGAAGCACTCATCGACATCTGGCAGCATCTGCCCTCGCGCATCAGCCCCTCGCTTTTCAGCATCGGCTCTTTTGAGCTGCGTTATTACAGCCTGATGTATCTGGTCGCCTTCGCGGTGGTTTACTTTCTTTTTGCCTTCCGGATTAAAAGAAAAGAAATTCAACTGACGGCAGAGCTTTTTCAGGACTATCTCGTCTGGGCCATGATTGGCGTCATCGTCGGCGCCCGGATCGGTTACGCTCTTTTTTATAATTTCGGATATTACATTGCCCATCCGCTGGAAATCATCATGCCGTTCGAGTTTTCCGGCGGTTTTCGTTTTGTGGGTCTAAGCGGCATGTCCTATCACGGAGGTCTCGTCGGTGTGATACTGGCCACGGCAGTTTTCTGCCGCAGGCGCGGGCTCGACATCTGGCGCTTCGGCGACTGGGTATGCGCGGCCGCACCGCTGGGATATTTTTTCGGACGTCTCGGCAATTTCATCAACGGCGAGCTATGGGGGCGCGCGACTACCGTTGCCTGGGGCATGTATTTCCCGCTGGACATGACCAAAAGCCTGCGCCATCCCTCGCAGCTTTACGAAGCCCTGTTCGAAGGCCTGTTCTTGTTTGCCGTTTTATGGTCAATCCGCAGGCACAATCCGTTTGACGGATTCATGATCGGCCTGTATATCTTCGGCTACGGCCTGGTGCGGTTTTTCATCGAGTTTTTCCGTGAGCCGGATGCACATCTGGGTTTTGTACTGGGATTCAACACCATGGGGCAGATGCTGTGCATCGCCATGATGGCGGCGGGTGCCGCCGTGATGCTGTGGCGCAAAAGTGCGTCTGCCGGACAGAAATGACAGCAGGGAGGTTTTATGAGTAAGAAGCTGGTGATCATCGGCGCAGGAGCAGGCGGCGGTTCAGCCGCGGCGGAAGCAAAAAGAAATGATCCCTCGCTCAATGTGACCATGATCGAGCAGGGTAAATTTGTCGCCTTCGCCGCCTGACCGATGCCTTATTACATCGGTGATGTAATTCAGGATGAAAATAAGCTGATCGCGCGCACGCCGGAGAAATTCCGCGAAACAGGCATCGAAGTTCTGACCCATACGCGTGTAACGGGTGTGGATACGGCCAAAGGGCTGGTGGAGATTGAAGGCCGGCCATCACTCAACTATGATTATCTGGTTTTCGCCACCGGTGCGTCTGCCTTTGTCCCGGACATACCGGGGCTGGACCTGCCGGATGTCTGTTCGCTGCGCAACCTCGAGGACGCCATCGCCATCAAGGCAAGACTAAAGGAAATCAACGCCCGGCGTGTCGTCGTCGTGGGTGCAGGCTTTATCGGACTGGAAATGAGCGAGGCGCTCACCGAAGCGGGCATTGCCGTTACCGTGATCCACAAGGACCCTCTGCCGGCCAACCGCTGGGACCCGGCTTTATCGTCCATGATGCTCGAAGAGCTTCAGTCGCACGGAGTAAATTTTGTCGCCTCCGCCTCCGCTTCGGTTATCGAAAAAGGAGCAGGCGCGCCCTTGTGCGTAAAGACGAGCCAAGGCGATTTTGAAGGGGACCTGGTGCTCATGGCTATCGGTGTGAGGCCCAATGTGGCGTTGGCCAAATCCATCGGTCTGAAGATCGGCGAAACCGGCGCCATATCCGTCAACTTTGCGCAGCGGACCTCCATTGAAAACATCTTTGCGGCCGGCGACTGCTGCGAATCTTTCCATCGTGTCAGCCGCCGCTGGGTGAACATTCCGCTGGGCGACATCGCCAACAAGCAGGGGCGTGTCGCGGGTCGCAATATCGGCGGCAGGCCGCTGCATTTCGACGGGGTTGTCGGAGCTCAGTCCTTCCGCCTTTTCGGCCTGGAATGCGCGGCAACGGGCCTTACCGAAAAAGAGGCGGCGGCCGCCGGGTTTTCGCCCGTCGTGAACGTCACCTGGGGCAATACCATGGCGCCTGCCATGGGGCCGCGGAAAATCGGTCTCAAGCTGGTTGCCGATCGCTCCACCGGACGGCTGCTGGGAGCACAGGCGGTGGGTGCGGCGGGCACTGTCGGGCGCATCGACGCTCTTAGCGTGGCTTTATGGAACGGCATGAATCTGGATCAGGTAGGCTATCTGGATCTGGCTTATGCGCCGCCTTTCAGCGCGGCCTGGGACGTCATTCATAATGCGGCGCAGGCATTGGGACGTTCGATATAATTGAGGTTAACCGCATAAATGATCTGGTGGTGGGTTTTATTCACGGTTTTCATTCTGGCGATGCTGGCTCTTGACCTGGGGGTGTTCAACCGTAAATCCCATGTGATCGCGATGAAAGAGGCGCTTTTGTGGTGCGCTTTCTGGGTGACCCTCGCGCTTTGTTTCGGCGCGGGGGTTTACTTTTTCTACGGGCACGCCAAGGCCATGGAATTTCTGGCCGGCTACCTCATCGAGTATTCGCTGAGTATCGACAACCTTTTCGTCTTCATGCTGATATTTAAATATTTCGATGTGCCGCGCGCCTACGAACACAAGGCCCTGTTTTGGGGGATTTTGCTGGCGCTGGTGACCCGGGCCGTTTTTATCTTTGCCGGTGTCGCGCTCATCAACACGTTTAGCTGGGTGATGTATATCTTCGGAGCCTTCCTGATTTTTACCGGCGTCAAAATGGCGCTCAACAAACAGACGGAAGTTCACCCTGAAAAAAATATCGCCATCAGGTTGCTGGGTCGTATTATCCCCGTGACCAACAAATTTTCCGGCGCGGATTTTTTTGTCGTCAAACGCGGCGTGCGTTACGCCACGCCGATGATGGCCGTAATTCTCGCCTTGGAAACCACGGACATTCTTTTTGCCGTCGATTCCATCCCCGCGGTGCTGGCAATTTCCAAAGACCCCTTCATTGTTTACACCTCTAACGTTTTTGCCATACTGGGCCTGCGTTCACTGTTTTTTGCCATTTCCGGCCTGATGAGACTGTTTCATCTGCTGCATTACGGCCTGGCCGCAATTCTGACCTTTGTCGGCGTGAAAATGCTGATCGAAGATTTTGTTCATGTGCCGGTAGTGGTATCTCTTCTGACCATCGCCGCCATTTTGCTGATTTCCATTTTATTGTCCCTGGTATGGCCCGACAGGCGCAAAAGCGGGGCCGGAAAGCCAAAGGCAGTGGCGAAGGAGTAGCACCGGATGGAGGCAGAATATCGTGACGCATCACTTAATCAACTGAAAAAATGGGCCGGGCTGGCCGAGGCCAGGGGTCGTCGCGACGAGGGCCTGTTCATTGCCGAGGGGGTCAAGGTTGTCGATGAGCTTTTGAAAAGCGGCCGGCCGGTGGAGGCCTTTTTGGTGATGCCGGAAAAAAAACCCTACTGGGAAAAAGTCGTCGCCTCCGCCGAAAGGGAAATTCCCGTTTATCAGGCCGGGCGACGGCAGTGGAAAAAAATCAGTCAGGATAAAGAGCCCGAAGGTCTGATGGCTGTGGTAAAAAAAGAAAAGGAGATGACTCTTGCGTCGTTTCTCGACTCCGTGGCCGGCTCTTTGCTGATTCTTCACGAAATCAACAACCCCTCCAACCTCGGTGCTCTGGCGCGCAGCGCCTGCTGGTTCGGCTTCGGCGGCATCATCATCAGTCGTAACTCCGTGGACTGGACCAATCCCAGGGCCATACGCGCGTCGATGGGGAGCATCTTTCATCTGGATATACTGGCGGATGTTGATTTGGCGGACGCCATGGCGGAAATCAGGAAAAACCGTCCCGTCATTGGCAGCGACGCCGGGCGCGGGGAGGCTCCCCACCCTGTGGAAAAAGACGCGGCCCTGCTTCTGGGGAGTGAAAGCCACGGCCTGCCGCAGCACCTGCTGGTTCCGGCCGACGAAAGGTGGCGCATTCCCGGCGGGGGGAAGACACAATCACTCAGCCTGCCGCAGGCGGCGGCCATCATGATGTATGAGATGGTGAAAAAAGGCTAAAGGCGAAAGGCTAAAGGCGAAAGAAAAAAGGAGAAAGGAGAAAGGCGGAAGGATGTCATTTATTCAGGTCATGACCACGACGGATACAAAAGAGCTGGCGCAGACAATCGCGCGGCGTCTGGTGGAAGAAAAACTGGCGGCCTGCGTCCAGATCACCGGTGGAATCGAAAGCGTCTATCAATGGAAGGGTAAAGTCGAAAGTGCAGAGGAATACCTGTGCCTGATTAAAACCCGCTTCGCTCTGTTTGACCGGGTTGCCCGTGTCATCCGCGAGCTTCATTCATACGAAACGCCGGAAATTATTGCCGTCGAGCTTGCCATGGCCGACGACGCCTACCTCAAGTGGCTCGAAGAGTCACTTGCAGGCGTGGGTGAATAATTCTCGTGCAATATTTTGATGTTTGTTCTAAATGAAAGCCCCTCAAACATTTTAAGGAGACAACATGTCCGACAAAAACGAAATCGAAAAGAAATGCATCGACACCATACGCTTTCTGGCGGCCGACGCCATTGAAAAAGCCGCCTCCGGCCATCCGGGCATGCCTTTGGGCGCGGCGGCAGCGGCCTTCACTTTATGGACAAAACACCTCAGGCACAACCCTCGCAATCCTGACTGGCCGGACCGCGACCGCTTTGTTCTTTCCGCCGGTCATGCCTCAATGCTCATTTACGCGCTTTTGCATCTGACCGGTTATGATCTGTCGCTCGACGACATCAAAAACTTCCGCCAGTGGGAAAGTAAAACTCCGGGACATCCCGAATACAGGCACACGCCGGGGGTGGAAGTGACCACAGGCCCTCTGGGTCAGGGGCTGGCTAATGCCGTCGGCATGGCCATGGCCGAGGCGCATCTGGCCGCGCGGTTCAACCGCGGGGAACAAAAAATAGTCGACCACTACACCTACGTCATGGCCGGTGACGGTGACATGATGGAAGGGGTGACAGCCGAGGCCTGCGCGCTGGCCGGCCATCTGCGCCTGGGAAAGCTCATCGTCCTTTACGACGACAACAAGGTTTCTCTGGCCGGCTCCACGGGACTGGCTTTTACAGAAAATATCGAACTGTGTTTCAGGGCCGCAGGCTGGCAGGTACTGAAAGTGCCGGCCGGAAATGACGTGGCCGCCATTGACCGCGCCATTAAAAAAGCCAAAAAAGAAACAGGCAGGCCTTCACTGATTTGCATGCAGACCGTCATCGGCTACGGAGCGCCGGGCAAGCAGGGGCTTTGTGATGCGCACGGGTCGCCGCTGGGCCAAAAGGAACTGGCGGGCGCTAAAGATGCTTGTGGCTGGACGGCCTCGGAGCCTTTCCATGTTTCCGACGAGGTTTATAAATATTTTCGCAAAGCTCTCGCGCGCGGCAAAAAAAGTGAAAAAAACTGGCTTGCCGCGATGGAAAGTTATCGCCGGGAATATCCCGCGCTTGCCGAAGAGTTTCAGCGCCGGGCAGGCGGGGATCTCCCCGCGGGCTGGGAAGAGGCGCTGGCCTCGTTTCCTGACGGCTCGAAAGACACGGCCACGCGCAAGGCCTCCGAGATCGTCATGCAGGCCATCGCCGGAAAAGTTCCGGAGCTGATCGGCGGCTCGGCCGACCTCAACCCTTCCACCTTCACCTGGCTCAAGGGCCTGGGTGATTTTCAAAGCCCCGCTCACCCGCGCGAGGGGCTCCATGGCATGGTGGGTGAAGACTGGGGCTATGCGGGGCGCAACATTCATTTCGGCGTGCGCGAACACGCCATGGGCTCCATTGCCGCGGGCATGGCCCTGCATGGGGGGCTCATCCCCTATACCGCCACTTTTCTGACCTTTGCCGACTACATGCGCCCGCCCATGCGCTTGGCCGCCCTGATGGGCCTGCGTGTCATTTTTGTTTTCACGCACGACAGCATCGGCGTCGGCGAAGACGGCCCCACCCACCAGCCGGTGGAGCAGATCATGAACCTGCGCCAGATCCCCAACATGACCGTGCTGCGGCCGGCCGATGCCAACGAAACGCTTGAAGCGTGGCGTGCGGCGCTCAACAATATGGCAGGCCCCACCGCACTGATTTTCAGTCGTCAGAACCTGCCGGTGCTGGACAGGTCGGTATGCTCCCCCGCTGCCGATACACAGCTGGGCGGCTATATCCTGTGGGAGTCCGCCCCCGAACCGGAGCTTATTTTGCTGGCCACCGGCTCGGAAGTGTCCATCACGCTTGCCGCGGGACGAACGCTTGCCGCGGAAGGCTTCAAAATCCGTGTGGTTTCACTTCCCTCCTGGGAACTTTTCGACCGGCAACCCGCCGATTATCGTGACAGAGTACTGCCGCCGCGGGTGAGGGCCCGCCTGGCCGTGGAAGCGGGCATCAGTCTGGGCTGGGAGCATTACACCGGCCTTGACGGCAAGATTATCGGCATGGAAAGCTTCGGCGCATCCGCGCCCGGCCCCGTACTGTATGAGAAATTCGGTTTTACGCCCGCCTGTATCATCGATGCGGCCAAAACCCTCCTGAAGGCGCGTTGAGGCGGAAAAATGAAAGCAGCAGGCATTTCTTTTTTCCCCGGCTCCTATCGCAAAGAGGTAACCGAAGCTCTGGATAAAATGAGGCGTGGCAATATTGCGGCGCGTATCTGGTCCGGAGACCATCGGGTCTGGAAACCGTCGCCCGTGGAAATTTCCAACCGCCTGGGCTGGCTGCACGCCCCGGTGGAAACGCTGGCCAATGCGTCTGGTATCTGCGCGTCGCTTGCTCACTTTACAGGCGGCAGGTTCGATCACGTTGTTCTTCTCGGCATGGGAGGCTCAAGCCTCGCCGCGGAGGTTTTCAACAATGTTTTCGGCAGCGCCCCCGGCTTTCCCCGACTGATCATTGTCGATACCACCGATCCTGTAACCATCGGCTGCGTGGCCGCAAAAATCAACCCGGCCACAACGCTTTTCATCGTTGCCTCCAAGTCCGGCGCAACGCTCGAAGTGGTTTCCCTTTTTCATTATTTCTACAACCTGACGGCCGCACAACCGGGCCTGCGCGCCCGTGAGCATTTTCTGTTCATCACGGATGAAGGCAGCCCCATGATCGGGCAGGCTTTAAGCTTACAAATGTCGCATATTTTTTCCAACAACCCGGACATCGGGGGGCGTTACTCGGCCCTTTCTCTGGCGGGAATCATCCCCGCGGCACTCATCCGCCCGC
>LAHU01028917.1_pt1 | contig 11183 bp, 11 predicted proteins | sample 329631 | NCBI WGS metagenome assembly LAHU01 (sample SAMN03275698, study PRJNA271635) | activated sludge metagenome | isolation source: sample C-0 Zero hour mixed sludge faded in reactor as a methanogenic...
CCGCATCCTGCGGCTACGGCCGCATCCTGCGGCTACGGCCGCATCCTGCGGCTACCCGATGATCTCGCTGACCTGGAATTCGGGCTTTATGTCCGAAAAATTGGGGAGGTCGGCCGCCAGTTTGGAGTCGTGCGCCTCCAGCCCCTTCTGCATGTTTTCCGCACTGTCGAACACCAGGTGCCCGATCGCGACATAGGGGGAGTCGCCGATCCCCCGGTCGACCTCGGATTTGATCAATCCGTAGGAATCCAGCAGCCTGTGCACCAGCCCCATGTGCTTCTCTTTGTAATAGTCGAAGTCGAACTTCCCGCCCTTGGCATACATTACAGAGACTCGAATCATTCTTCTTTTCTCCTCTTGGTCTTCCATGACACCCCCGACTTCTGGCATCCTCTCAGGGATGGGATTCTATATCGAAAACGGGGAAAGACATAATCCCAAGCGCTTGCGGACCGAAGTTTTACTTGACCTGCATGCAGGGAGCGATAAAGCTAGGGGTCTGTCCTGACCGTGACCGGAGGGGGGAGTCTATGAAGAGTGCAATGGCTACGCTGCTGTTTCTGACAATCGCCTGGAGCGCCGTGCCCGGCGAAGGCGATTGGCCGTACTGGCGCGGCCCTGCCGCGGACGGCATGGCCGCAGGCGATGCCCCGCTGCATTGGAGCGACACGGAAAACGTCCGGTGGGCAACCGACATCCCGGGGCGCGGCAGCTCCAGTCCCGTCGTGTGGGGCGACCGGATCTTCGTGACCACGGCGATCCCCGCCGGCGCGCCGCCCAAGCCGGAACCGGAGCCGGCGGCCGACCCGGCGGCAAAGCGCGGCGGGGGATTTCGGCTGACGACGCCCGGCCCCCAGCCCGAACACAAGTTCGACCTGCTCTGCCTGGACCGGAAAACCGGTAAAGTCCTCTGGCAGCGGACGGCCACCTCCGCCGTACCGCACGAGGGGCATCACCCCACCTACGGAAGTTTCGCATCCAACTCCCCGGTCACGGACGGCAAGCATGTCTACGCCTTCTTCGGCTCCCGCGGCGTGTATTGCTATGACCTTCAGGGCAACCTCATCTGGAAAAAGGACTTCGGGGTCCAGATGCGCATGCGGATGGCCTTCGGGGAGGGGATGGCGCCCGTGATCTCCGGAGACCGCCTCATCCTCGTGTTCGATCACGAAGGGGATTCCTTCATGGCCGTGCTCGACAAGAACACCGGCGGTGAAATCTGGAAGGCGGACCGCGACGAGCCATCCAACTGGTCAGCCCCACTGGTCGTGGAGCACCAGGGAAAGAAGCAGGTCGTGGTCAGCGCCACCAATAAGGTGCGCAGCTACGGCCTCGATACCGGGAAGGTGATCTGGGAATGCGGCGGGATCGGCGTCAACCCGATCCCGCAGCCCGTGCGCCAGGACGACCTCGTCTTCGCCATGAGCGGCTATCAGAGTCCCAACCTCATGGCGATCCGGCTCGGCCGGGAAGGAGATCTGACCGGCACCGACGCCGTCGTCTGGAGCCAGACCCGGGGCAACTCCTATACCGCTTCCCCCGTCCTCCACGACAACAAGCTGTACGTCCTTACGGACAACGGCATGGTCAGCTGCTACAACGCCCGGACGGGGGAGCCGTATTATCATCAGACGCGCCTGCCCAAACCCTACAGCTTCAAGTCGTCCCCCGTCGGGGCGAACGGCAAGCTGTACCTGGCCAGCGAGAACGAGGACGTGGTGGTGCTGCGCATGGGTGAAAAATTCGAGGTCCTCGCGACCAATACCATGACCGACCAGGTATTCATCGCCACTCCGGCCATCGTCGGGGGAGAGATCTATCTCAGGGGCCAGAACCGTCTGTTCTGCATCGGCGGAAAGTAGCGTAGAGAGAGGATCCATCATGAAGATCGTGGTTGCGGGGGGGTCCGGGTTCATCGGGTCCCATGTGGTCGACGTGCTGCTGGAACAGGGACAGGAGGTCGTCATTTACGATCTCGAGGCGCCGCGTTTCGGTCAGAAATGCGGCTTCGTCCGGGGCGACACGCGGGACGTCGACCGGATGGCGCAGGTGCTCAAAAGCGGCGATATCGTGTACCTGATCGCCGCGGAGGCGAACGTAAACCGCTTCTATGAAAGCCCCCTGTTTTCCAACGACATTACCGCCAATGCGGCGCTCGCCGTGCTGGAAGCCGCCCGGCGCACCGGCGCGGCGCGCGTGATCCTGGCCTCGACCGAGTGGGTCTACGGGTCGCTGCCCGAGGCGGGCGAGGAGAACATCACCGAGGACACGCCCTGCACGGACAATCCCGACCACCTCTACACTTCATCGAAGATCGCCGCCGAGCTCTTCTGCAAGAACTACCGCAGTCTCTACGGCGTGAACTACACCATCATGCGCTACGGCATCCCGTTCGGGGAACGCGCACGGCCGGAGACCGTCACGCCCATTTTCATCCGGCGGATCGCCAACGGCGAACCGATCACGATCCACGGGGACGGGAGCCAGTCGCGCCAGTTCATCTATGTGAAGGACCTCGCGCGGGGCAACGCGGCCTGCCTGAAGGCGGCGGCCGAAAACCAGGTCTTCAATCTCAACGGCAAAAAGAAGGTCAGCGTGCTGCAAATCGTCAAAACGATCGAGGGGATTCTGGGAAAAAAGGCGACGGTGAAATTCGTCGAAGACCGGAAGGGCAATTTCAAGGGCCGCTTCATATCCTCCGAAAAGGCGCGCCGCCTGCTCGATTGGGAGGCTCAGCTGGACTACGAGGACGCCATGCGGATGTATGCGGCCCGGTTTTTGGAGTCCTGAGGCCCCGGCCGCGCTCCCTCCCGCGGCCACAGATCCGAAATCCGCAAACCGGGAAGAACTATGAAATACCCTGTCGTTTGTCTGGAGCGAAATACGTCGATCCAGAAGGCTATCCTGCGCATCGCGCACAGCCGGTTCGACTGCGCTTTTGTGTTGAGCGAGACCGGCGAATACCTCGGGGGCGTATCCGTCGCCGATCTCCGCCGTCTGCTGATCAGCGGGGCCCGCGGCGAAGAACCGGTCGACGCCTACCCGATGAAGCATGCCTACAGCCTTACGGAAGAATCCCTGCGAAACCCGAAGCTGGCCGCCCGCCTGCTGTCGGACATGGAATTGAACGGCGTGCGGATCCTTCCGGTGCTGGGGCCGGACCGGCGCATCGTCGCGATCCGCGCGATCGAAGACCTTTCCGAACTGCACGGATTCCCGAAGGCGGATTCCGCCCCGATCGAACCGGCCCGAAGAGTCCTGGTGGTCGGGGGCGCAGGCTACCTGGGCAGCGTTCTGACCGGGAAGCTCCTCGGCCGCGGCTTCCGGGTGCGAATCCTGGACAGTTTCATTTACGGCCGCCGGTCGCTGGATTCCTTCGCGAGCAACGAGAACCTGGAGGTCCTCGAGGGGGACTTCCGCAACATACACACCTGCGTCGGTTCCCTGTCCGAGGGCGACGCCGTGGTGCTTCGGGCCGCCATCGTGGGAGACCCCGCGTCGAAAGTACGGCCGACCGAAACGATCGAAACCAATGTCCTGGCCGCTCAGGCGCTGGCCTCCGCGAGCCGGCTGCACCACATCAACCGCTTCATCTACGCGTCCACCTGCAGCGTCTACGGGATCGGGGGCGACCTGCTCGATGAAAACGCGCCGCTCAATCCCGTATCCCTCTATGCGCGCACGAAGATAGAGTCCGAAAAGATCATCCTGGGGATGGGAAACGATTATTTCAGCCCGACGATCCTCCGCATGGGCACCCTGTACGGCTATTCCAACCGGATGCGCTTCGACCTGGTCGTGAATACGATGAGCATGAAATCGTTCGTGGACGGGAAAATCCAGGTCTTCGGGGGACGGCAGTGGCGCCCGCTCCTGGGGGTGGAGGATGCCGCGGAGGTCTATGTCCGGTGCCTGGAGGCGAACCTGCAGGACGTGGGGAACCAGGTATTCAACGTGGGATCCGATGCCCAGAATTACCAGATAGACCAGGTGGCCGAAATCATCGGGGCTTCCCTTGGGGGGATCCCGATTTCAAGGGACGATTCCAACCTCGATGCCCGCGATTACCGCGTCTCTTTCGCAAAGCTGGCCCGGACGCTCGGATTCGCGCCCGGCCAGGCGATCGGACAGGAGGCGCACGCCATTTATCAGAAGCTGCGTTCGGGAGAGATACGAAATCCGGCCCAGAAGATTTACTACAACCACTATTTCGACTCGACCGAGGAATAGGGCGCCGGCGGACAAAATCCCGAAAACCATTTAAAATGAAAATTTATGGAATTCCGAATGCTTTTCTCCGGCTTTTGGTGTAATATATTCAGGCAATGCAGCTGTAGTGCATCAAAGGAGCTTCCGATAAGCTGCCAGGGTTGATGAAGGATACAGCGCCAGTAAATCAAATGACTCCGGAACAATACGCATAAAAAATCAACCATCCTGCGTGGGTGAGGTACGTGCGCTGTGTGCGTATTCCGGGGTTTTTAAAAGGAGAGCAATGCCTGTACGTTTGTTTGTGGGGAACCTGCCCTACGAGACGACCGAAGCGGAACTGAGGGAGTTTTTCTCTTCCATCGGTCAACTCTCGAACGTGATCATCCCCGTGGACCGCGAAACGGGGAAGCGCAGAGGGTTCGCTTTTGTCGAGTTCAGCGACCCGGCCCATGCCGCTGAGGCGAGCCGCCGTCTGAACAACCAGCCGTTCAAGGGGCGCAACATTACCATTAACGAGGCGCGCGCACGGGAAAGCCGTCCGGACTCCGGATCGGGACCGCGGTCCGGATATTCCATGCGGCCTGCCGGAACCGGTTTTACGCCCCGGCCGCAGTTCGCCCAAAGGCCTTCCTTCAACAGCCCGGATTTCGGCGCAAATCCGATGGAAGGCGGAAGGGCATCCCGGGCGGAGCGGCGCAGCCGCAACTTCGGCCCCGATGCCAAGCCGGCCCGGAAACGGAAAACCAACTACGGTGCCAAGGGCGGAGAGACGGGCTGGAAAAAAGGCCCGCTCCGCGAACGGACCGGGGGGCAGTTTTTCGGCGACTACGAAGACGACTCTTACGATGATGCGGATCTGGATTACATGAAGTCCTCGAAGGACTCCGAGGAAGAAGACGCCGGATAGGCCCATCGGTCCAAGCATCCTCTCGAGGCAGCCCGATCATTGCATCGAACCGCGGCGGAACCTGCGCCGCCGGGACATTCAGTTTCTCCACAACGTCCGCGGGTGGAGGTGTGCGCCCATTCCTGCGCACGATCGCCTGCGGATTCCGGATTGCCGCCCGGACGCGGCGACCCGGAATCCGAATCTCGGCGCGCGCCGGCCCCCATCAACGACAAATAGGCCCCCTTCCCCGGACCATGCGGATCGAGCCGCCGGGACAAGGCGCCTTCGCGAACGATGCGGATCTTGGTCCCTCCGAAGCCGGGAAAATCCAGTTGAGCGATTTTCCCTAAAGCGATATGCTGAAACACTCATGCAGCCGTGCGCCGGCGCCGTTTCAACGCATCATGGCGCCGCAATCGCGGGATTCGGGTGGCCGCTCCCGGAATCCTCACCGGACGGAATCCGGGCGGAGACAGGCCGCCGACCGTCGATTTATCGCCGGCAGATGCGGTCCGCGCGGCGATCAGGAAAGGTAAGGATATGTCGAAAGTCATCACCGCCCGGCAGGCGGCCATGTTGATCAGGGACGGCGCCACGGTCGGCGCCAGCACGCAGGGGATGTCCGGATGGGCGGAGGAAATCGCCGTCGGCATCGAGGAGAGGTTCCTGGAATCGGGGCATCCGAAAGACATCACCTTCGTGCACAGCTGCACCTGCGGGGACTACAAGAAGAGAGGGAGCACGCACCTGGGCCACGAAGGCCTGACCAGGCGGCTGATCTGCGGGCACACGCTGACTTCCCCCAACATGATCCGGCTGATCCAGCAGAACAAGATCGAGTGCTATCTGCTCCCGCAGGGCGTGATCTGCCAGCTGTGGCGCGCCATCGCGGGCAGGAAGATCGGCGTCCTCACCTCCGTGGGCCTCGGCACGTTTGTCGATCCGCGGATCGAGGGGGGGAAGGTCACCTCGATCACGCAGGAGGACCTGGTCAAGGTCGTCGAGCTGGAGGGGCAGGAGCTGCTGCTCTATAAACCGTTCCCGATCGACGTCGCCCTGATCCGCGGCACGGTGGCCGACGAAAACGGCAACCTCACGATGGACAACGAATCCGTCATCATGGAGGCGCTCCCGCTGGCCATGGCGGCCAAGAACAGCGGCGGCATCGTCATCGCGCAGGCTCACGACCTGGCCATGGCCAACATGCTGCACCCCAAGAACGTCAAGGTCCCGGGAACCCTGATCGACTATGTCGTGATCGCCACCAAGCCGGAAAACCACTGCCAGACGCAGCAGACCTATTTCAGCCCGGCCCTGGCCGGCCACATCAAGATCCCCTTGGATGGCATTCCGCCGATCCCGCTGGACGCCCGCAAGATCATCGGCCGCAGGGCCGCGATGGAACTCTCCTCGGGCGACGTCATCAACCTGGGCGTGGGAATCCCCGCCGTGATCGCCAGTACGGTGGCCGAAGAGGGCATGAGCAACAGGATCACCATCACGACGGAGCTCGGCGTATTCGGCGGCGTGCCCGCGCTCGGACTCGACTTCGGCGGCGCCGTCAACGCGCAGGCCATGATCGAACACGCCTCGATGTTCGATTACTACGACGGCGGCGGTCTGGATGCGACGTTCGTGGGGCTGGCCCAGGCGGACAAAAACGGCGACGTCAACGTCAGCCGTTTCGGCGACCGGGTGGCCGGGCCGGGCGGCTTCATCAACATCACGCAGAATTCCAAGAAGGTAGTCTTCTGCGGCATGTTCGCCATGGGGTCGGAGGAGGTGATCGAGGACGGGAAGCTGCGCATCGTCAAACAGGGCAACGCGAAGAAGTTCATCGACCGCGTGGAGCAGATCACCTTCAGCGGCGCCTTCGCGGCCCGTAAAGGCACCCCCACCCTCTTCGTCACGGAGCGCGGCGTCTTCCGCCTGGAAAAGCAGAAACTGATCCTGACGGAGATCGCCCCGGGGGCGGACCTCGAGCGGGACATCTTCGCGATGATGGACTTCAGACCGGTCGTGTCCCCCGATCTCAAACTCATGGACGCCGCCCTGTTCCAGCCCGAATGGGGAAAACTCGGAGAGCTTCTCGAAAGGAAGAAAGGAGCTTGATCCCATGCATATCCGCTGCCTGATAGGAAGCCCGCGCAAAAACAGCAACAGCGCCGCCATCGCCGCGAGATTCGCGGAAACGGCCGCCGGCCTCGGAGCCCGCGTGGACACCGTCGTCCTGAACGACCTCCGCTACCGCGGCTGCCAGGGGTGCCTCGCGTGCAAAACCGGGTCGGAGACCTGCGTGCTCGACGACGACCTCGCGGGAGTGCTGGAATCCCTGAAGTCGGCCGACGTCGTCGTCATGGCGCTGCCGGTCTACTGCTCGGACGTTCCGGGCCAGTTCAAGTGCTTCATCGACCGCACGTATTCCTACCTGAAGCCGACGTTCATGACGGATCCCGACCCTTCCCGGGTCCCGGCGGGAAAGAAGCTCGTGTTCATCCTGGCGCAGGGAGCGCCGATGGAGGACCTGTTCGCCGACATCCCGCAGCGCTAGATGGGATTCCTGAAGCGTTCGATGGCGTTCGGGGACGCCCACCTGATCCGCGCGATCGGGGTCGGGGGAGGGGGCGCCGTCGGGGTTTCCGGCCGGTACCTGGCGCAGGCCGAAGATCTCGCCCGGGCAATCGTCAAACCGTCCTGAGGATTCGCGGGAAGCCGTCCCGGCCCGCTTCATTCACGGAGTTCCCGCCGCTGCGCTTTCGCGTGGTAGATGCCGCCGCGGGACGCGAGCCGTTCCAGCGCTTCCCGCAGGCGGGGCGCCACGCTGCCGGGCGGCGCATCGGCGAACGGGGTCTGCGGCAGCGGCGCGAAAACGTGCGGGTGAATGCGCGCGCCCATGCGGACTACGTCTTCCATGACGGCGAGGCTCTCGCGCAGGTCCTCGCCGCTTTCGCCGGGAAGCCCGTAAATAAAGTCGACGATGACCTTGTAGCCGCATTTTCGCGCCAGCGAAACGGCGGCCAGGACCTGTTCGACGGAATGCGCCCGGCGGCAGGCGTCCAGCATTCTCCTGCTGCCCGACTGCGCGCCGATCACGATCTCGTCGTTGTCGGCAAATTCCTTCAGCAGGCCGAGCGTTTCCGGGGTGACGTGCTCCGGCCTCGCTTCGGATGGGAAGTGCGCAAACAGGATGCGCGCCTTCGGCGTGAGCGCCCGCCGCAGAGAAGAAAGCAGGTCGCGCACCGCGTCCAGGTTGAGCCGCCGCCCGTCCGGCGACCCGTAGGAGAACGCGTTGGGCGACAGGAGGCGCACGACCTTGCGGTTCCCCGAACGGAGCGCTTCCGCCTGCCGTACGACGCTGTCGACGCTCCGGTGCCGCAGCCGGACTCCGAAGATGCGCGACGTCTGGCAATAGCTGCAGGCGAAGGCGCAGCCCCGCGTGATCTCGATCGGCCCGAACATGCCCCGCCCCGGGGAAATGGACCAGGCCGAATCCAGGCAGACCGTTCCGGGCGGCGACAGCACCCCGGCGGCCGCGCGTCCTTCCGCCAGGTCCCGGATCGCCCCGGGAAAATTCGCCTCGGCCTCGCCGCGGAAAACGGCGTCGGCGCCCGCGCCCAGCAGGTCTTCCGGGCGGGCCGTCGCGTGCGGTCCGCCGGCCAGGACGCCGACGGCCGGCCCGCAATCGGCCCGCAGCCGCCCGATGAGGCGCCGCATCTCCCCCACCTGGCAGGTCATGACCGACAGCGCGACGACGGCGCGTCCGTGCCGCCGCACGGCCTCCCGGGCGCGCGCGAGCACGGAGTCTCCGGTCGTGGGGAGCGCGATGGGAATGCCCGCGAGATCCGGGACCGCGTCGAGGGCGCCGGCGAGCGCGTTGAAGCTGTAGCAGTTCAGCCGGTGATAGTAAAAAATCAGGAATGGGTCGGCAATCATTTTAGCGGTCGGCTACCGGTTTTCAACCCTCAGCGGTGGCGGGGCCGGTTTCCGGAAGGTTGTTTATACCCAGCCGCGCAGCTTGCAGGCTTCGGCGACGCGCGCGACCGCCACCAGCATCGCGCCCAACCGGGGGTGGACCTTGTGCGCCTGCACCGCGCTGTGGACCGTGCGGTAGGCGCGCGTCATGGCCGCGTCGAGCCGCTCGTACACGAGGCTCTCCTCCCAGTAGTACGTGTCCCGGTTCTGCACCATCTCCAGGTGCGACGCGGCCACGCCGCCGCCGTTGGCCAGGATGTCGGGAATCACGTGGATCCCCTTCCCGTAAAGAATCGTGTCGGCCTGCGGGGTGGTGGGCCCGTTGGCCAGTTCGCAGACGATGCGCGCGCGAATGCGTCTGGCGTTTTTGACGTTGATGGCGTTCTCCAGCGCGGCCGGATAGAGCACGTCCACGTCCAGTTCCAGCAACGCCGCCGGATCGACAGGGTCGGCGCCCGGGAAGCCCACGACGGAGCCGGTCCGCAGCTTGTGGCCGACCAGGTCCCTTGGATTGAGCCCCTTCCTGTTGAGGATGGCGCCGCTCGAGTCGGAGACGGCGACCAGCGTCCCCCCCCGCAGCAGGTCCTGGTGGAACAGGGCGGCGCGCTGGCCCGTGCTCCCGAATCCCTGGATGGCGTACGTCCCGTGCGGATCCACGCCGAAGGCCTCGCAGGCTTCCCGCACGACGATGACGCCGCCGCGCGCGGTCGCGTTGCGGCGCCCCTCGCTGCCTCCCAGCGCCAGGGGCTTGTTGGACATGACGCCCGGCTGGTGCCGGTTCGTGATCGTCTCGTACTCGTCCATCATCCAGGCCATGGTCTGCGGATTTGTGTACACGTCGGGCGCGGGCACGTCGCGGTCGATGCCGATGTGCTGCCACAGCGCCCGCACGTAAGCCCGGGAAACGTTCTCGAGCTCGCGCGGGGACATCTTCCGCGGGTCGCACACGACGCAGCCCTTGCCGCCGCCCATGGGAAGATCGAGGACGGCCGTCTTCCAGGTCATCCAGCTGGCGAGCGCCCGGATGCTGCCGGTCGTCTCGTCCGGGTGAAACCGGATGCCTCCCTTGGCCGGGCCGCGGGCGAAGTTGTGCTGGATGCGGTACCCGTGCAGGATGCAGGTCTCGCCGTTGTCCATCTTCACCGGAAGCGTGAATTTGTATTCCCGCTGGGGCCAGAGCAGCAGGTCGAGCGTCGCCCGGTCCAGGTTCAGCAGCTCTGCCGCCGCCCGTATCTGGGATTGTGCCACCTCGAAGGAGTTATAGGATTGCATCGGTCATTCCTCCTCTCCGGACGGCGGATGCGGTCCGGCTTCTTCCGAGATGTCGAGGATGATACGGTACCAGCAGTTCTTGCAGACCAGGGCCCGGTCGATGGTGAGCAGCACCTGCTGCCAGGGGCTCAGTTCCCGGCCGCAGTGCGGGCAGGCATCCGGCACCCTGCGGGGTTTGGGAAACGATTCCTTTTCGCTGTTGTCCGCCAAGATCCTACTCCGGTTTCAGGATGATGCCCTTGTTCTGGTGCCCGTCGACCTTCGCCACGACCGGACGCGTCAGCCGGATGTGGCGCACGAACTCCTTCTCTTCCGCGACGGGCTGCGCGCGCAGCCATTCCCAGTCGACGAAGCCGTCCCGGGTGATCGAGTTGATCGTGAAATAGCTGATCCGGAACGACGTGATGTTGTGGAAAAAATGCGACCCCTGGGACGGGTCCACTTCCATGTCCTTGAATCCCGCCTCGACGATCACCTTCGCGCCGGAGATCTGGTCCCACTTCACGGGGATCCCGAGCCAGGGGTCCAGCGATCCCCAGCGGCCCACGCCGATGAGCAGGTACGGAGTGCGCCGGGCCACCAGGCTTTCGTTGAAGAGCATCCCCTCGCGGGCCGCCTCGCGGCTCCGCGCCCGCTCGAACCGCTCCACGTCCACGTACACGATGTCGAAGATCCCGTCCGAGACGCCGTGGCCCAGGACCTGCGCGCTGCGGCAGAGCAGCCGGTCCCCGGGCACGTCCTCGATTTCCAGCGGATCGGATTCCTTGCTGAGGCCGAGCGGCCGCAGCTGCAGCAGCGCGAACTCCCTCGGCTGCCCGGGAGGGACGGACAGCGTGAC
>LAHU01003831.1_pt1 | contig 11136 bp, 13 predicted proteins | sample 329631 | NCBI WGS metagenome assembly LAHU01 (sample SAMN03275698, study PRJNA271635) | activated sludge metagenome | isolation source: sample C-0 Zero hour mixed sludge faded in reactor as a methanogenic...
TTTCGGCATTTTTACCGCCTGATGTAGTGTCAGTGAAGAATTGTGTACCGCCACTTGTGGTATTATTATAAAGCCCATTTCCAGCATTATCTACATTAGTGGAAAACCCAAATCCAGTTTGTGTCAATCCGTTGCTTATTCCATTGTAAGAGCTGGTGGCGAAATCCACAATTGACCGACTAGACGACTCGTTATACTGAGCTGCCCGTTCGGAGCGTGCTGCTGCGAAATCCGCAGCAGTTATAGTCTTGGTTGAGCTATATAATGAAGAATCATATATATTGTTGGTTGCTCTTTGTTGGGCCACATCATATTCACTGAAGGCTTGTTTAGCAGAATTATTTATTTCAGTACTGGTTTGGCGGGAATAATCAGACGCAGATCGAATATCTTTGGGAATTGGCATTATACTATTAGCCAAGTCTGTGCTCATTGCCTTGGTATCAGAAGGAAAATCCTGTAAATACGGCAATATTTTTTTAAGAGTATCATTCGATATTTTAAAATTTTGACCCAAATATGTTATCTCTGTTCCTACATCAGTTTTTAGATAAGATTCGCCATTACCAGCTGAAGCCATTTCATCCATTACAAATCCTTGGCCGCCCGTTCTATAACCAGCATAATTAGTATTCCAACCACTAGTATCTATTACCGGAATACCGGGATATAAAAATTCTTCAGGTTCGCGAACAGTAGTTGACATCGTTGGCGGTTGAGTTACCGTCGATACATCCAATGGTTTATTAAACGTATCAGATGATTTAATAAAATCGTATATGTTTGCTACATTTTTGGATGTGGTTTGATTCTGATCATATGCGCGCACAGGTGCATATCCTTTATAATTCTTCCCCTCTGCTTTACGTAAATTATATTGTTCCACAGATATAGAACTACCACTATCTGGATTATAATATTTCACAATCGGATTTACTTCGCCAACTGCCCCGCCAATATTTCCTATAACTGGTAAATTTATGCCAGCAATTTTGCTAACAAGTGATTCTACTGCATCAATAGCAGGCTGTAAATATCCAGCAATAGTATTCCCCACGCCCGAAAATGCATTTCCTATACTAGTAGCCGCACCCGCAGCTAACACAATTATAGTATTCCATGTTTTAGCAAACGCCGCATATATCTCAAGAGCAGCTTGAGCAACTATCTGGATCATGGAGTTTGCCGCGGGGTTCATGGCTCCCGCCACACCACTAAGGAATCCACTTCCTATCTGACTTATAATATCCCAGCCAAGGCCTGCCCAATCCGAAGCTATATTTATAGCATCATCTATATACTGGCCCCAATTTGTTGTAGATATAGTTTTAAAGCCATCTTCGATGAAATTGCCTATAGACTCGCCTAATTTGCGGGGGCCTCCACCAGTCGCCCAACTATTCAGATTATCGTAGATCCATCCAGCCAGATTAAGAGCAGTTCCTATAACAGCATTAGCACCATCGCCTATCATGGTGACGATTTCACCGCCAAGTTGGCTCCAATTAATCTGTTGAATCCATGCTATAGCATTGGTGAAGCCAGTTTTAAGATGTTCACCTGCGGCTCCCCAATCACCCCTCGATATATCATCATATACCTGGCGAGCAACAGTTGCTACCCCATTTAAAGCCTCAGATGCAACCTGATTGAAGTATGTGAATTTTTCGGGCGCGAGCGAGTAGCCGATTGCTGCTAAACCAAGTGCTACGGTTCCGGCAACAACTGCAATGCCCGCTATAGCAGAAACAACTGACCCAGCAGTAGCTATTAACGGCGCTATGCTTATCCCTGCAAATGCAGCCGATACTCTAGCAGCCAACCCCAATAAACTAGCCGACATTCCCGCTATAACAGGCGCTATTAGGCCCGCCATAGCTGCAAATGCGGCGGGTATCTTCGAAACCGCTGCAACTACAGTTCCAGCATTGGATGCAATAAGAAGTAAGCCCGCTGTTATACCGCCCGCCTTTAGAAGATCAATTCCTCCCAGATCTACAAATTTCTGTTTAAGACCATCAACAACCAACCCGATTGCTTTCCAAGAGTTAAGTGTACCATCAGGGAGGGTAGCTTTATCTGTTATTTCTTCTAGCCAAGTTATTGTATCTCTTAATGAATCAGAAAATGATTCCACGCGCTCTTTAACAGGGCCTTTAAACATATCACCTAGCAAGGTCTTAACAACATCCCCACGGTTCGTCATCTTGTCCCATTGGGCCTCTAATCCAGACTGTTTAATTTCGTATAGTTCAGTTGCTAGAGAGCCTTCTTCATATGCGCCGGTGACCTTCTTTACCATATCAGCATAATATTCTACTGCGCTAGTACCTCCCATTTTTGGCAATTCTCTAGCAGCTCTCTCACCAAATATTATACCATATAGTTCGTTTTCTCTAAGAGTTGGCAATCCAAGTGATTTTATTTTGTCGATAGTATTGAGCATTAGGGTTGGAGCATCTTTTTCATATGCATCCATAAAAGCATCCGCATCTTCATATCCCATGATAGCGGCTGCAATATCATATCCTTTATATTGTATTTTTTCTGATTTTATCGAAACCTTGCCTTTCGCATTAACCGATTGCGTGAGGCTTTCGTATGGAAGATTAATTCCTGCTGATTGCAACGCTTTAGATATCTCGGGCGTTACTGTAGATGGCCCGGTTACACCCGGCCCGGATACAGCAGATGATAGGGTAGTTTTCCACGACCCAAAATCCAACCCATACTGGCTCATTGTGGTGAGCAATGCAATTTGCTCGGGTATTTGATTCTGTAAATTCCACTTATTTAATGAGCCCGCTGATTGCGTAATACCGCTTACAATCTCCTGCGATGTTATTTTTGAATCGTTAGCAGCCCGACTCATACCCGAGAAAACCTGGTTCGCCCAAGCATCTATCCCACCTGCTGCTTTAACTGCCTCCGGATTAATCGCGGCGAGCGCAATAATCATATTGGAGATATCATCAGTAGCAACTGTTGATGTTTCATGCCATTTTGCGGTAGATTCTGTAAGGTTTGATAAAACTTCTCCGGTATAATTAGCAGCAGCATACGGTTTGACCGCTGTGAATAGGTCAGTCTTTTGCACAGGTATATCGGCGTATGTGTTAAGTAAGTCCCGGCTCAATTTATTATATTCTGTTAGACCGCCCGGAGTTTTTATATTAATGTCTGCAAGTTGGGCAACGTCCAACATCTGAGTTTCCCATTCAGCAGCAGCCTTGGTGGATATTGCAATGGCAGCAGTTATCCCACCAATACCAGCAATAAGGCCTGCAAAAGCTACTGCTGCAATACTTTTTAAGCTCGATTCAAGACCAGCAGCGGCTCTCTGAGCGAAAGCCATCTGGGCCACCATCGACTGGATACCGCTTTGAAAGGCGGTCACGTTCAAAGCCGCGGACCATACCAAGCTACCGCCTGGATTATAAGCTGCCATATAATAACCCCCATATAATAATATAAATGTTCAAATAAATATCAAAATAATTATAAAAAAAATGAATGGTTGGGTTGTTTTATGGCAACCCACGTTTCTTCTTTATCCCATATTTCGCTTCTTTGTAATTCCCCGCATTCTCATTTGCTATATCTTTCATCCAATCATCGAAGTCTATTTCGGGCTGTTTTTTACTCGCGTGTTTTTGGGCATCTTTTGCAGCATCCGCCTCCGCAACTAAACTTGCCTCAACACACTCCCAGTTAAACAAGAAGATCTGAAGTGGCTCCAACATCCATTCCAGCGGCGTTTTTGCAGGACACTCCCTTGCCAACTTGCCTGCGAGCACCTTTAAGTTTTTGCTCAAGTTGGGGTCCACTTTTCCCAACCCCAGGCGAGAACGCCGTCTCTAACAACTGCTTATTTTCCACCGTCAAATCCCTAATGGATATTTCACCCGCCTCATAATTGGCCTGGCCCTTTTCACAATTCACAAACTTGATACCGCACGCCCGATCAATACAGAAATTGAACACATCACAAGAGTAATCGAACTGTTCCTCTGTATCTGCATCTGCATCAAAATCGGCATATATAGCAGCTAGATCAAATGCTGTGGCCGGGGTATATATGATGGGCACCTCAAACATCTCTTCAGTCTGGGGGTTCTCAAACTCAACAATAATCTCATACTTCTTTGCGCCTTTCATAAAGCGGGCAAATTCTTGCCTGGCATCTGCCTTTTCAACTCTAATTCTTTTAGACATTTTTTATACCTCACGTTTAATCATCAAGTCGTTTGGAGAGTACGCGTACACCCCAATATGTTTCAAAAATATCGATGTGTCTGCCAATACTTTGAAACCTTTTTCGCGGGCAAGATAACAAAATCCATAATCCTCGCCCAACCAATACCCCTCATTATCCTTCTGATCCACCACTATCTCTGCAAACATCGGGTAGTAAATCAGAAGTTCCTTCCCATCATGAACCTTCCCACAATGCGTCAATATGCAATCTTTAGCAACTGCATCAACTGCTGCGCGGGGGATCGCTATAAACCCACAACCCAGACCCTCGACTTCCTGGATCTCCCCGGTGAAATTAAACTTTCCATCGGGCGTCTTAACAATAGCGATGGGCGGGAATTCCCTCTTCATGTAGACCCCGCCAACAATCTGCTGCGTCTCATACGCATGCTTACAGATCTTCCAAAAATCAGCAGGTGTAAACGCCACATCATCATCGATAAATGCTAAAATGTCGTTGTCGGTGCCCCGATGGAATATCGTGGCCCAGGTGCTCCTAGATTTGGCAATGCTGGCCTCTAGACCTACCACCGTAGTCAATCTAAATCCTTTTGGGACCGCTGTAATCAACCCATCCATAGACAGCTTCGACGATACGTCTATGGAGCGATGACTACACACGGCCAAAAGTATTTTTATAGTATTTGGCTGTTCCATTTTGCTCATATAATTTTCACCAAATTACTATAATATTTTCATAGTATAAAAATTTATCTACGCCGTGCTGCTATAAGCTGTCGCCTCAGTATTTATTAAAAATGCTATAGCATCAAATCCTACCCCTGATGTACCATCAATTTCAGCAGTGAAATTAACCTTAGCATTCAATCGATTTCCTGTGGAACCCGGCGTAAACGAATTAATATTTACCGATGGCATATACATCATGAAGGTATAAGGTATTTTACCTGCATAGAATATCCACCTATCAGAAGTGGCCCCATTAGCAGCCGAATCAAATGTCACAGTTACTCCATCAGAAAGTGTCATAGCTTCCGTGGTCACAGTGGTAGCCGTTGCCCATGCCCCACCATTTGCCCGCCAAGACATCTTATTTGCCGCACCAGCCTCGGTTATCTTAACCTCAAACATCTTATAATCAGCGGAACCGCTGTAAGACCCACCTGCTGTCAAAGCTGTAGTACCGGCGCCCGCAACTTTCGTAACCGCGCCCACCGTAGTAGCCGTTGAAACTATAGAAGAAGACTCCCATACAACCATAATAGGAATTCTTTCTTTATTCAATACTGGACCGGTCGTTGCACCCCAATAATCATTAAGCTCGGTAGTACTTTCTACGAAAATAGTAAGATCGCCACTAACAGTTCTATCCCCCGCTAAAATATGGTCCGCATACAATGTACCGAGAGATTTAGCATCCTGGGGATCAATCCCGTTATCAATACTAAGCGTCACATCATCTGCGTTCACAGACAAAACATCGTTCCAATATACCTTAGCGCCCGCAGACCTAAACACCTTAGTAGAACCAGTTACATAAGTCGCGGTGCCAAATGTGCTCGCTGTTGCAAGTTGCGACCCAACAATATCGGCTGAATAGTCCAAAATAGACGCCTTAGTATTCTTAATATCCAATTTATTTACCTGGCAATTACTGGCCGTAACCTCATAAACACCAGTTTTCATCCAAACGGTAAAGCTGGGCACCTGAGTATCAACCACATTAAATGTATGAATGTAACACCCAGTTGTCACGGTCGCTGATGTTGCCGATCCAAATGCCCCGTACAACATATATCCAAAACCGTTATCCTCTGGGAACGCCCAGCTCGATATATTACCAGTTATATGATAGGGTTTATCAACTGTAAATGTCAATCCCCTAGAACCCATCGCCCGCAATTCATCCTGATCAACTACCGGGTCAAGAACTGCCTCAGAAGTAGTGTACACATATTCCTTTGGCGCGGTTTCAATCGTTCCTGCCGTCTCTTCATTCGCAATACCAACCTTCACTGACTTAATCGCATCAACCCATCCTGTCATATTTTAACCTCCAAATTTAATTATTTGCTGTTCTTTAAATAATAACCATACACAATCATAGCAGAATGCCACGCTGAAATTTCCTCATCAAAAAACAAATTATCGTTTATTCTATCAATATATATAATATAAGTATTATCTAATGTTTTAACAACATCTCCCTCAATGAGAACTTTAACCCTATTCCCAACATCCCTACAATACTTAGAATTATTTCCTTTCACTGACGCTACATCAATCTGGAACATCCCCGACGCATAAACCAATCCATGCGCATCATATCCCATCTGCGCCTTAGTAACCACATTCGGGAGTGAAACCGATATCATCGTCTGGTTACCGCCAGTCAAGTTCTCCGATACATTCTTGGCCGGGAAGTCAATCTCAAAGCGACCCGATACCATATCAAAAAGGGTATCATCATCGGAAAGCGCCCTTGATAACGCTACCAAAAACCCATAATCAGTTGTAACCATTATCCTATCCCCAACGCCCCGTTAATATGGGCTCTAATGATCTCCGGTGCCTTCTCTTCGACTACATTCATCGCGGGCCAGAAATGCGCAATCCTACCCCCCCATCTGTACTCAACATATGGTGCATAATATAAATCTGTACTTATATTAATATTAACTACACTAGTGCCCGATTTAGTGTACTCCCCATGATAAGAATCGTGTAGCGCGCCGGTAAGATATCCGTGTCCCGGATATAACCTACTCTGGATCTCATTTACTGCAAGATCTATAATTTCCTGGGCAGCATCATCAATGGCATTATTGACACCAGGAACAACCCTACTCAAAAACCCAGCAAATAATGCACCATTTAACAAACTGAATGATGTTCCAAATGTACCCATATCAGACCCTTCTAATCTCGTTCACACTATCTTTTATGTCCTCATTGAGGCGAAGTATTATTTTGGCCTGTACATCATGAGCATCATATTTTTTTGATAACTCACACACAGCAGTTTTTACATCCTGTGTTTCATTTATAACATTAACAAGTTTGTCCACAATTCGATCAGTGGATTTTTCCCATTGTTTAGGCATCTGATAAACAAAAAAACCAGCTATCCCAATACAAAACATTATCATAACGCCCAATAAAATGAGAAAAAAATCACCATTTGCGGCACTTAATACCGTTTCCGTGGGATCAACGGTAATAATACCACCTCACTTCAGCAGCGGAATTGTAGTCTTAACGAAGAAGAATGCAAATCCCATCATCGCTAAGTTATATAGTCCCTCAGTGTCAATAGCTGTACCCCCCGCAAGCACTGGCAAGTAAACCGCCCCAATATACCCAAACAGCGCAATAAGCGCCAAAATCAAAGTCCTAACACCTACAAATCTATGCTGGTTTATCTCAACCACATCTTCAGGATACTCATATTCCTCATCAATCTCTTCATCAACCATATCAATCACTCCTTTTTACAGCATAAAATCTCACAAAATCTACCATATTAGTATTAAGTTGCATATGCTCCTGCACCTGCCCATACACAACATAAACACCTTTCATCTTACCAATGGTAAACTCGACCCCCTCATCAATCTCATCAGGGCTCCCCCCAACCAACACTTCCCACATGCCAGGCGTTGATATACCGGCCTGCTTAACGTCCAATAAAAGGGCTAATCCCTGTGCCCTAACATACCTAATCCGGGCAGGTAACGTCTTTTCAATGGTCCATTCAACCGGGTTACCCGCCGCGTCACACGTTGTTATCTCTATGGTGGGCACCACACTCTCGTCAACAAATCCCGTAGTTGTTATTGACAATGCCCCAGCATCCCACGTATTACTAGTTATTTTCCACCGGGCCGCCGTGAAGCTAACATTCTCAACAGTAGGTACACCATCAACATTCCCGTTAACAATAACAACCCCGCTATTATCTGTACCACCCCCCACATCTATACGCAAATTTGCGCCATCCTCGGGCACATCATGCAAACTTGTTAACGTTGATGTTGCGGTTTGATTAACTATTTTAGAATCTTTGGTATTAACGGTTATTTTTTGCGTTAATCCGCCCACCAACATCAAATCACGTCCATCTCAACATCATCAAACGGCACATCCTTAAACTCACTCGGATAATAAGTATCGTCAGCATGTCTAACAATGCCCGTACTCAACACACTAGAAGATCCAGCCCGGATTATCTCAGCAATCAACTCATTATAGGCGGCCAGCCCGCTAGTGACACCGGCCACCCCTTTAACAACCTTATCATTGTTGATGCTGGTTTCTTTGGCGTCCCAATCTTTAAACTTCATCTCCCACAAATGTTGGATGAAGTAGGCATACGCCCTCAACTTCTGCACATCAGACATTGTGATGGAATTTTTAGCCAAATCAGAAGTAATTTGTGCATCCGCAATCCCATAAAATAGCAAAAAGTTGCCCTGGTTAGAAGATTGTGAATTGTATAAAATGTCGGCATCAGTGTTTGTTGTTGCACTTGATTCAGCGGCGGTTTGACAACTTAAAAAAGTGAAAGCGTTAACATATTTTATTATATCTTCGGTAGTTATTGTCACAACACCACCTCAAAAAATTTCTATGGGGTGTGAACACCACCCCCCATCGAGTTCCACCACAGCCTCATCATCATAATAAGGCCGATAGGATCGGTCCCATACTTGCTTTCCCACTCATCCACCGTCAGCATCAACGCTGGATTCTCAGGGCTGGCAAACAGTAACCCCCGCCCCCCATACGTATTCTGTATCCATTCGATAGTCTGTATATCTTTTACAATACCAATAATCTTCTTGGCCTCGCGCGAGTATGGCACCTCCTCCGGCCCATTCTTCCCGATCACAATCAGCGATTTAACGAGATCCATTATTCCTATATACGGTGATGCAATTCGGACCTGGACGGGCTTCGTCACTACCTCAGACGGAAATATACAAATCCCATCAATGTCCAAATAATCTTCTTCATCTGCTTCATATTCTGGCATGTTACACCTCACATTAAATAATTTATAAATAATTATATATGTGTTATTTTTTCCGCTCTTTTCTCTTTAATACATTACAACACCTTTTTACCTCACGAATAGGCTTTTCCCATTGGGACCATTTATGAACGGTGCTTTCGCATACTGTTATATATTTTTGGTTATTTACTGCGCTGCCAGGAATTAACCATAGATGTCGTGGATTTAAATCTTCTATGTTATCAAAAGCTAAACATAGAAAATAATCTGCTATTTTATTTTTCTGTATGCTGAACTGCCATCTGGGCGCTTCATCCAATCGTTTAGTCATAGTAGATGCTTTAACATCGACTTTATACCCTTTATTACAGATAAAATCATATCCCGGATTACCGAGTTCCATTCTAACTACATTTTTAAATATATTAGATAAAACTCGTTCCGCTACATGTATTCCAAGATATGCAGGACAATTCTTATTTTCTTTATATGACATGATTCCATTTGCTCTTCTACGTGCTTCAGATGTATCGGAATAACAATCGATGCAATCGAATCTATATGTATTTTTTCGATCGGGTCGCTTATAAAATTCTGAAATAGGTTTTAATAGTCCACATTTGTTGCAAATTTTAAAATCTTCACTCACACGATTTTTATTCTTTGGTAAAATTCCCTTTGATCGACGTCTCTTTTCTTCGCGAAGTTTTGCATCTATTTTACAAATTCTAGAATGCCCATCACGTTCATTCTTATTTAAATAGAACTCGGAAAGGGGTTTTCTCTTTCCACAATCTGCACATATCTTAGTATTTTCTTCCATAGTAAATAATGTGTAAGGGATACTATTTAAATGTATCCCCAAGTTGAACAAAATCAGGTACAGGGAAGCCAGTCTGTAGAAATTTCACTACACGAACTATTCCCCCACAATTGAATAAATTTCTCAATGGAAACTACGCCAGTCATATCATCTATTGACCGTCCATACTCTGCGTGCTTGCCATTCAACTCGTCATCCGCTACAGGATCGCGCGACAACCACCCTATATGCGCCACCCCAATCACATTACTATTGACGTTGGCCTCAAGCACCCCTGTGCAACAATCCTTAGCGCACTTATCCTGATATCCTCTTGTCTTAACCTCAGTATTCTTAACAAGATGTTCAGCATGAGTATACATTTCGGTCATAACAGCCCCAATCTTATAATTCTGGACACACAACTTATCCGTCCACTTCGCATCATAACTCCCAGTCTGATACGATACCGGCATATACTCAAACTCAGCAACCTTACTGTAGTTGATATAATCCATCGGGCACGAATTGCTAAAGTTACACGACCCCTCAGTCCAATATCCCAAAACCGTATACCCCTCAACAAACACCTCGCCCGTCTCATTATCAACTACCGGCGCCACATACTCATCGGGAACCCAAACACTACCAACAGGCTCCCCGCCCTTCATAAGTTGCCTTTCAGCTTCCAGTTCCGAGTTCACCTTAAAATTGCCAGACCCAGCCACCTTCTCAACCAACTTCTGACCTTCAAATCCAAACTGGGTCGCGATAATCTTCTGCTGCTCCAAATATCCAACTCCATTTGTAGCAGTCTTCTCATACATATAGTTGGATGCAGCACCCATACTAACCAACCCAACCAACAATACCAACAATACCAAACTTTTCATCATATTACACCTCACATCCAACTATTGTAGATCATAGTATTTAAACTTTCTTTTTAACAACTACTTTCTTTTCCTTTTTCACTTTAGTGAAAACTCAAGACTCGTTTGGGGAGCAGGGGTAGCGAATTCCCGTCTCTTCAGAGGCGGGAGGAGCGTACCCCGCTGTGACAAAATGTCTACCTTAACTTCATGCCGCCCATCAAAATACC
>LAHU01007996.1_pt1 | contig 11115 bp, 15 predicted proteins | sample 329631 | NCBI WGS metagenome assembly LAHU01 (sample SAMN03275698, study PRJNA271635) | activated sludge metagenome | isolation source: sample C-0 Zero hour mixed sludge faded in reactor as a methanogenic...
TTTTCAAAGGTCTGCCTTTTCCGCTGCTCTTGATCTCATGCTCCTTGAGCCAGCCCCTTTCCCGCAAGGTTTGCATGGCTATGCTGACCTCCGGCTGTCTCAGGCCAGTGGCCACCTCGATATCCTTGGAAGATCTCCCGTTCTGATCTTTGAGGAATGTTATAACGCAGGCCACGGTTCTTTTTATGCCCAGGGTCTCCAGGCCCAGCATGAACTCCAAGTCCTTTTCGTCTGCGACCTTGATAGTAACGTCTCTAATGATGCTTCCTCCTACGCTTTTGACAAATATCATACTCATATTAAAATTTAGGCCCGATATCCATTCCTGTTTGGACCTTCCCTCCTCGGGGTAACCTTCATAACCACCTTTTCCCCATATCCAAGCGGCCCGGAGCCCCACGCTACCCCCCTTAAAATTGCTTGGTTCTCTTCCGGGCCATCGATTCTAGGGCACTACAGAAATTAATCGTTCTACGATTATGAAAATAGCGGCTGGCCACTTCTTATGTAACAAGAAAGACCGAGTCCGTTACATAAGAAAGCGGCATTGGGGCACCGAATTAAATCCCTTCTTTGCGGCAAAACTCGTCAAAATCCACATACTTATCCTTCTCTTTAAGGAAACGCCGATATTCTGCATCAGCATACTCCTCGTCGGTAAGGATCTTTCTGACAACTTGTGCAGCCATGTTAACTCCTTTTGTCCTCTTTCTTTATAGCTTTACCTATAGTCTGAATCGCCTGATCTCGGAAACACCTTTGAGATGAATATGGTATCTTCTTCAATGAAATATTCAATCCTGTATCTGCCGGCTCTCATTCGGTAAAGTGGTGGCCTTTTTCCTTTCTCTTTCAGTATATCACATTGTGGCCGGGGTGTATAGGGGTCTATCCTCAGCTCATTGATGTGGGCTTTAATCGTCCTGGCATCGGCTTTATCCAAGCTCTTTATGTACTTTTGAGCCCGTGGTGAGATCGCTACTTTGAAAGCCACAAATTCCTCATGCTCCCGTCAGCTCTTGATTGTTTCACAGCTTATCGCCAGAACTACCACCAGCTCTTGCGATGGCATCATCCTGGCTTGGTGACAACGCCGGAGTGATCTTCTCTGAGAGCTGGTAGTCGCTTATTTCTTCATCCTTTCCCTTATTTTCTGGACCAGCTCGGGATAATCCCTCTCCAATCCTTCTTCAATCCAGTGGCTTGCTACTTCGCTGATAGAGAACCGGGGGGTAGTCCCTTTCAAGTACCACATAGCTGCCGCGATTGTTGGGCTCCACACGCCTATCATTCGCCGCTTGCTGTTTGCAGCGTCGATAGCCTCATTAAGGAGATTAAGGTCTAATGCCTTAAGGCTTAATGTTTCATCACTTAATGTTTGGTTGCTTAAGGCTTTATCACTTAAGGCTTCTGACTTTTTGGCCTTAATATCCCCAAAAACACGGTCCATTAAGTCTCCTGGCATTGGATCACCTCATCAGCAAGTTGTGCATATGCTTTGGATGCTAGCGACTCAGGATCTATCAGGTGAATGGGCTTCCCATAGCTCGGGGCTTCAGCTAATTTGATGCTCCGGGGAATGACCACCTTAAAGACATCCTCTCCGAGCAGCTCCCTAACCCTGGTGATTACCTCTTTGCCCATCTTCGTCCGGGCATCGTACATGGTGAGCAGGTACTTCAGCCTCAGGTCTTGTCCTAGCCCTTCAGAGATCGCCTTAGCTAAATCCAGGATCATAGATAGCCCCTGGATCGCAAAGAACTCTGTCTGGATTGGTACAAGGACTGTATCGCTTGCAACCATCGCGTTTATAGTCAGAAATCCAAGATTGGGCGGCGTATCGATGATGATAAAATCGTATGCGTTTTGGGTCCTCACCTTTGGCTTCAGGATTCTCTCCCTGGCAATGGACTTACCTGCAATCTCCATCTCAGCTTTGCCTAGTCGCTTGTCTGCAGGAATCATATCCAGCCCCTCGATATCAGTGGGCTTGGTGATCTGTGATAGGCTCAGATCGCCCATCATGGCCTCGTACATGGTGTTATCGAACTCACTGATTGCCAGGTGAGTTGTAGCCGATCCCTGGGGATCTAGGTCTATTAGCAAGACATTCTTCCCTTTGGCAGCAAGGCAGGCCGATAGATTGACGGCGGTGGTAGTTTTGCCACAGCCCCCCTTCTGGTTTGCTATTGCCACTATTTTCATTGATTAGGAATTAAGCCTTAAGACTTAAGAAGGTATCTATTAAGCCTTAAGACTTAAGCAAATCTCGTGAATTTTTGACTGGTAAAACTTATATCAAGAACTTACAATAGAAGGTGTAGCGGCTTGATTCCATGGCATGACTGTTATCATCTTCCACGGATAACGGTTATGCTGTTGATAGAGCTGACTATATAAACCGGAGGTGAAACACTAATGCCTGAAGTAATATATGTTGTGAAAGTGGTCCTCCACGCAATTCTTCTTGCAGTAACCGTGATGGGTTACTAATAGAGGAGTAAACCCAAGTCTGCCAGGGCACTAGCCATTCTAACCGTAGTGCCTAGGCGGACACGGGTTTAAAATCTAAATTGTAAATATAATAGGGAAAAAGGTAGACTCTAAGTCTACCTGTCTCGACGTACTAATGTATTCCTCCTTTTAGTTTACTCCCGATTCGCACCCATGTGCTTCCACACACACAAATGCGAACAATGCTGAAGTATGGCTTCACACAAGCCTTTTGAGCCTATGTTGATTATTGCCCGAAACTCATCTAGCCTGTTCCATGCCATTACCTGGATTTCCGCCATACTCCTGCGTCGATGACTGTGATGATTGCAACAATAAGGTCTTTTAAGATATATATTTTCCTATGTTTTCTGTTACCATTTAACAGCGCTAATCAAAGGACTCTAGCGTGTTGTCCTCTGCCTCGCCTCCTGAATAGATATATGACCTTTCCCAGAAGACTCTTCGGTCAAGTATCCGTTTGAGTTCCATGGGATCGAATTTTTTGCCTTCTTTCGTGGTGTGACCCTCGCCCGTGACGGCCTTCTCTTCATCTAAGCCTTTATCGCCTATCTTACTTTTACATGATAATAAGGTTCTACATGATAAATAAGTGTTTAATGTAGCCGAAAGGATCACACTTGGTAACTCGGTGGTTAACGAATTTGAGAGTTTTATTTCTCGTTCTAATTGTATATCGGCAATTATGTTTTCTGAAAAATAACCAGGTGACATAGGATTGCTTTCCTTTGCGCCCTTTTCCACTAGCTGATGCAAAATATTTTTAGAGGATATATGATCATATGTTATAATCCTAGGAAACATACTAACCTCCTCTTTAAAAATTGGTATCGAACTTTTCGATTTCAATGCATCACCTTTATGTAAATATTCAGGTGAGTCTTGATAGTATTTATAGTTTTCTTAATTACTGTTAAATCTAAATACCGTTAAATCTAATATCTGATTATCTAGATTACCGAAAATCGTATATACTATTAGATTCAATCTATTGAGATATGATAAAATTAACACAAGTGTCTTGCGATATGCGAGGAGGGGTTCGCATTGACTATCGTAGCTGATTCGAAACAACAATATATATCTCACTGCGCACATACGAGATACAGCACGGAATTGTTGATGGATACAGATAGCAGAGACGCACTCTGGAGAGTTATACGAAAGCTGTCTGACGATAGTGCAATGTTAGTCGTACTTGCATTAGAAGAAAATGAAACGATGACCTCCCGAGAACTTCATGAGGAAACTAAACTACCCTTGAGTAATATTAACCATGCACTAACTGATTTGAAAAATTTGAAAGTAATTAAGCAGGATAAAGAGAGTAAGAAACACGAACTTACTAAGTACGGTAAGGTAATACTTAAAGCATTAGACTCTCTTATAATACAAGTCTCGCGACCCGACTTAAATTGAACGGGAATTTTTTATTTTATATAATTTTTATTTAATTTATATTAATATAACTATTACCTTACAAAGATGGGTAGTTTTAATATAAGCTTTCGCGAGAGTAATTATATCGACATAAAATTACGGACTAATAACTATATAATTGTTTTTTATATAATTATCAGAAGACTATCTTATTGAGTTGAGACATATTAATCTATATTCAAAATTCACTTTTAAACGGTTTTCCCGGAAACTTTATATATACCAGAAACCCACTTGTAGTTCTAAGGAGGTCTCAAGAACTACAGATGGTTGCTGGATCGTATGCAGAAAACTGAGTGTAGGTATCGCCGTATTTGAATACATGTAACAGAAAAATAAAATATAAAGGGGTGTTATTAAATGAGTGTAAAGAAAAAGGTAATTGGAACTATGCTGGCGATTGGTATCATCGCAATGATACCAGCTGCTATGTGTACCGAAATCCTGTTAGTGCATTCCTTGTTAGGAACAGTCAATTCTACAGGAAATTCAATACATCCCTTGATAGTAGAATCAAATCATTGGGATTCTTCTGACCTCACAAAAGGATCTTCTGACCTCACAAAAGGAAAGAGCTGTCCAAGGCAGTTTGCCGAAAAAGCATGGAAACGCGACTTATTGGGAATGATTCGGGTTGGGCTCTTTTGCCCCAGTACAGCTTATAGCTATTAGCCCTAACCAAATTTTTTAGAATTAAAGAAAAGAATGCGGTAGAAAAATGGGTAAATATAGGTAACGTTGCATCATGAGGTGAAAGTTATGAGTCAGGTAATGTATAAACCAACTGGGTTTGTATGTGGTAATCAATATATAGATAACCAGGAGGACATTTCAAAAGAAACACTCCGACAACTTGACATGCTCGAGTATAGGAAAAATGCATTGTTGAGGAATCAAAATGATTTGAGGATTAGATTAACTAATTGTGAAAACGAAATAGCGGAAGTCGAATACGATATGAGGTTGATAAATTTGGAATTCATGGGAAGAATGAAAATTAACCGAATATGACGACTTAATCAAAAAGCATTAATGATCGTTGGTCTGGGCACAAGCTTGCTCACTGGGCCAAACTTTATTAGTGCCTATTTCTGGCTCTGTCATTAGTCTTGGCTATTTGCCAATTTATGATTCCTAGTTGTTTTCGCCAACTCAATTTTGACCCGCCTATTTAAGGAAACGCCAATTTGTTTTTGACCCCCCCAAGAAGGAAAGCCTTCCCTCTCCGAGTTGCTTTTTCAGTTGCTTGCCACGCGATACGAGGCCATGAGTACTATCATCACATCGAATCTGGCATTTTCCGATTGGGTGAAGGTATTTCATGATCGGACTCTAACGGCGGCAATTCTCGATAGGATTACCCATCACGCATTGATACTGAACATGAACGGAAAGAGCTTCAGACAAAGGTGATGTGACGTGAGCTTTATACCTGATGAGACCTATTAGCCGCTTAAGGGTGGATCAAATTCGGATTGGCGAATACATCCTGGAGATGGGGCTCTCTGACCAGCCATCAAATAACCATCAAACAACCAGCAAACAGCCCACCACCCATTGCCTTCCTTAGCTACATTGCGTCCCTGGATGGATCTCTCTCCAGGTTCAGCAACCCATTGAGGAGGAAGAAAGTCGCTCTAAGCGGCTCTCAGAAAATATTAAAATGGCGGGATTAATTATCGGAGAGCCCCAGAGCCTCCCTCTTCATCTTCCGGGCCTTCTGGAGTGCCGTCTCGGGGTCCACCTTCCTGCAGCTCCCCAGGTGGACATAGTTCTATGACATTATCGAAAGATTTAAGGAAAATGTCATAGAACTTTCTGGCAGGGATAAAAGCAGACTCCGGCATATAGTTGCCAGAGTGCGGTCATATTAAAATGCTATTATAATGCTTTTTATTCGCCTATCTGTATTTAATTTTCTGTTAACCCGTCCATTCCACATAGTCTAGGAATACAGGTGATCCATCGCCTAACCCCACGATTATCGAGCTGGAGATGGTGCTCAAAAGGCCCACTGCCCCCGCCGATAGCGGTTTGACTGCTCTCGATATTTGGCCGGGAAAGGGGAGGAAAAAAGAAGAATGGCTTTGGAGGTATATTTTGGAACCAGACAAGAAGGGCGTAAAAAAAAAAGTGGCTCAGGTGATATATTGGCCTATTTTTCGCTTGATGCTCTCCTCGATGAATGGATCGAGCTCCCTTTTTAAGACGTCAGTCAGGTGATATGCTGTCGCCGTGTCGGGGACTACTGGGTTGTTCAATTCGATTTTCAGGCCCTCAACATGGACTGTGACCGGCCTGCCCCTTCCCGTGCTGGATGCAACTTTTCTCGCGTCATGATCGCCATGTGTTAATTGTTGTTACTCTAATTTTTTGTTTTATAAATCCACTGTTGGGCAAAAATATTTCCGTTAGATTGCCTTTTGCTTCCTCTATGGTCGTCATATAGCCCCTAAGATACTCACCATCTCTTGCATTAAAGGAAATCACCGCGATATCCCATGTAGTAGGATACCAGAGCTTGACTTGAACAATCTCATATCCGTTTTTGAAATAAGGTGCTTCGTGGTAAACTGTCCATCTTTCTGAATCATTTTTTTTAACTAATACCCAGATTTTTGGGTCCATTCGTAAATTCTTAAAAAATCTATGTAAAAATTCGTTGTCGTAGAGTAAATAACGGCAAAAACCAGGATGAGCTGTGATATTGACATTGATGATTGCAGGTTTATCTCCCTTGTCCGTAGTTTTATTATATACAACATCAAACTTCTGGTTATTATTAGGCTCGATGATGGACATATCAGGTGCCGGCACTGGAAAACTTGCAATTAAAGCACTAACCAGAAGCGCTACAAGAGCTGCAGTAATGGCATTATTCGGTATTTTAATAACACCGGTCAACCATTTCCATGTGGTTCTACTAGTACCCATTAACCAATCCAATTTGCTATTCTTTTTTCCCGAATTTTCCTCCATGTGCTTGCCGTTCCTACAAACTTATGTCACGCAATGCTGTGTCGATTATGCTTAAATAGTATAAATATAAATAATATGTCATGAGCTATGTAGATAATAGAGACTGGCCAGAATATAATGCCCAACTTGTTCGAAGAGGCGAATTCTATCTCGATTTGAATTGTGTGAAGAACTGGAGCTGGGAATTGAGAGAAATGAATAGAAAGAAAACAGGCGCCCCATACAAATACCCTAACACTTTTATAACTTTTGCTTCAATAATATATACTCTTTCTTTCGAATGCCATATCGTCAACTTGAAGGATTCATTGGACGACTTTCGACCTATGAACCAGGATTGGTGGCGGCAGATTATACCACCCTCCATAAACGAATCTCTAAGCAGAAACTCGAAATGGAGATACCAGAGAACGATGCGGTTGTTGCAGTCGATTCAACTGGGATAAAGGTAACAAATAGAGGGGATTGGATGCGCGAGAAACACGGAAAGCAGCGGCGAGGATGGCTCAAAGTTCATGTGGCAGTCGACGTTGAATCAAAGAGATTATTGTCCATGGAAGTCACAGAAGAAGACACCTCGGATAGCGAGGTTTTGCGCCCTTTGTTGAAAGACGTAAATATTGAGGATGGATTGATGGATGGCGCATACGACACAAACGACGCATTTGAATTTATGAAATCGAAAGGTGTGGATTGTCCAGGAATTAAGATCAGAGAGAACGCGATAGTAGGCAAAGATGCATCAGCCAGGTCAACAGCTGTTCTGGAATTCAAAAAAATGGGATACAGGGGATGGAAGCAAATGCATCAGTACGGTAGAAGGTGGGCAGTTGAAGGCTTCTTCTCATCGATCAAGCGTATCTTTGGTGAGACGGTCCGGGCATCTTCACCCGAAGGAATGGTCGCCGAGATTAAAAGAGCATTCATTTTGTATAATATACTTATGAGCATATAGATAGTTATCTTAAACTGAATTATAAATTTTAAAGCCGAAAATATTAAAATATACAATTAGGCGACACAGCATCACGCAACAAAAACGGAAATCTTTTTTATTAAGCTTTTCGATCCCCCTTCCTGCAGCTTGAATGCAAGTTATTCATACCACCATTATACGGGTTTCGAAAACATAAAAATAAAGATGTTGAATAAAAAGTTGTATGCACTTGGGCTAGTTCAAATTGTTAATTAATTCCGTTACTAGGTCACTATCTTCATCCTGAAACTGTCTATCTATTTCCTCAAGCACGCTTTCCACGTCAGGAGGTGTATCTGAGGACTCTTGTGAGGGTTCAGATGTATCTGAGGACTCTTGTGAGGATTCAGAGCTTTCTGCAGGTGGAGTGTCTAATTCCGGCGCCTGTACTATAGGAGGATTGCTATCCACACCATTTGGACTGTAATAAACCCTACCATCATTACCAAGTTTAAGGTGCTCCGTTGCGTATTCAAAGAAAAGATCTTTGTGAGCCTGCTCACCGGTGTAACCAATTGGAGTCGTGCTCTCCGCATTTTCATCTCCATTTGGGGTTATTGGAAGATCAAGTTTTACATCATATATCGCAATCTTTGAATTAATTTCCTTGTTGGAAAACATATCATTAGAAAATCGGAATTGATAGAGGTCTCCGGCCAGTAATTGATCATCTTCCGATTGAATAACTACAATATTTTTTACAGCACCGCTTACTAATATATCTTCAATCGCTTTTTCGAAATCATACTTTAGGGTCGTCGCCGCCGCTAGGCCAGTAGTCAATCCCGAGTTTTTTCGTGTCTTGGCAGCCATAGGCGAAACCAATATAAGTGTATCACAAGTTAATCCATACTTAGCGTTATCAGCGAGAGCCGCTACAGCAGTTGAAGTGCCACCAGAATACGCCACAATAGTCTCATAATGATTAGTACCATCCTTTTTCTTTAAGCCCTCTAGTTTCTTTAGGCCGTTTTGTTCTGTTGCCTCTCCTCTTGCAGCCTTATTAACTTCCTTGATATTAGTTGCTTCGTCGGAATAGTACATCGGAAAGTAATATGCATCCAAATCGGCAGCAATTTTTTTGTAGTCATAATTGGCGGTGCTGGAACATGGTTCAACACACACCGGCTTATCCTGGTTGATTCCTCCAAGTAGAAGGTTTCCTCCACATGCCACACCTGAAAACAGCATCGTCAGAAGTGACGCGATTACCAAAGAACGGATTTCCAAGACTATAATCCCTCCGCTATCTTCTTTCAAGATTGCAAGATATGATGAAAAACCTTTCGATGACGCAAGAGTCTCATTCCCGGAGGCAGAATAGTTCTATGACATCTTGCTCAATCTCTATTAAAATGACACAGAACGTTTTAGGTTGCACGTACTCAGCCATCCAGCAAAAAAAAGACCAGAATCGGAGCCTACAATATTTTTATGAATATGCTTCTCCCCTCACACCCCCTTGGGGTTGCGCTCTGGATTGTACAGCGCCTTTCTGATTTCACTGATGCTGATTTTTCGATAACGGGCAATTGTCGATAAATGATTTCATAGTCTATGGAATGAGCGGTTAGGCAGAAGCGAAAATGGGGCCTGTTAAGGGGATACCAAAAAGAGAGATGGATTCTTGCAGGTTGCACGTACTGTCGTTCTCCTCTGTCGATCACCCGCGCCGACGCCTTCGACTTCTTGGAGAAAATCAATATCCAGTGTCACAGGCAATTAGTGGAGGAGAAGACGCCGAAGAGAAGATCGCGGCTAGGAAGAGGATACTAGCTGGAGTAGACCCTACTGGACATGCCCAGGAGGGTTCTATAGATATCGATTCCAAAAAAGGCGAATCCGCCACTATAATAGCCAAAGAGCACGTTCTCGGAGATGTGCCGTCCCGTCGCCTTCTCTGCGATCTTGTAGGCGAAGGAGCGGGAGGATTCGCCTAACCCTACTGCATCGGAGCCAGTAGGGGCCTTCGCAGACACTCCTGCGTATTCTGCTTTCCTCGCTTCTGATTATATCTGAGATAGCGATGAGGATCAGCTCCTCATAAAATAATTTAAATAAATGGATGGCCTAAATGAGATGATATGCGGGTTTCGTTCTTTCATGGACTGATTATATTATCGATTCTTGTATTGATCGATGGTGTTGGCAGTTCAGTCGAGGTGTTATCAGATAATTATATTATAAAGGATGGGCAATTAATCCATCAGTACCTAGTCTGTGTGGATTCTGGTAGCATGTCGCCCGATCTGAATCCAGGAGATCTGGTCGTCTTGGAAAATACCTCTAATATATCTATGGGCGATATAATTCTTTATAACGAGTATGGATATACGGATATACACATACTCCATCGGGTCATTGACTATGTACAGGAAAACGAACCAATGTGGGAGGGAGGGCCTAGAGCGCCGTTTGCTGGCTATATCACCAAAGGGGATCATAATGAGGTCATCGACCAGATGGCAGGCCAGACCCTGGGCATGGCCAATATGTCGTACTTCGATCAGCACCGCGATGATATCATGCGGGTGGGCGATGACGTATATCTGGACAATAACACCGACCTGCTCCTTTACCAGACCGAGAACGGAACCTATGTAGGAGATGGGATCAGCTATCTCGTGCCAGTAAAAAAGGAGTGGGTAGTTGGGGTAGCAAAAACCGTTATCCTCTATGGTAGCGACTGGATAACCCTATCCCCTCAGGTTCCTGGAGTCTAGCAGCTTCCGGCGCTCTTCGATGCTCATCCGCGCCTTAGCTACATTGCGTCCCTGGTGGATCTCTCTCCCCAGGTCTAACATACATCAAGGAAGAATAAAGTCGATTCTAGAGCCTTACAGAAAATATTAAAATGAGCGGATTCAAGCCGGTGGACATTTGGACAAAATTGGACAGAAATCCATTAACCCGGCTTATCAAACCACCCATACCGGCTCATGATGTCCCAGTAGGTATTTTCAATCTCTGGATCAGCAAATGGGTCAGGTTTTTGAGTGATCTCAATTATCCACCTAAGCTCATCATCAGTGCACCTGGAGAGAATGCGCTCCATTTTCTCATGCAGACGATCCCGTGGTGGATGTTTGCGCTCGATTTCAGAGAGCCGCCGATCTAGAGCCGCTGCTTTCATGTTTGCTTCTCCAGCAGTTGCTCCAGGGAGATGGAGAATTCCGGACTGAGATCTCTTGTGTTATCTTCATCGG
>LAHU01000501.1_pt1 | contig 11093 bp, 13 predicted proteins | sample 329631 | NCBI WGS metagenome assembly LAHU01 (sample SAMN03275698, study PRJNA271635) | activated sludge metagenome | isolation source: sample C-0 Zero hour mixed sludge faded in reactor as a methanogenic...
CCGTGGGAATCATACAGGCCCGAAGAATCGAGTAAGAAAGAGGGGGATAATCGCAATCCTCTCCAGTCAAAGGAGACGGACGCCGTATGCTGCTGTCAGGTCTCCTGGTATCCAGGCAGTCCCGTTGGGTGCGAATATCTTAACGTCGCAGTCAAGGGGTCCTTTCCCCGCGAGAGAGCCAGGATGGAACGGGATAGCATATTGGTTGGTCGTGCCCGTACCCCTGTATATATACGAGTTGGACGCCATCCCCGGGATGGCGGGGTCAGCCGGGCAGGGGGTGCTCCGGTTTCCTGCATTGCAATGACAGTCGAACCATGCGTTGATCACCGTCCCCTCGACCAGGTTGGTCGTCCCCGTGAAGAAAGACGGCTCTTGGGAATGCATCTCTGCCGGGACATTTGCCTGGATGAAAGGTACGCCGGTCCCGCTGATCGTCCCCGTTTTTTTGGCAGGATCGTAGAATACTTCCTCCTGGGCCCGAAGGTCCTCCCCTTTCAGGGAGAGCCAGGCAGAACCCGATACCGTGCCGACCCTGTCCGTGACATATAACTGGTAATCGCCCGGCGCAGTAAGAGCGAGGACCATGGGAATACCTATCCTGCCCTGCCCGTCCTTTCCCGGGATGATTACGCTGCTCGACCGTATTACCGCATCGGGGTCGATCCCACCATCGGCAGAACCCCTGCCGACGCTTCCGTACTTCAGGAAGATCGCCGTACCCGGGCGGAGACTGGTCGTCCCGGTCACGATAATCTGGTCGCGGGTATTCCGCTCGCCAACGGGATCGAGCCGGATGAACGGGGTTGCAGGGACACCGGCTGCGGTAGCGGGAGCTGCGGCCGCTGTTCCTCCGCGGGGTGCATCCGCTCCGGAGAGAATAGGGCGGGGAGGACCTGCAGGGACTGGAGAAGGCGCCGCAGGTGTACCGGCGGGCAGTCCTCCCCCTCCTTTCACGCCCATTTCCGTCGCGGGGGCCAGCGGGGCAGGACCCCGGGCGCCGGTCCCAATCCCCGTTCCAACAAGGAGGGCCACCAGGGCAGATGCGATGATGACAACTGCCGCAACGAGAACGACTCCTTTCATGCATGACTCTCCACACTATCCCGTGCAGTATGGCGCTCGCCGGGAAGCACGAGGGATCGGTCGCGTGGAAATGGGTGAAAGGAAACGGCCTTCCTCCCGCGTGCCAGCCGTTCACTCAACAAAAAACTGTGTCGTTTCATGAATTATCCCCTCCGGGGAAGCCGGCAGCCCGGGCGTCCCGTTGAACTCCGAAACCATGATGGTATACTCCGATGGGAGCAGATCCGATGTATCGAGAGCCATGGACCAGGAATTGAGCCCTCCCGGACCCGGTGTGACATCGACGGTGCCGAGGACACCGGAGAACTGACCCCGCATCTCCCCCGTCGCGTTTCCAGCTGAAGGGGCCGGTTCAAAGGAGACAGGTTCAACCTGCACAAGGAACCCGGTCCCTGCAGGGTAATTAGTCCTTCCAGTCAGGGTGAACTTCACACCGGCGTGGATAGCTCCGACAGGATCGATACGGATGTAATGCGATGGTTTTACCGGTGTGTCTCCCTGCAGGGCCGGCAAGGCTTTGTCCCTGACGACAAGCCGGGCCTGCCCGACGATCGCCGGGGACACCGTGCGGTTACCCTCCGGCACCTGGCCGGACGGATAGACCCGGATCATGTAGATGACAGGAGAGAACGACGATGTGTCACAGGTCATCGACCAGGTGCCGGGGTTTCTGCCGGTGACGTCCACGGTCCCGATAACCCCTGAGAACACGCCGCAGGTCTGCCCGGTCTCCTCCTCGTAGGCCACAGGATAGATCTCGACGATGAGGCTGGTGCCTTCCGGGAGGTTCGTTGTCCCGGAGAGGGAAAGGGTCTCGCCCACCGTTACAATGCCGGTCGGGTCGACGGCGATGAGGGAGGAGGACATCCCGAAGGCGGTGACCATATCAATGCTCACCACGATGAGGATGACACTCGCAGCAATGATGCTGCAGGTCGAGGTAGTGTGGGGATTCATTCTGACCACAATGTAATGTATACTTTGCATTGTGTATAAATTTTTTGACATAATGAAATGTTTTTTTGGCAAAAATGATCCGAGTCCCCTTCTCCGGCATGGCAGTACTCTGAATGATACCCTGGCATAGGTCCTGGAGAGAAAATGCACGATAACGAGGAAATCCATGGCAGGGATGGTTACCTGAAGGTATTTCAGAGAGGTACAACTCCGGTTCCAGGTCCACCCCGCTCATTCCCTGCCACCACGGACAGAAGGTGGAACGACGGAATCTGAAGAGAATACACACTACCAGGCAGGAGGACCCGGTTACCAGTCTCCATTCACCCCTTCGTCCGAACGATAATTCCGGTATACGACCTTTCCACACGAGGTGGGAGATTGAGGAGAAAGGAGGAGAAGGAGAAGGAGAAGATCTGCCGTGCGTGTTTGGAACAGGCCGGTATTTCTGGTCAGCGGCTGACGATCGAATGCATTAAAGCCATGATCCCTGGTTTCCGGTCCCGGGACCTCCTTGTCCCTGGCAGGAAACCCCCCTCTTCGAATGCGGGGGACTCGAACATCTCCCGGTTCAGGCGGTCCGAGATCTCGGTAAATATCCGGTTGTACGCCTTGCAATGGGGGTCAACCGTCGTGGCTTCCCCTCCACCGGATGCGACGATGGCGTTATACGGGCAGCCACCCCGGCAATAGCGGATATGCGTGCATTCCCGGCAGTTTTCATCTACGAAACCCCGGTACTGTTCCATCTTCCTCCCTGCACCCGAGTCAAGGAGCGCCGCGAGTGGGGGCTTGTTCTTCACGTCACCCATCCGGTACTCTTCCATGCCGATGAAACGGTAACACGGGTAAATCCCACCATCCGGGCCAATCGCGAAGGTGCTTCCCATGCAGTCGACAAATGTGCACACCGTGCCATGCCGCGTGAAGACACCCCGGCAGAGATCGTTGATATTCATTATCTCAATGCGGCCAAGGTTCTCCAGGTACCGGTCAAGGAGAAAGACAAGGAGTTCACCGTAGTCCCCGGGAGAGAGGACCCAGGGGTTCATGCGGTCCTCCCGGATCGAGGGGAGGGCCGGGTGCAGTTTCATCGTGAGGCCATTTTCCAGGAAGAACTGGAATATCTCCCCGCGTCTCTTTGTAGAATCAGCAGTGAACGTGCAGATGAAACGGATTCGTAGACCATGTTCACGGGCGATCGCGTACCCCTCCATGGTCCGTTTGAAGTAGCCCACCCCTCTCTGGCTGTCATTCAGCTCTTCCGGGCCATCGATGCTGGTACCGATCGGAATATCGTATTCTGCCAGGACCCGGGCGAGTTCCGGTGTCATCAGCCAGAGGTTGGACTGCATTGCAAACGAGGGCTGCAGGTGCGCCAGGCCACCCGCGAGGAGTGGCAGTGCCTCCCGGTAAAACTCCGGCCCGGCCAGGAGGGGTTCACCCCCATGGAAGGTGATTGTGACAGGACCTTCCTCCCTGACCGACGTGAGCCATTCAACCACGTCATTCACGGTCCCGATATCCATGACCGGGGAGCCCTCTTCCGAGCTCCAGCAATAGGAACACCGGGCAGGGCACCCGAGCGTGGGGATGATCATCACGTGGAAGGGGGTCTTCATGAGGAGATGTTCGGAGGCGATGCAAAAATGGTTGCTGGTCCCTACCACCCATGACAAAAAGCAGCGTGCAGGAGAGAGAAGGGGAGGAAAGGATAGGGATAGGGATAGGGATAGGAAAGGGAGAGAAACAGACCCGTTATTTCCTGCCAAACCCCCAGCCACGACCGGTATGAACGTGCGAGGGGTCGCCGGTATCCCCCTCCGGGTTATTCAGCCGGGTGTCATACACGGCCGCAGGCCGGGACCCTGTTGCCGGTGAAAAAACCACATGGTTCCTTTTCCGCGCCAGCCTGCATCCGGTGTGAGGAACGCGGGATGCAATTATCGTAGTAAATTGGGATAACAGGGACGTTATCCCTGGATGCGCGAGAGAAACGCCCCGGCTATCGTTCGGATCGCAGTAGTCGCAGGGCATTCCCGCGTGGTGAAGGGGACACCGTCACTGACCGCCCCCGCGACGACAGGGTCAAACGGGACCTCCCCAAGGAGGCAGAGGTGCTCATCACGGCAGAGCTGGCAGATCTCATCCCTGATCGGCCCATCCTGCCCGGCACGATTGATAATGACAGAAATATCAATGCGGGCAGGCACCATGACATTCAGGAGCCTTCTCATGTCGTGGACCGCCGTAATGGATGCCTCTGTCACGATGATGACATGGCTCACCCCGGCAAGCGTGGACAGGAGGGGACAACCTATCCCCGGGGGCCCATCAACCAGGACGGGGAGAGGGGCCGGGCACTTCCCGGAGCTCCCCGGTTCATGCCCCGCTATCGCCTGGACCCGTCTTTTGACCTGGTGAACCAGCAACCCGGTGCCCCCAGCACCAGGCCTGAGGTTTGCATGGACCAGGGGACCCGTGATACTATCTGATGTGATAATCTCCCCTTCCGGGTCTTTTTCCATCACGATGGCATCTGACGGACAGAAAAGGGTGCAAACCGCGCACCCTTCACACGTATCGGGATCGATCCGAAAGACCCCTTCTTCTTCAAAGACCGCGAAGAACCGGCAGGCAGACTGGCAGGCTCCGCAACGGGTGCAGAGCTCCTGGAGGACCCTCGCCTTCCCCATTCCGAAATACGGTTCCCGCGAACGGGAGCGCGCAGAGAGAAGGAGGTCAAGGTTAGCGCAGTCTACATCACAGTCAGCGAGGACGATCGGTTCAGGCAGGAGCGTTGCGAGAGCTGCGGTGATGACGGTCTTGCCGGTCCCTCCCTTCCCGCTCACCACGGCAACGTGCATATGCGCTTCTCACCCCCTGCAAGCACGGTCGCCGTATCGTACAAGGCCTGGAATGTCCGGACCCGGGAAGGATATGCGCGGCAGACCAGGTCGCCGCGGTTCTGGACCGCGGCAATCTCCTTGTCCAGGGGTATGCGGAGGAGGACCGGGAGCCCCCGTTCATTGCAAAACCGGTCTACCTGCGACGTGCCCCCGATATCCCTGTTGATCACCACCCCGGCGGGTACTTCGAGATCATTGCACAGGTCAGCCGCGGGCACGAGGTCATGAAGGCCAAATGGCGTCGGTTCTGTTACAAGAATTGCCACATCACAGTCCCTGAGTGATACCATAACCGGGCAGCCCGTCCCCGGGGCCGCATCACGGATCTGGGCGGGAACCGTTCCTGCACGCGCAATCGCTGCATGGATAACCGGGTCAACCCTCGCCTCCCCTTCCGTGAGTGCCCCGGTAATGAGCCGGATAGACTCCACAGGCCTTGCATCCCGTACCTCCCCCAGGCCATAGGCAGACTCCGTGATCGCATCTTCCGGGCAGACGACCCGGCAGCCTCCACATCCATGGCAGAGGTTTTGCAGGAAGAGGTGACAGTCACGCAGTATCGTAAGCGCCCCGAACCTGCAGAACCTGGCACACGCCCCGCATAAGGTGCACCGGTCCTGGTCAATGACCGGTACCGGCGAGGATACCGGCTGGATCGTGTAATCCGCGGGGAAATAGAGATGAAGGTTTGGTTCCTCTGCATCGCAGTCAACAAGGGTCACATCTCTCCGCCTCGATTCCGCGTATGCGAGGTTTGCCGCAATGAAGGTCTTTCCCGTACCGCCTTTACCACTTGCAACCGTAAGTATCATAGAGATCCAACCAAAAAATGGAGAGTTAAAGTTTTTTCTGGAGATGATACAGGTTCACATTGTCTCCCTGGTGGCAGGACCGGGATCGCTCTTCCGATACCGGGTGATTACCTCCGAAACCGATCCGCCAACCTCGTCGAAATACACCGCAATTCCTGCAGCACTCAGTGCCGTTGCAGCATGCTGGCCGATCTGGCCGGTCACCACCACGGATACCTCATTTAAAGTGAGGAACTGGACAACTCTTGGTCCGATGCCCCCGCTTTCCATGGTAAAGGGGTTTTGGAGTGGGGTTACCTTTCCAGTCGCCTCCTCAACCAGGTGGAACCACGGTGCGCGACCAAACCGCGGTTCGAATGGCCCGTTCGGATCATCGGTCTGTGCCGATACGCAGATAATCACCGGGACCCCTCCTGTATTTTTCCGGCCGTAGTGCCATTCCCTGGATCGAACTTCTCGAGAAGCGATACACGTTCGAGGTACCTCGGGTAATTGTTCTTGAATATCTTACGGCAGGAGGAGGTCGACCTGCCTTTTTCGCGTGCAAGCGTCAGGGCAACCGCGAGAGGGACCTTCACCGTCGTATCCTTTCCCCCTTTCATCTCAAGGCAATCCCTGGAACCAGGCTCAATATCTGCCTCCTCTTCTTCCCTTTCACGGGAACGCATCTCTTACCATCTCCCCCATATCACAGTCAGTGATTACCACCGGAGCAATCGCACTGTTCGTGGGTACACAGGCTTGCTGCGCCCCTGATACGCCCGTGTAAAAGGCTGTTTGCGACATCATCCGGGGAGCCGGTAATACCAAGAACGGGCACTATACCATTCTCAATCAGCATCTGCTGCGCCCTGGGCCCCATACCCCCGGCCACCACATGGGTAATACCATGTTCTTTCATCAGGAGGGGTATCCGTCCCGGTTCATGGCCGGGATTAGAGACCCGAGTCTCAAGAACCGCCCGGTCTCCATCAGGACGAAAAACCAGGAATCCTTCGCAGTGTCCAAAATGTCCTGAAACCATTCCGTTGTCAATTGCGATACCAATCTTCATCAGCATACCATCCTATTTTCATCTCTTCCAACGCAATCTGCCCGGGATACCCAGTTATACCCAGAAATGGAACGATCTACGGTTTACCCTTCTCCTGCCGGGCAGGTAGCAGGACACGGGAGATCTCTCACTCCGGGTCGTGTGATTGAGATGAACATCACCTGTCCCTGGAGCTTGGCGGACCGCACAGGTGACAATACCCACCTCCATCGCATACCGGGCATACCAGGCCAGTGTCCCAACCAGGTGTTTCCCGCTATGTGATCCATTCACACAATAATGCACATATGAGTAAAAATATATCAATCCTATGATCCTGGCAATACAGGATAATCAGTATAAAATGAAAGATTTTCAGGAAGCTTTCTGCATGCTATCGCTTATTGGCAGATTATCACGGCACCTGGGACATCGGTTTGATGCTCTCCTCTGGCAGCCTTCAATCTCGATCCGCTGCCCCTTCACGAGGGCCTCGGCAACCTTCCGCCTGGCCTCGTGGAGATCACGCCATATAGTCCTCCTTGATACCCCAAGCGCGAGGGCTGCCTCCTCCTGCTGGAGTCCCTTGAGATCGATCAGCTCGAGGAGCGCGATTTCATCCCTGGTGAGGGTCGTTACCAGGTCAGGTGCACCGCTGCAGCACGCCGGGACCAGGCACCACCCAGGGGATGACCCTTCGATCGCACGACTTCTTCTCGGGCGACCGCGCCTGCGGCACACAGGCCCTGCCTCTTCCGGCGTTCCGTTCATGTCTGGTTGGTATGCCGGGGTGAGAGAAGTACCTGACGGAAGAAGCGACCGGCAGGCTCCGCGTGGCCACCGGGCCCAAAAACAACCCATCTTGCGTTAAGGAAAGAGAGTGTGTGTAAATCAACCGATACACGGGCATTTTTGATTTCGGGCTGAATAAAACCCGAAAAATCAAAAATCGTTTCGAAACCTTTAATTTCATTCTAACCAACCATACGATGACCACAAAGGGTTTGTACTCGTTGTGCGTGGCACTGCAGTGTGAACACTCTCGTGCGCTCTTTGGAAAGCAGGGAGGAGGTTACATGGAAAACGTAGTGTTTGGCATTGGTATTACCGCATTGGCAGGAGCGCTCGCCACTGTTGCTGGTGCTGCGGAGGACGTTGAGTCCGATATCGGGTCTCAGGGTGACCCGAACTCGCAGGTTCAACTCGCCCCCCAGATGGGCTATCTCCACCGCATCTTCAACAAGGCAGTTGCGGGCGAACCACCCGCGTGGGGGCTCTGGGCGGCACTCGGCGCCGGGCTCGCATGGGCATTCATGGCCGTGCCAATGAATCCCGTCCTTGCTATCGTGCTCGGATGCGGTCTCGCGACCTTTGTACAGGGTATCTACGCGACGACCGCCTATCTCGGCAGGACAGCAAGCCTCGCAAAATTTGGACAGCCGGTCTACATCGACGTCCTCAAGTCGATGACGACCGTGACTATGGCACACGCATTCGTCGCAATATTCACCGTTGTAACGATGTGTCACCTGATTAACTCTGCACTCGGGCACCCGTTCCCACTCCCGCTCCTCGGGATCGTATGGGGTATCGCACTCGGTGCAGCCGGTTCGGCTACAGGGAACCCGTATTATGGCAAGGAACGCCAGTACCAGTCCCAGAAGTTCGGAGCCGGTGTCCCCATCGCCGCATCGGGCAACATCGTCCGCTACGGGGAGGCTGGGGAGCGCAACTCGCTTGACAACGGCTTCTTCACCGCAAAACTCGGTGGGCCGGCATCGGGAGTCTGTTTCGGCCTGATCGTCTTCTTCGAGCTCTGGAGAACCATCCTCTTTGAGAAGATCGGGGCAGGCCTTGGAGCAGTCTTCGTTGGTATCGTGATTATCGCCGCGTTCATGGTCATTGACCGTTACATCGAGGTCTGGGCACGCAAGACCTATGGTCCGTACACTGCCCCGGTCGCCGAGGAGGCTTCCTCATGAGCGCGATCGGTGCGAAGCCCGCCGGTGGAAGCGGTATGGACATGACCGCAACGGTCATTGGTATCGTCATCTTCCTCGTCCTGGTCGGTGCCATGTACATTGTCGGGACCCCGCTGACGCTGATGGCGCTCATCGGTATCGTGGTCGGAGGACTCCTCATCGGGTTCGGCGTCCACTTCGTCCCAGTCGGCGGAGCGCCGGCTGCAATGGGACAGGCCCCCGGTATCGCAACCGGTGTCGCAATGCTCGCAGCCGGTGCCGGTCTTGCCGGTCTCTTCGGCGGTGCCTGGGCAGCAGAGCTCGGGACGGTAATGGCGGTTATCACCGGTGCAGTGGGCGGCGGCCTGATGATGGCTATCACGTGCTTCTTTGTGAACTTTATCTACATCTTCGGCATGGGTATCCCGGCAGCGTCCGGTAAAGTCAAGAAGGACCCGATCACTGGCGACACCCAGCCCGAGTTCAAGTCACAGGGAACTGAGGGACACGGCCTGCCGTTTGTCTCTTACGTCGGCGGCGTGATCGGCGGTTTCCTCGGTGGTGCCGGCGGGACGCTCATCTACCTGATGCTCCTCGACGTCTACAAGGCAACCCTGCCCACCGTGTTGAATGCACAGGCAGCCCAGATACTGCCCATTGCGGTCTCCCTTGCAGGGATCTTCGCGGTTGGTATCTTCCTCGTCAACGCGGTCCTTGCGGCCTACAACATCACTGGTACTATCGAGGGACCCCACGACCCCAAGTTCAAGCGGTTCCCCCGTGACCTCGTCGCATCAGCGGTCGCCTCCGCCCTCTGCGGAGTAGTAGCCCTCCTGATCGTGATCCTGTGAGGTGAATCCAATGACCGTCAAAGTCGAAGTAATTGAAGGCGGCATCCCACACACCAATATCCTGGTCAAGGGCCTGGTCGCCTCCATAATTCTGATCTACCTCACGTACCTGAACGTGCTGACAGGAACGCAGCTCTTCGCCTTCTTCGGGGGCCTTGGCGCAGTCGCCGCCCTCTGGTGGGGCAGCCACACCATCAAGCACCTCTGCAGCTACGGGATAGGGACAGGAGTTCCCTCGGCCGGCATGATCGCCTTTGGATCGGGTGTCATTGCAATGCTCCTTGCCACGAAGTTCGGGATCGGAGCACCCATCGTCGCAGTGGTCCTGGCAGCAGTCATCGGCCTCATCCTTGGGTTCCTTGCAAACAATGTCCTCTCGATGAAGATCCCGGTGATGATCCAGTCGCTCGTCGAGCTCGCAATAATCGGCGCCCTGGTCCTCCTGGGCTTCTCTGCCATGATTACCGGGAGCTTCTCGTTCACATCACTCGTCACCGGCAAGGTCTCCCTGCTCGGCCTCTCCCTGCCGAGTTACGGTATATCCTATATCGGGGGCTGCCTCATCGCGGCGACCTTCCTGCTCGGTGCTATCGCTCTCCAGCACCCATTCAACGCCTGCCTCGGCCCGAACTGGAGCCAGGACAGGATGCTGATGCTCGCGCTCGAGTGCGGTTTCCTCTCCATGTTGATGGCCGCATTCATGTCGGTCGTACTGCTACCGCTCCCCGCTGCACTTATCTCGATACTTATCGCATTCTTCGGATGGCTCTACACCTACATCCAGTACTTCGCCCTCTCAAAGCGCGATGCTGCAGCGTGGCTCGATGCAAAGCCGATCCCTGATGTGGAGGGACCCTGATGTACGTCGTCGTTCTTCCCGAGTTCGGGCTTGTCGTCGACCCGATGACCGGTATAGTCACTACCGCAGGCGAATCGTTTGCGCCGATCATTGAGAAGGTCGCTGAACTTGAGGATATCAGCAACGATCTCGTCGGGATGCTCTCCGGCGAAGGGAATTTCCTTGCGTCTTTCCCGGGGAGGGAGAAGTCCCTTGTCATCGCGGGCAGTATGAATGCCGTATGGTATGGCATGGCAATCGGGCTTCTGATCGCCGCGTTCGTGGTGTTCCATCTGATGTGAGGTGAGAAGACAATGGCAGACAAGAAATCCCCGGCAAGCGGGTGGCCGATCGCCAAGGGCGATTTCCATTCCGGCGACGCGAACAGTCCGGTCGCGGTCGTCACGATGGGATCCCACCTCGACGAGAAGGGCATCTGCGATGCCGGCGCCGCAATGTGCGGCTCGTGCAAGACCGAGAACCTCGGTCTCGAGAAGGTCATCGCCAACATCATCTCCAACCCGAACATCCGGTTCATGCTCCTCTGCGGGACCGAGGTGAAAGGACACCTCTCCGGCCAGACCATGATTGCGCTCCACAAGGGCGGGGTCAAGGACGGCCGCGTCGTCGGTGCCGAGGGTGCGAT
>LAHU01022448.1_pt1 | contig 11084 bp, 14 predicted proteins | sample 329631 | NCBI WGS metagenome assembly LAHU01 (sample SAMN03275698, study PRJNA271635) | activated sludge metagenome | isolation source: sample C-0 Zero hour mixed sludge faded in reactor as a methanogenic...
GGGGCTGTAGCTCAGCTGGGAGAGTGCCTGACTGGCAGTCAGGAGGTCACGAGTTCGATCCTCGTCAGCTCCACCAATAAAATCAATAACTTACCGAAATCCCAGGAAATCCTAAAACCCAAAAAGGTAACATAAAGGTAACAGCCGCAAGAAATATTTTGGCGTAACACCCTCTTTTCCCAAAGGCGAAAAGTGGCATCTGCCAGTTTGTGAGGGCTGTACCCGATATCAGTCATAGTCGGATTTTAGTTCAAAAGCAGGACTTGAAGCTCGACTTGAGTGATGAGCCGCCGAATATCCCTGTTCTCTGCGGTGACAGCGCGATCTGGGCATCGCAAATTTCGGAGAGGGCCCGCTTGTTACCATAGTGCGAACCATGCATTAGCGGGAATCCTGCTAATTGCTAGATTAAATCTCAACCGAAGCTGAAGTTTCTCTCAGATGTGTCGTTCGATCGATGTGTGTCCGCCTAGCCCAAGAGTCACGATTTCGATAAAAATCCAAATCTTAAAAAAAGCATATCGCAAGGGAAATGTATCTCGCCAACGTTTCTAGGGGGATGTAATAAATTTGTGGAGAAATTGTATTCCTTTGCCCACCATTATGCCCCTGTCTTGTACGGAAAGTTTGAATATAGGAAGCTCGGAGTAAATAAAACAAATGCGAAGATTTCTTCAGACCAGAATTATTTAACAACCTGGCTTTCTGCGGAGGCTAACACATGGATGTGATATTCACCATCCTCCAGGTCGTCGATTCCCGATCATTTTTTCTTGGACCAAATCCCTCGATCCAGCGTGAACTGGATAGGATCGAGTTCTTCCAGTAGCTCATCAGATTCGGTGCGGGACGGAAGCAGGTTTTCAATCCAAAGCAAGGTGAGCACCGACGCATAGTTTTTCAGGAAAATAGAGCATTCGAGCACCCGTTCAACTGAATCGTCGCCGGGAGGGCTTATCCACACATCGGGGCTGACCGCTTCGAACTCCAGCTTTTCCTGTCGGCCTCCCCTGAACAGGTCCGCTGCCCTTGACCGAGGGTCCAGCGCTCCGGTCTGAATAAATACCGTAAAGCCTTCCGATCGCTGATACCATCTGATAGCGCCGGCCGTGCTCCATACCATGGCGCATGCCTCGTCGGTCAATTGGAGGAACTTGCGGGTAGTTGCGGTCAAACTTGCATCATACTCCGTTGCTGTCCTTCGGATCCGGGCGAAATCGGGATGCCCCGAAGCTAGCATAGGGCGAACATGTGCAGTAGGGAGTATGAGCTCGGAAGCAAATTCATTTGCGTCCAACTCCGGAGTCAGCAGCCCGCTTCCCCACCGCTCAACGGCCTCGGGCAGGCATGCACCATACTGTTCATGTCCTGGCAACAGGAAGTGCCCGATTTCATGCGCAATGGTGAATCGTTTTCTCCCCGGCTCAGGGATCGAGGATTTCAGGGCGATGATTCCGCCCCGCTTTCCGGACACTCTGATCAGCGCCCCCTCGAAAGTCTCAGCATCGACCTCCCGAATCTCCAGGCCGAGTCTTCCCGCAATGGCCGCCAGGTCAGGCTTTCCATGAATTCCCAGCTTATCGGTAAGGAAGGAGGCCAGCATTGCGCTCTTTTCCAAGCTTATGGTTCCTCCTTGTCCTTCTTTTCGATTTCACCGACCAGGGTATCCAGCAGTTCGCGGTCGTTTTCCGAAAGCTTGCTGCCCGGCCTTTTTCGAAATGCGATACTTGCTTGAAAGTTCCACTGTGGATTCGGGCCGAGCAGGGAATCAATTAGAATTTTCATCTGGCTCGGTTTGGCTTCCTGGATCGAACGCTCAGAAGTTGAATCGAGTATCGCCTGCACATGATTCGGGACGCTCTGATTTTTGAGCCGATAGAATCGTGCTGCATCCTGCGCAATTGACCGAACCCACTCCTTGGGATCACGCTTTGGGTTGATCTGCTGATAGAGGGCGTCCAGCTCTTCCTCCGGTAGCTCATCAGGATTGCCGAGAAGGTTGTCTATAAGATTGAGGAGTTTTTTTCCCTTCAATTTGTCATTGTCATGTTTCATAGCCATAACCCGGAAGCAAGCTACGCAATCTTTTTTTCCTGTTTTCGATGTCACTAACAGTCGTTCCGATCAATTCAGCCAACTCTTTGTTGACGTACACACAGTCGCCATCGAGAAGCTCCGCCGCTTCCACAAGTTCGAGAAGTTCGGGGTGATTGGTAAGCCGCCTTTTTATGCTCTCTAATAAGGATTCGCGTTCCAAATCCGCCAATGGATTCACCGGTTTTGCGGGGAGGTCGATCGGATTTTCATCGTCATCAAACGATGCCGCGATCTTCCCTTCGCGGCGGCAGCGATCGATCCACCTGCGATCCAGAACCTTGCGGAGGAATGTTTCCAGACGCCCCTGCTTCGGATCCCAGTCCATCCCGCTCGGATGAACCAAAAATTCGCGAAGAACCGCCTGAACCAGGTCGTCAGCAGTGGTGGCGTCAATCACCCGTTCAGTCCGGTCGTGAACCGAGTAGAGCTGTGCTGCACGGATACGGAGCACCTTGGTGACACGCTCAAAATCGATGTTTTTATACCGTTTAGGCGATGTCTTCACTTCCGGTTCCTGCTCCCTCGAGTTCTGGAGGGCAGCCAACAATATCTGTTCGAATCAGCATACCTTCTTTTTCCGTAATTTCTACGGGCATTGCAACAAAGTTAGTTTGCACTCAATGGAAAAGTCAGGTCGCCTGATTCGAAAATATACCGAGGGCGGCAGGATCACAGGCGATGCGGCTGCGGGACATCATGCGCTTGCCGGCGCATCGCCTGCAATGTGGGTATAGGCTTAAAATAAAGTAAAACCGAGAGATCGGGTGACGAGGTCGACCATCACCCGCACTAAATTGCCTAAGGAGATTGCAATGTCAGACGACAACAACAAAAAAGAGCACGAGCATGAGATCCACTACACCGTCGACGATGAACCGGAGTCTACCACCGAGACGGTTCTAACGCCGGTGCAGATCATGTCCAAAGCCGGGATAGATCCACAGACCAACTACCTGGAACAGATCCACGGGCATGAGTTTATCTCATACAAAGACAATCCCACGACTCAGATAGAGATGAAAAACGGCTTGCACTTCATTACCAAACCGATCGGCCCGATGCCGGTTTCCTAGGGTGCACATCATGTTCGGAAAAGAGGCGTTCAGCGAGGGGTTGAAACAGCTTGGCTACAATCCGGAAGACCGGGGCGACGCCCGGCTTGCATTCATGTACACCGTTTCCGCCGGGCGATTTAAGGACAGGGAAATCAGCGTCGGCATTGAAGTCCCGTCGGATTTCAACGTTACCTGTCCCTCCGGTCCGCACATATCACCGCGGCTTATCCCGATAAATCTAGGTGGCGCAGGGAATGATCGATCTGCGGACAGCTCTTTCGGCTCTGAATGGCAATACCTGAGCAGACCTTTCGTTGAAGGATCGGCAGGGTGGAACCGCACCACCAGAGACGTGAAGGCATATCTGCGGCACATCAAGCGGATCCTTGAAACATTATGAACTTCAGCATCGCATTGACCTCGGGAACAAACGAGGTGCTTAGGGCTCATCTTTCCAGAGCGGACGGACAAGAGGATCTCTGCTACGCGCTCTGGCACCCGGGCCAGGGGGCAAACCGTCTGACTGGGCTCGTCTCAGAGCCCATTCTGCCCATCGGCAATGAACGCAAAGTGCATGGCAATGCCAGCACAACCGGGGAATATCTCGGCCGTGCGCTCAAATCCGCGATGGAAAAAGGGGCGGGGGTCGTATTCCTGCACAGTCATCCGTCTCCCGGCTGGCAGGGCATGAGCTCCGATGATATATCGACGGAGCGTCGCCAGGCGCCAACGGTGAAAGCAGCTACTGGCATGCCAATTATCGGAATGACGCTTGGTAATGACGGATCGTGGAGTGGACGTGTTTGGATAAAGACAGCCCCCAGGACGTACGAGCGCCAGTGGTGTGAAACCGTTCGCGTGATCGGCGATAACGGCCTCGAAGTGACCTTCTATGACAGATTGCTGCCGGCTCCGGGTTTCCGGGAAGAATTGAAGCGAACGATCTCGGCATGGGGTGAACAGGCCCAGCAAAAGGTGGCGCGGCTGAAGTTCGGCGTTGTCGGCGTCGGGAGCGTCGGCTCAGTCGTGGCCGAGTGCCTGGCACGTATGGGAGCGCAGCATATCAAGCTCATAGATTACGATCGCGTGAAACGTCACAATCTCGATCGCCTGCTTCACGCCAGCCCTGACGATGCGATCTTGGGACGATTGAAGATAGACCTGATCGGTAAGGCCATCCGACGGAGCGCGACGGCCGCCAAGCCCGTTATCGAGCGACATCCTCTGGCAGTCACGGAAATGGAAGGATTCAAACAGGCGCTGGACTGTGATGTTCTCTTCAGCTGCGTCGATCGGCCTTGGGCAAGGCATGTGCTCAATTACATCGCCTACGCTTACCTTATACCCGTGATCGACGGAGGCATTCTCGTCCGGATGCGCAAAGGGCGGTTAAGGCATGCCAGTTGGAGAAGCCATGCTGTCTACCCCGGAAAGCGCTGCCTTCAATGCATCGGTCAATATGACCCGGATTTCGTCAATGTGGAAAGGCGGGGTGATCTCGAAGATCCGACCTACATCGAAAACCTGCCCGTCGATCATGCCTTGAGAAGAAACGAGAACGTCTTTCCGTTCAGCACTCACTTGGCCTCCTCTCTCGTCATGCACGCGCTGCATATCGCATTGAATCCCGTCGGTATCAGCGATCTTGGTGAACAGATCTACCATTTCGTTGATGGCACCTTAGACCATGCTTTCGGAGAACAATGTCATGAGGGCTGTTATTTTCCCACCATCATTGGCAAAGGGGACTCGGAGGGTCTGCCCATCACAGGAATTGATTCGGGCGCATCAAATGCGCGCCTAGAAGCCAAGTGGGAACAAGGTTTCATAGTTAGATGGCTTAGGCTGCTCTGGAACAAATTCTCCAAATCCGACTAGGTGCTGCGTCGGGACCGAGCTTTGGTTTGGATACCTCCTGTTCGAATCCACGCGCACGATCCGGGTGATTCTCGAATGTCCGAAAGAGGAGAACGTCACGTATATCCTTTCCGGCGATTGGAAGCGCATGATCCAGCACAGCAAGACATACCTACAGCGCAAATTTCCCAAACATTGCAGGAAGGTAATCCACAAATGCGAATGGAAAGAACGCGTGCATCAATCGCTCAAGTGATCGCGTCCCGGTCGATGAGTTCACATCCTTCGCCACGCTGAGCTTTGCAAACATGCTTTCGAAGCTGCGAGAATACCGCATGAACCTGATACTCGCCCACCAGCACCTCGGTCAGGTTTATTACCCGGTACGCGAAATGATCTTCGGAAATGTAGGAACCATCATTTCTGTCCGGCTGTGACCGCAGGACGCAAAAATTCCGCGATTCCAACCGCCGCATGTACTCTGCACATCTTCCTAGGAAGAAGCAGTTTCAGTTTACTGAGATACTCATTTATCTCAGAATCGGTCTTATCACATTCGAATTCAAAAGCTCGGTATCGCGCTGCGAAAACGCGGGACGAGTGCCATTGTTCAAGGAAAAGGGACGACCGACATGGAAAAAGGAATCAAAACAACTACTGTGACTCGCGAGGAGCTTTACGACATGGTTTGGCTTGAGCCTGTTGTCAAGGTGGCCAAGAAATTTGATATTTCGGATGTGGCGGTGGCAAAAGCATGCCGCCGTCACAAAATCCCATTACCTGGGCGAGGATATTGGAGACGGCTGGAGACTGGTCACAAAGTCTCGCGTCAGCCTCTTCCCAAGATCGATAACCATTGCTTGGATTCCATTACATTCACGGCCGGGACCTCAACTCTCTCCAAGCAGCCACTGCGCCCAGAACTAAAAGGGAAGAGTATTACCGTCCCGGAGGATCCTGAGGAATTGCACCCTTTGGCACGCAAAGCCTTACTCGAGATGATCCAGCAAGAGGGCGACGGCCGTGGACTCACAGTCCCAGGGAATACTCTTGATCTCAGGGTCTCTGCGAAACAGCTGTCCAGGGCCGTTAGAATAATGGATACCCTGATAAAGACAATTGAGGATCTTGGCCATAAAGTAGAGGTGGTCGCTTACAAGGAAAATCGAGGATACGGATACGCGGAACCCGGGCCCACATTCTATAAAACGCAGGCGATCATTAAAGGCGTGACCTTTTCATTCGGCATTGAGGAATCGGTCAAACGATTGCCGCACATGCCGACAAAAAGTGAGGAACGCGAGATTGCCAGGGGGCATAAATGGGGCATTGCGGAATTTGATTACATGCCAACCGGCGACCTCGCATTCAAAATCAAGGATAGCTACTTATATGGCTCACGGGGTACATGGTCAGAGGGTAAGAGACACCGTCTGGAGGATCTCGTTAGCTCGTTCATCCAAGGGCTGCTTACCGCAGCGGATGCGGAGCTTGAGCGGAGACTCGAGCGGGAACGGGAACGCAAGCGAGCAGAAGAAGCGGAGCGTAAGAGGAAAGAGGAGGAGGAGCTGCGACGCCAGGAGGAGGCCCGGCTCAGGCGACTGGAATCGGAGATTGCACGATGGCGATTCGTCCAAAGTGCCCGGGAATATGTTGCAGAGCTGGAGAAAAAAGCAGCCGATAACCGCGATACGCATGCAAAGGAATGGATTCGCTGGATTCATTCCTTTGTGGAGCGATCTGATCTGTTTAAACGTTCCCTAGAAGGTTGATTCAACCTCAACAAAATGCGATCAGCTTCTTTTTCGGCTCCTTTGGAACGAAGCATTTGGGTGGCTTCTATTACTAGCCCTCGAAGATGCTGTATTTCGTTTGTGCTGGTCTCCTCTAGTTGAGCGAACCTCTTCCAAAGCTCATCCCATCCGTCCTGAATGCTGTGGCGCATCTCGAGCAATGATCTATTGGCTACCCCACTTGCTCCCTTTGCCCATTCTCGGGCAAGCGTCCACCCGGCTCGCCAATTCTGAAGCAGATCCACCTGATAGGGTTCTGTGAGTTCACTCTCCCATTTACGCTGTTTGGCATCCGCAGTGATAAGAACCGTCTCTGGCTCTGCTACAGCAAAGGCTTTGGCAATTTGAACGGCGGTCTCAAAGGACAAACGCACCATTCCTTTGCGATCAATGAAGACAGTTGGATCTAATTCAAGCGGATCAATAGACATTTTTGCCCTTGAGAGGATTCGTTTGGCGCTATCAATAGGGATATGAGCCACTCCCGGCTCAGATCCTGAGGCATCAAGGTAAGGCTCATTTTCACCGGTGGCCCCAAAGACTAAGTTCACTGCGTCTGCTACGGGATCATCCGGATTGTGACTCCATTGCGACTCGCATTTTTCGAGTAGTTTTATCAGGCATTGCTCATCGCGAACGTATTCTTCTGCCTCACCCCAGGGGACTAAAATGGTTTGTGCCAAGACTATCTGTTCCTGGCCGGCATCTTGACCCTCCACGAACCGAATTCTCCTCTTCCCGGGCTTTACTTTTGCCAGGATCTCCACCTTAAAGACAGGTGTTCCTCGCCTTTGAGGGAACTGCCGGTATGCAAAATATTCCTTGGCTCTATCCATAATCGCTCCAATCGGATTGCTGTTGAAGAAAGCTTGGATTTTCGGAATCATGGTCCGACCGAACTAACCGTTCTTCCAAGCCAATTTCGGCTCTCCATTCCCAGCTGCTCGCGATGTTTGTGATCCGGTTTTGAGGTGTGTTCATTATACTCAGGGAAACGACGAAATCCAGTTGTGCTATGCTGGAATCGGATTGGCCGTGATTAGAAAACTGACGCGATTTTTACCAGCCGGTATCCACACCACATAAACCGCTCTAAAATTATCTGCTACATCGCTACGATTGCCAATTGGCGCGGGTTTTAATCCACTTTTGATCCGCTACAGCAATTCCAGCGCCGGATCATCAGAACTCTTCCGAAGCCGCACCGGCAGCGGATTGTATATGTGTAGCGGATGCCAGCGAGGGAAGATAGCGGGAAAAGACGTCGGTGAAATCGTCGAGCTCATATCCGCGGATATTAGATTCGCCCATCCTTAGCTGCTTGGGGCGGATTTCCAGCGGTTCCAGCAAGCGAGCCAACTGACGAACCGTAATTGGCTGCCCATTTCGCCATTCGGGCCAAGGGTGTTCTTCAATATCTCCAAGCCTGGCGCAGATTTCGGCGCTGGCGATTCGCTTTGCTTGTGCTTTTTCGAAGATTGCTTTGATATCGGAGAGAAGTAGAGCCCGTTTCGACGCCTCGCTGTTTTCGCCGGACAGCTTTATTGCACATTCCCGACCGTATTCTGCCCACCGGCTGCCGGCAAGATCCGCAATTGCCAGGAGCGGCCGCCATGAATCCTGAGCACGGTCATTCAACGTGATAGGTATTTGAGGTTCCCAGTTGGTCAAGCCGGCGAGGTTGTCCTTGGACCAGCGCATCGCTTTTTGACGAAGATGCTTGAGATCCTCGAATATCCGGTCCGAGCGAAACCGCTCTGATTTTTCATCGGGCTTTTTCCTCCGCATTTCTATGATTATTCCCCGGTCCATAATCGTTTCCTGCGGAGTGCTGATCTGTGCAATCGCTTTGGGTCCAAAGGTGTTAAAAACCTTTGGCTCAAAATCGTCTCCTACAGTTCTCACGACATAGGAACTGGAGCTCCTATAGCCGCTATTGATGATTCCCTTGAGCTCGTCGTTGTTGTGTAGAAAGGTGTCTGCTTCGTCAAGCAGAAGGGTGGGTTTGTACTTTTCAATTACCCGGAACAAAGAGGCTGCAGTGATATTGGATGCCGGCAACGGCCGAAACACCAAATTCAGCAGCAATTCCAGAAGCAATGTTTTGCCGCATCGTTTTTCGGCGCTCTTGATAATGAGAATTGGGCAGATGGATGTTGCCTCGATTGCATAGGTGTGGAGGATCCAGAGAGCAACCGCCTTGATTTCATTAGCAGGCATAACAATGAACCGAACTAAAACATTGGCGATTTCATCGAGCAGGCAAGCGCCATCGACCGGATGTGTCCAGGGTTCCGGCTCAGAAAATGCAATTTTGTGCTTATCTTCCGCCTGCTCCTGACGCGCTAATGCAGCACTGACAAGCTGGGCTGGAGCCTGTATTCCAATATCCATGAGGTGCTTTATTGCCTTCGTTCGAACTGCCGCCTCGCGCAGAGCATCAGCGCCAGCCGTTTCGCAGTGGAGTCGGCGAAGGGCAGCCTCCACCTCATCGATTCCACTCTGATCCGTTAATTTATGAATGCCGGCCCGGTCCAGTATTTCGCTGGCGGCGCCAGGACGCCCGTGCGCCGCAGTTTCAATCAGTGCGAGCATTCGCTCCGGACCACCCTCCGGATGGGCTAAAAAATCGTCGGCGCCAGCCTTTTCCCTGTCCGGCAAATCCGGCAGGTTTACCAGAAAAACATTGGCGCCTCGGCGTTCAAGCTCAGACACCAGCGCCTGCCGGGCCCGTTCGACAGCATAATTTCGTCTCGCATCGCTGTCGAAAATTATGATGACTCTGCGCTCCTTCCAAAAGATGCGCTCCAAATCTGGAATGGCGCCCTTCACTACCCGAATATCGCCATTGGGTCCCGGCTCCTTACCAATAGCCCCTCGCCAATTCCATACTCCGCTTAAACCCACCGGCAGGAATCTGAGGTCGTATGAGTTCCAATTGGCAAGGTTCCGTAGGGCCAGAGCTTTTTTTTCTCCCTCGGCTACAATGACAGGAATTCGCGAATCACGAAGAACTGTCGGATCTATGCCGCAGGGGAAATACAAGAGATTACGTCGGCCGGGCGCACTGAGGTATTTCTGTTTTTCTTTTATGGTGCCATCCGTCTTATGCTCCAAATCCGGAGAGTCGCGTCGCAGACGATAATCTCGCGCTGTTGTTTCGCCGGGCCACGTGTATGGAAAAATCAATCCGGCATAGTTGCTGGAACCGTTGCGACCGATTATTTGTCCCCCCTCGATGGAATTCACACGCCTGATTCCGGCCTCGTCAGCAAGCTCCCGAGGGATCCAGGATTGTGCAAGCATTCGGTAGTCCTTCTCCGTGAGTATGGAGCCGAGCCGGTCTAGAGTTTTTTCCCCGATAGGATTCATCTTTTATCTGCCGCGCAGCCAATCATTTGTGCGATGCTACCTCTCTTCATCCTCGGGATCCCGTTTTGACCTCAACCTCTTTGGTCCCGCGCGCCGGTGCGGGCCCAAATTCCTGGTTGCGAGAATTGATCCAGTCGTCAATTTCAGCTTCGTCCCAAGCCACAATCTTGCCCGTCAAAAGGCGTCGTTTTGGGAAGAGGCCGTCACGTTCGAGTCGCCAAATAGTCGTGCGTGATAAACCGCCGGTTTTGACCTTAACCCCCGGGAATCTTAGTAGCTTTGGCATAGTTTTGCTCCATTGTGGGTTTCATGAAATTCGTCGAATGAAAGTCCAATTATGCGAGTTATTTGCAGCCATCATCCGATTTCGGGAGCCGGCAAAACAGCGGAATCAGTTCTGGCAAGCTTTTCCGTCGATTTCCATGCGAATTTTGGCAAGCAAATCATTCGTTGACACCATGAGTTGATCCAGCCATTGATCAATATCAGGTTTTCGGAACCTTACTTTGCCGGCTATCCGAATATGCGGGATGCGAAGCGCAGATTTAGGTCCTGTCATTTTGTAGACGCTACTCAGAGGAATGCCCAGGTATTGGGCGACGTCTGAAATCTTCCACAAACATTGCTCTGTCATCACGCCTCTTCTCTTTACGGCCTTTTATTTTAGGTTGCCGTCCGTTACGTATTTTCTCTCCCAACTCTTATAGAGTCTTTAAAGGTCCAAAAACTTACCTAAGAAAATTCAGGATCAGCAAAAAAGTATCTCCGCAAGCTGCAACAATGAGACTTTCGCGATTGGTAGAATTTTCCTATTGAGGCATTCTGAGTAGGGTTCATTCAGCGTCCGAAAATGCTTCTATTCATGCTGGCTCGTTCTGATGTCAAATCCCTTTTCTGCCCCTTGTTCTTT
>LAHU01000835.1_pt1 | contig 11063 bp, 11 predicted proteins | sample 329631 | NCBI WGS metagenome assembly LAHU01 (sample SAMN03275698, study PRJNA271635) | activated sludge metagenome | isolation source: sample C-0 Zero hour mixed sludge faded in reactor as a methanogenic...
GGGGAGACGCGGGAGGCGAAGGTCCCCAGCTGGTGGAAGCCCCGGCCGGGTGACCCTGTCCTCGTCCTGATGGACGGGGAAGAACCCCTCCTGCTTGGGCCGGCGAGGAGGTCTCTGCCATGAGGGTCCGGGCGGTCCCGCCTGCCCTCCTCCGTGACTGTGCCCACGAGTCCTGGGTGGACACGAGCCGCCGCCCGTTCGTCTGGGAAGGGACGGCATGGGTCCCGGTCAAGCCTGGGTTCCCCTGCGACTGCGACCTCCCAGCCCGCCGCCTGTACACCGGTCCCGGGTATTACATGGCAGGGGACTGTGCGGTCCTTCACGGCCAGCACCCTGGGGAAGGCCCCCTTCAGGCCCTCCTCCGCCATACCCGGGCCCGATCAGTGGTCCTGGTCACCTCGGCTGACGGGCCGATGCGGATACCCCGTGCCGAGGTCCTTGCAGGAGAGGAGGCTGGTGTGGTCAGCCACCGGGAAGACGGTATCACCTACCGGTTCGATCCGACCCGTGTCATCTTCTCGGCAGGGAACCGCTCCGAGAAGGCAAGGATTGCTGGGCTTGTGAGACCCGGGGAACGGGTTGCCGACATGTTCGCAGGGATCGGCTACTTCACCTTCCCGCTTGCGCGAATGGGTGCAAAGGTTCACGCGATGGAGATCAATCCCGTAGCCTGCGGCTATCTCCGTGCCAACGTGGAAGAGAACGGCTTCCCGGACCATGTCGCGGTGGACGAGGGGGATTGCCGTACTCTTATACGGGGGACCTATGACAGGATCGTGATGGGCCACTTTGACTCCCCCGGATTCCTCGCGGATGCGCTGGCACACCTCCGCCCTGGCGGGACCGTTCATGTCCATACATGCGGTGCCTGCCCGTCCGACCTCTCCCCGCTACTTGCAGGGGCCGGGGTCCGGGCCCAGGTCACATGCCGGAAGGTCAAGAAGTGCGGCCCTGGAAAGATACATTATGTACATGACGTGGTGACAGAATGAATGGTCCCCTCCCCCCGAACCGCTCTCCCCTCGCGGGCAAGACGGTAGTAGTCGGCATCTGCGGCAGTATTGCTGCGGTTGAGACCGTTCGGCTCATCCATGCCCTCCGCAGGCGGGGTGCCACGGTCAGGGGGGTGATGACCAGGGCAGCGGCAGGGATCGTCCACCCGGATGCCATCACCTATGCCTGCGGTGCCCCGGTAATCACCAGTATCACAGGAATGGTGGAACACGTAGCGTTCTGTGGGGACGGCGGATCCGCCTCGCTCTTCCTGATCGCCCCTGCTACTGCAAACACCCTCGCAAAAGTGGCGCTCGGCATCGATGACACCCCGGTCACGACATTTGCCACGACTGCAATCGGGGCCGGCATCCCGGTTGTCGTTGTCCCTGCCATGCACCACAGCATGTACCGGCACCCTGCGGTCCCGGTCCACCTCGCTACCCTCCGTTCCTACGGCATCACGGTTGCCGATCCGAGGATAGAGGAAGGAAAGGCAAAGATCGCCGCGGTTGAGGATATCGTGCTCATCGCCGAGCGGGCGTGCGGCGGGTCTCCCCTTGCGGGGAGGAAGGTCCTGATCACCAGCGGTCCCTGCCGCGAGGAGGTCGATGATGTCCGGGTCCTCACGACCCGGTCAACCGGTATCATGGGCCGCGAGCTTGCACTCGAAGCCTTCAGGCGCGGTGCGGACGTGACGGTCGTCCACGCGGGCCGTGTCCCCCTCGTCCGGAATGTCCAGGTCTCCACTGCGGCAGATATGCATGAAACAGTCCTCTCCCTCCTCGCAGAGGAGGGAACCGATATCTACCTGAGCGCCGCTGCGATCTCTGACTTCGCACCGGAACGTTTCCCGGGTAAAATGCGCAGCGGGGAAGAGCGGACTCTCCTCCTCAGGCCACTACCGAAGCTGATAGATGCCGTGCTTGCAGGTCCCCGGCCCCTGACCATTGCGTTCAAGGCTGGAGGAGCGTCAGGTGAAGGGGTCGAGGCACTCCTGTGCAAGGGAGCCGCGGTCGTCGTGGAGAACCCCCCGTCCGTGATGGGCAGGGAGAGTGGGTCGTTCTGCATCCACTCCCCTGCTGGAAAGACCAGGATACAAGGTAGCAAGGAAGATGCGGCCCGGGCGGTCTGGGACGCGGTTCTCCCCCTCATTATGCAAAGCAGAGGGGGTACATAATCCTTCCCGGCCCCCTTATGCCGGGCATAAAACGAGGTCATGCTTATATAGGAGCCATGGGAATTGACACCTATGCGTGGGCCAGAGAGCGAGGGTACCCGGTCGACAGGGAGGAGGCCGGGGATTGCGATCCCGATCTTCTACAAACTGATGGTGAGCATGCTCTTTGTAGCGATGATGCCGGTCCTTCTCCTCGGGATCGTCTCTGCCGGGGGGGCGACAAGCCTTTTTTCGACCCTTGGTGTCCAGATGAGTATCCTTATCGTGACCCTGATCACGTTGACCGTCATCGTGATGTGGAGTTTCTTCCTGGCGACCCATATTACGCGGCCTATCATGATGTTGTCCGATATCGCCCAGCGCATGAGTCTCGGCGACATGCGCAACACCGAGATCCCGGTGGCAAGCAACGACGAGATAGGTGAACTTGCCACGGCATTTAATCAGATGGCCAATACATACCGGATCCTGGATACGCTCTCACGGGAAGATTCACGGTAACATCGGTTGAATAGAGCGGGACAGTCTCCGCACGGGCCATACACCGGCCAGGTGGGGGACCGGATGGGCGTGACGGAGAGGAACGAGTCATGGATGAGGAAACAGCACCCGGCCAGCGGGAGGTACTGGCAGAGGTCCTCCACCGCTTCCTCGTCATTGAAGGGGTGATCGGGGCCCTTCTCACGAGGAAAGACGGCCAGACTATAGGGAGCGCTATCGCCGGGCCTTTCAATGAGGCGGCACTCGCGGCGGTCACCGCGTTCGTGATGGCGGAGTCCCGGGCAGTCGCGGCCTGCCTCGGGAGGCGGGAACTCTCCATGGCATTTGCAGAGTTCACCGGGAGCATCCTCCTCTCGTTCCCTGTTGGTTCCGATGCCTACCTTGTCATCATCGCCCGTCACCCTGCCAATATCGTGAAGGTCCAGCAGACGTTCCGCTCTATCAGCGATACGTTGAGGGAGAGTGCATGATATCCGAATTACCGCCAGGCACCACGATCGGGACGATGCAGGCATCCCTCGACTGGGTCCTTTCGCATTCCGTCCGTTTCCTTGGGGCCGTCCTGGTCACGGTCCCGGCGGGCGAAGGGCTCATCCTCGTCTCGCGGGGGAAACCCTGCCTCTGGTACCTGCGACACGGTGGCCGGGGGGTCTGGGGGAAGGCTGCCCAGGAGTATTTCAGCCGGGAGAAAGTCCTCACATTCAGCCTCCGGCGCTATACCGATGAAGAATTCACACTCGCATTCGCGGTGGCGAACCGGGAGGAGGACAAAGCTGGCAACGGGGTGCAGGCGGTGGTGTATCCTCCTCTTGTCACGGCCCGGGATGCGGGGACCCCCGGCATGGCCCTGCCCGGGACGGAGCCTGGAGTATCTGCATTGAAACTACCTATGCTCCTGTCGCCGAAGCTGGGTATCACCTCGCGGGACACCGTCCCGCCAGTAGAAGGAACCGGAGGGGAAGGGGTGGGACCAGGTCGGCCACCAGCAGGTCAGCCACCCGCTTCAATCCCGGTTGACAGAACTGCAGAACCTGAATCTGCAGGGGCAGTAATTACCTCCGCCGTGAGCGAACACGAACAGGACTCCCCCGACTCACCTGCCGGCATGGTTGCACGGATCCTCTTTGGCCAGATACTCCTGATGCCGGGGGTAATATCGGTCTCGATCTTCAACCAGGGCCTTGCAGTCCTGACAATGGGTGAGGTGAACATGGAGGACATCTCGGTCCTCGCCGAGGACCTCATCTCCCAGGCCATCCATGTCGCCAGGACGATGCACATGGGTGATTTCATCCAGATGACCCTCCAGATACCGGGTGGGAACGTGATCATCGCCCCATTCCACAACGAGTACCTCTGTATTCTCACCACACCCGAGATCAACCTCGCCCAGATACGCCGGCTCCTCCGGGACATCCAGCGGGGGCAGGGCGGCCTCCCCTTGTAGGCGAAACGAAGTGACGACTATGCAACCGGAACCACCGCCTCTCCTCAAAGGGAGAAGCCGCCCTTTTGCACGTGCATTCTCTCCGGGGCACATATCCGGGTTCTTCTGCCCGAAGGAAGGGAAAGATACCGCTTCAACCGGGAGCCGGGGAGCAGGGGTCGTGATCACGGAGGGCGTGACGGTGCGGGTGGAACCCGCTCCCGGAACCTCGGTGACCGTGGTCCGCTATGACTCGTTGACGAATACGAGCGACGTGCGGGACGGTTCCCCGCCTGTCGAGACTCTCCTCTCTGGCATGGGGGTATCAGCCAGGGTCACGACCTCCTGTACTCTCCCGGTCCGTGCGGGGTTCGGTCTCTCTGCTGCCGCCGTGAGTGCGGTTGCGGTCGCAGCGGACGCGCTCTTTGACCTCGGCCTCACCCCCGCGCAGTGCGCCGCGGCTGCCCATGCTGCCGAGATCGAACATCGCACCGGGCTTGGGGACGTCGCCGCAGTGCAGGGCGGGGGGAGGGACTGGCGGGCCACGGCCGGGATCCGGGCACCAGTGAAACGAGACTTTGATATATCATCCCCCCTCGCTGCGTGTTCATTCGGGGACCTCCCGTCCCCCGGGGTCCTTCGTTCTCCTGGTCACATGGCCCGTGTTGTCCGTGCCTTTCCCGGCAGGGCTCCCGGATCCCCGGTCGATCTTCTTCTCCTCTCCCGCCGTTTTGCCGAGGCGAGCGGCCTGATAACGCCGGCAGTCCGGGCCGCGCTTGTGGCCTGCGACCGTGCAGGGATCCCTGCATCGATGACAATGCTGGGAAATGGCGTATTTGCCCTCGGCCCGGGGGCCAGGCAGGTCTTATCCCGCTTCGGGACAACCCATTCCCTGCATATGGCAGCAGGTGGCGTGAGGCTCCTCGAGGTGCGGCGGTGATCCCCCTGGATCACCCCCGGTACCGCTCCCTGGTGACCCGGGAGCACCTCGTCGCCATGGCGGTACGCGGTGTTATCGCACCCGAAGGGTTGATCGCGCACGGGCGCGGAGAGGCATTCGATTACCTCCTCGGGGAGTCGAGCACTGAGAGTGCGCACAGGGCTGCACGCTGTGCCGCGGCCCTTCTTCGCACGGCGAAGCGACCGGTCTTCTCAGTGAATGGCAACACCGCTGCCCTTGCCGCGAAGGAGATCGCGGTCTTCCAGGAGACGACCGGCATCCCTGTCGAGGTGAACCTCTTTCACCGGACGCCGGAGCGTGTCGAGGCCGTGACCTCATGGCTGGCCGCCCATGGTGTCAGGGTTCTCTCCGGGGTCCCGGAACGGCTCGTGCCCCTCTCCCATGACCGGGGGCTCTGCCTCCCCTCGGGAATCGGTGCAGCCGACCTCGTCATCGTCCCCCTCGAGGACGGGGACCGGTGCGGGGCGTTGAAGCGGATGGGAAAGACCGTTATCACGATCGATCTCAACCCGCTGTCGCGGACCGCACGCACCGCAGACCTGACCATCGTCGACGAGGTGACGCGGGCGATCCCCCTGATCACGGCTGCATGGCAGGAACTGGCCCGGGATACGGGATCTGGACGGGCCGCGGAGATGGTCGCTGCGATTGATAACCGGGTCTTCCTCGCAGAAGCCCTTCAGGCCATCGGGGAGAGGTGTTTCCGTGCTCTGGATTGAGAAGTACCGTCCGCAGGACTTTTCAGAGATCACCGGCCAGGACGCCGTGGTCACCTGTCTTGCCGCCCTCGCTTCCTCGGGCAGGGTACCGCACCTCCTCCTCTCGGGCCCTCCCGGTACCGGCAAGGGCAGTGCCGTCGAGTGCCTTGCGCGGGCCCTCTTCGGCCCGGAGTATGCCGGGAATACCACCTTCCTCCAGGCTGCCGATCTCTTCTCCCTCGGCCGGACTGCCCTGGAGCAGGACCCCCGGTATGTCCACATCGTGCGGCGCGATCAGAGTCTCCTCTCCAACATCAAGGCGATCATCCGCTGGTACGCGGGAATGCGACCGCTTGGGGCCCCGTTCCGCCTCCTTGTCTTCCTCGATGCAGACGCCCTGTCCCGGGACGCACAACAGGCTCTCCGGCGGACTATGGAGCGTTACTCGGCAACATCGCGGTTCGTCCTCACCACGACCCGGCCATCGGCCCTCATCCCGGCGATCACCTCCCGCTGCCTTCCCCTCCATTTCCGCCCGGTCGCGGAGGAGAAAACCCTCGTCCTGCTTCGGGATATCGCGGTCAGAGAGGCAGCCCAGACGGGGGTCTTGTGTGCGACCGAGGTCTGCGAGCTGATAGCGCAGGCCTCTGCCGGGGATGTCAGGAGAGCCGTCCTTCTTCTCCAGGCAGCCCTCTCTGCCGGGGGGTCCGCCGACCTCTCGCAGGCGGCGCGCACGGAGGCGGATGGTATCACCGAGGCAGCCTTTGCACGTATCCGGTCGGGTGACACGACGGGGGCCGTGCGCCTGCTTGAGTCCCTGATGATCGACTATGGGCTCCTCGCGGAAGAAGTACTCCAGGCGCTGCATGCCGTCTTCACCCGGGAATGGAATGACCCACGGGCGATATGCTGCCTCGCAGACGCGGATTCCCGGCTGGTCCATGCCGGCAACGACTATATCCAGCTGAATGCGCTTGCCTACGGACTGGCGGATGCAGTCAGCCAGGACACTGGCGGACGGGAAGACGAGGGCAGGCGATGACCGGTGAGCTGCGGCCTGTGGCGAGCGCCGCCGTCACCTTGCTCGTAGTGTCAACGGTCCATCTACCGGCGTGACCCGGGTGACCCAGGTGGGGTTTGCCGTCACCTGGCAGGCATTCTCATTTGTCCCGTCTCCGGCATGATCCCTGATCCAATCCTGTGGGCGGGGGCTGGCATCGTTCCTGGCTTCTTCCCGTATCCCGGGGGAACAGCTGGACCTGATCAGTGCAGGTACCGCCAATCCCGGTTCCTTCCCGTATGCCGGGGGAACAGGGAGAGGTCCTGGTATCGAGAGGTCCCGGTACCGGTCCGGGGGCCGGTCCCGGGGCATCAGGAGGCTGGTGCCTGCATGAGCCGGAGGAGGGTCCGTTTCTTCTTTGCAATAGCGGCATCAGCTGCCGCAGCCACCGCCCGCTCCATCGCCGCCCGGTCACGCGGTTCGCGGTCAGCGACCTTCTTCACCGGGGTGTAGGCAGATTCCCTGAACCTGGGGACGAAGGGCTCAGGCCTTCCGTCCCGTTCGAGGAGTGCTTCCGGTGCACCCGCCTCCACCCTCCCGATCTCGCTGACCGGGACTCCTGCCCCGCGGATGACGGAGGATACCCTGTCCACGGCAGCGGGTGGCACCGTCAGGAGGAGGGCATCGATCGAGACCCCGAGGACATCGATCCTGAGGTTGTCGAGCATGCTGAGGACCACCGGGTCGACGAGCGGCCGGACCGCCTCCTCGGTGATCACGATGCGGCATCCGGCAGTCTGGGCCATCTCGTGCGTATCGCCGCGGAGGCCGCCGTTTGTCACGTCGGTCATTGCATGGACGAGCGGGAGGGCGCCAGATTCCCGGAGTGCCTTGCAGGCCCGGAGGAAATGGAGGTTTATGGTGCGTTCGACGACGTCAGGGTAGCCGGAATATATTGCCGCGGTCGCGATCGTCCCGCCCCCTGCCCCGGCGGTCATCAGGACCCGGTCCCCTGGAGCCATCGCACGGCGCGGCGTGAGGTGATTTGCAATCCCGACTGATCCCACGCAGCCGGTCATACGGGAGCCGATGACCATGTCCCCGCCGATCCGGAGGGTGGACCCGCTCACCAGCGGGACCCCGAGTGCCTCTCCCACGGTCGTTATCCCTGCCGTGTACTCGAATATCTTGGCGACGTCGCCGTCATCAGCAACATGGATGTCAGAGAAGAGGAGGAGCGGGGTGCTCCCCATCACCGCGAGGTCACGCAACGTCGCCCGTGTAACATGGAAGCCTGCGAGGAATGGAAAGTCCGAGAGGCGGGAGTGCATGCCGTCAACGGTACAGACGAGGTAAGGGGCGGGGCCGCCGGGGAGCTGGACCGCTCCCGCATCGTCCATCTCTTCTACCCCCACCGCCGCACCGGATGTACCGATGACCCTGGCGATCTGCCTGTGGGCAAAGAAGTCCCCACTCCCCCGGGACCCGACCCCGAACTCCCCCATTGCAACCCCAGATGGTGGGAAGGTGAAGAGGTCTCCGGTGAGTTTCATGGTGTTCTCCACCTCGGTCACCACCGCCTGCGCGAACTCCCGGGCGTAGGCAGGGCTGACAGCCTTGTATTCCAGGATATGCCGCGTGAGCACCTCGCCCGCCTCTTCCGGGGTCCCGCCCCGGCACAGGACCCGGCGGGCAGTCTCCTCGATGTCCATGTGGAAGGTGAGGGCGGGGATACAATAAACCTGGCGAGCAGGAAGGATTCGGGGTATTCCGGGCCAGGTCCGCGGCCTCATCAGGAGGGACGTGCCAAGGGGACCCGGCCACCGGCTTCACACCGGTACCGTCCCGGTTCCCGCGGTAAACGGGAGTCCGGACAATGGCAGGTGCAGGCAGGCCAGGATACCGGGTTACCACTGGAATGACCGCTGCCACCTGTCCACCCGCTCCCAGGCTACCTGCTGCGGTCGCCATTGTCCGGTGTGGCGGATCCACCTGTCCCCCCGATCGCGGGCAACCCACTCTCTGGAACAGGGGCGTCCCGGAACCGATCATCCTATCCGCCCACTCCCGGGCAGGCCCTGGGAACGCCAACCTGGTGAGGCCGGGATGTTCTCCTGGCAGAAGAGGTCTTCCTGGTAGTTCTCCTGGAACAGGGAAGGTGACCACCTGCCGGGCGTTTTCAGGAAACGGTGATACAAAACAGGAAGCGGTGATAAAAAAATGGCAGGTATGTCCCCTGATCAGGCCACTGCAGTGGGAAGGGTGTGGGTGACCTGCGGGATCGCGACCTGGTTCTCGAACCTGGCAGCGTAGCCATCAGGGAACCGGACGAGTGTGACATCAGGGGAGAAATCGACCGAGATGAGTGGTGCGAACCAGTACCGGCTCAGGAGTTTCTCTGCTTCCGCAAATGACAGCGCAGGGGTGACAAGGGTAACAGGCCCTTCCCCGGGCTGTATCGTGGCAAACTTCGCAACCCGCAGCTGGGTCTCGGACTGGCTCGTCCTGGTCACGTCCACCGTCTTGTGGTAATTCGTTTCGAGGGAGGACTTCAGTTCAGCGGCAGGATCAGCGATCCGGAAGTAGACCGCAAACGTCTCAAACAGAGAGAGGTCATACTGGAAGGTGATCGTGGCATCACCATTCTGCTCCACCGCGATGTCGAGGTTCTTCGCGGTGAATGCCGAGGCCGGTGCTGCCAGGAACGCCGCGAGCACAAGTATGGCCATTATCGGGAGGATTGTTCGGGGCATTCGGCATCCGAAGGAGGGTGCATCTGGCCAGTATATAGATTTTCCGGCAATGCTTTTCTGAATACAATGCCAATACCGTGATACAAGGCTTTGGAGGGCCGGATGAGAACAAGGGACGCAAGTGTAGCGACGATGATTGTCTGGGTCTTCCTCGTGGCAGGACTGGCAGTCCTCGCACGTTCGGTCAACCTTGAGGTGGTCTTTGTCCTCTTCCTCCTCTCACTTCTTGCCCTGACCGAACTTACCGATACGGTCTATGCCTGCCCCCGGCACCTCCTGGCGATGCGAATCGTTATCGCAGCGGGTGTCGTGCTCTTCGGGGTGCTCATCGCCCACAAGGTCATGGTGATCCTGAGTTCATGAGGAGGTTCCGGGCGTATGCCGCCATCGGGCTATGTGCGGGAATCGCACTATGGGTTCTCCTGCAGGTCGCCGGGTCGCCCGTCCTCTACCCGGTCGGGGATGGCGGGGTGACCCCCTTCCATACCGACCCCGCGGGCCTCGTGCGGGAGAAAACCGGCGAGCCCTCCGGGACCCTTATTCCTCTCATGCACGACATCAGCTCCCTTCGGGGGAGTATTACCCTGCATATCCGTGAAAAGGACCTTGAAAAGGCCGAGGAGGAGCTCACCAGGCTCACCGCCCTCTCCGGGACCTACCGGAACCTCGTCGTCTCCCTCGACATGAACCAGAGCGAACTTGAGGCATTCCGGACCGCCAATGACAAGAGTATCCGATCTCTTGGGAACCTTGTCCGTGACCGTGCACGGATGGAGGACCTCCAGAGGCTCGAGGTGCAGTTCCGGGATGACCGTGACCCGGCCATGCTCTCCGCCGTAATCGTGGAAGGGGCTACGCTCCAGAAGATGATCGAGAGGGAAGTCGCGGATGCGGAAGAAGCCGATGCCATCCTCTCCCGGACCGAGGCGACGATGAACCTCACCCCGGCCGGCGCACCCTCTCAGAAAGAGATGCTTGAGACGGTGGTGACGCAGACGGTCGCGCAGCGCCAGGAGTGGGACAAGGACCTCCTCGCCACGCGGGTGGCAACACCGACCAGGAAAGAGAAAGAGGTCTCTGCAATCAGGGTGAGTGTCTTCCCCGGGACCGCTGAGTACGGCGTCCCGTTCCGGGTTTCCGGCCAGGTCCTCGGGAGAAATGTAGCCGGCCGCCCGGTTGAAGTCCTCCTTGACTATAGCCCCGCCCTCTCCACGGTGTCAGGGCCGGACGGTTCGTACGAGGCAGTCCTCCCTGCTGACAACCTGACCGAAGGGAGCCACTCCATCCTTGTCAGGACCGGTTCGGCACGCTCGGACCTGTACCTCGTCAGCGTCAGGAGCGTCGGAGGTGTCCTTACACTCTCTGCCGTTACCCAAGGGAACGGCGCCCGTTTCAACGGCGTACTCACCACGGCTTCGGGAATGCCCGTACATGGTGTACCGGTCCTCATCATGCTCGATGGCGTGGAGACGGCGACGGTCACCACCGGCCCTGACGGGAAGTATTCCGGGCAGGTCACCCTTGCGCAGCCGAAGAAAGGGAACCGCACCT
>LAHU01001817.1_pt1 | contig 11013 bp, 10 predicted proteins | sample 329631 | NCBI WGS metagenome assembly LAHU01 (sample SAMN03275698, study PRJNA271635) | activated sludge metagenome | isolation source: sample C-0 Zero hour mixed sludge faded in reactor as a methanogenic...
CAGAGTGGCTTCAGCGAGTTCAACCATGAAAAAGTATTCCAGGATGTGGGCGGTGGCATCCAGGGCGCCGTTGACGGTCTGGCGCCAAGGCAGGCTGCACTGGACCGCGGGATCGATGATGGAAACCCTGGGATGGAGGTGGGTCGAGCTGATGCTCCATTTCTTTTTTTGATCGGTGTTGGTGATCACCGCGTTGCCGTTCATTTCACTGCCGGTGGCGGAAAGGGTGAGGACGGTGAAAACGGGCAGGGCCTGGCTGATCATTTCCTTGTCCAGAAAGGCGTCCCAGATGTCTTGAAGATGGAAGCCCGCGGCAGTGGCTTTGGCGCTGTCGATCACGCTGCCGCCACCCACGGCCAGGATGGCGTCCACTTTTTCCGATCTGGCCAGGCTGATCAATTCACGCACCTTGTCCAGAGTGGGATTGGCCTGCACGCCCCAGGCTTCGGTCCAGTCAATCCCGCTCGCCTTCAGACTGTCACAGACCTGCTGGTGCACTCCGTTGGCGCGGATCGAGCCCCCGCCGGCCACCAGGAGGCATTTGCGAACGCCCGCCTGGCGCATTTGTGGGCCGATCTGCTTTATTGTCCCCGCTCCCAAATGTATCCGGGTGGGGTTGTATAAACTGAAGGATTCCATTTCTGCTCCTTGATCCATGAACTGTTGCAAAAGCATTTCATACATGGATACATTAAGCGCGAAAGGCCTTCAGGCAAGCTTAAATGCACTCCGGACAAACACCCCCGCGGCAACGCTGAGAAAACCGGAGCATCAGAGATCCAGCACCTCTTCATACATCTCGCCGGGCTTGATATGACGCAACTGCCGCAGTTCAAGCTCGTAGAGGCAGTAGTCCGGGTCGGAGGCGTCGCCGAAATAGTCGTAGATGAAGGTCGCGTGATCCGCCACCTCCTGCTTGAGGCCGATATCGGTCACCGGCAGCAATTTGCCCCGTCCCCGCAGGTACCCGCTGTACTCGCCCTGCTTGAGCAGCAGGCAGAACTCGGCATTCGGATTGGCGGCGATCTGGGCGCTTTTATTGTCGCCGGAGCCGGTCGCGAACCAGAGCCTGCGGGCTTTGGCGATCAGCGTCATGGGCCTCAGGCGCGGCTCGTTGCCCTCGCAGGTGGCCAGATGCACCATCTGGGTGGGTGCCAGAGTGTCAAGGATATCGATGTTCATGATTTCTCCCAAACTCGTTTTCCTAATTCCATTGCCTGCAGCCTCACTGTCAAGCGAATTTTCCGGCCACCGGAACTTGAGCGACAATGAGCCGGACACTTAATGCCATTGACAATCCCGCGGGCAGAGAAAAAGTGGGCACAGCATCCAGGCCGGTCCAAATATAAAGATCTCCGGGCAGGCCAAAGGACCTTGAGCGATGAAGATACCAGCGGAGAGAATTCCTGCTCGACAAAAAAAGAGGAAGGGGCGGAAGGAAGCCCGGCCATGCTGTTCATGATCAGCCCCAGTAACTGGGCGCCCTTCAATATAGCCAGCGAAGAATGCATCCTGGAAAGCTTTGAGGAGGATGTTTTCCTGCTCTACCGCAACGCGCCCTCGATCATTGTGGGCCGAAACCAGAACACCCTGGCCGAGATCAACCTGCCCTGGGTGCTGGAGCACAAGATCCCCGTGGTGCGGCGTCTCACCGGCGGCGGAACGGTCTTTCACGACTTGGGCAATCTCAACTTCAGCTTCATCATGAACAGAACCGGAGCAGACGATGGCGGCTTTGCCAGATACACGGCGCCGGTGCTGGCTGCCCTGCACGATCTGGGAGTGGAGGCCAGACTCGAGGGGCGAAATGACCTCACGATCGGAGGCCTGAAGTTTTCCGGCAACGCCCGCGCGGTGCATCCCAAAAAGATCCAGCAACATGGCACCATCCTCTTTGACTCCAAAATAGCCGATCTGAGCGCCGCCCTCAACGCCAATCCCCTCAAATTCAGGGACAAAGCGGTAAAATCCGTTTCCAGCCGGGTTACGAACGTCACCGCGCATCTGGCCCAAGCTGTTACGCTGGATGAGTTCATCGACCTGATCCACATCCAGGTGCTGAAGCTGTATCCGGATACCCGCGAATACGAATTCAGCCAGGCTGACCTGGACGCCATCCAGGCTTTGGTGGAAAGCAAATACGACACCTGGGACTGGAATTTTGGCCGCTCCCCTGCCTACAACCACGTTCAGGCCGTGCGCTGCGCCGCCGGCACGATCGAGTTCCACGCGGATGTACACAGGGGCAGGATCACCGCGCTCAGGGTCTTTGGCGATTTCTTCGGAGACCGGGACCTGGCGGAATTTGAAAGCGCCCTCAGCGGCCTGCCCCACCGCGAGGAGGACCTGCGCCGGGCTCTGAACTCGCTGCCCCTGGAGGAGTTCTTTGGACCCGTGGCCTGCTCCGACATCCTGCCGGGGCTGATCTGAGCCCGGCCGGAAGGCCATTTCTGAAAGCGGAACGAGGGTTTCAGCCAGCCAAAAAAAACCTTGACCAATAAGGCAGATAAATTTTAACGTGGCTTAACCAAGATTGGAGTATCAATGAACATACATTTTCGCGACGTCCAGGCCGGCAGCGTTGAAGCCCGTGCCATCATGGAGATCGCCGACGGCGTTTTCCTGAACGAGATCACCATTCTCAACATCGAAGGCGAGATCGTGGTGGAGTTTCCCCGCAAGAGCTTCATGGGCAAGAACAACCGCACCTTCTACATGGATGTGGTGACCTTTGAGGACAACGACAAGCGCATCGTGTGGGAGCTGGAGATCAAGAGCGCCTACAGGGAATGGCGGAAAGCGAACAAGAAAGTCCTGGTTTATGAAGAAAAATAACAAGAATAATACAGCTGGAGGATCATCATGATCACCGACCTACAAGAAGTTCTCTCGACCAACATCAAGGGGATGAAGCGCTCCGCCATCCGCGAGCTGCTGAAGTTTTTGGGCCAGCCCGGCCTGATCTCTTTTTCCGGGGGCTTTCCCGCCCCGGCCACCTTCCCGGTGGAAGAGCTCAAGAGCATCATCACCGAAGTGATGGACACCGAAGCCGCCTTCGCGCTGCAATATGGCGCCACGGAAGGCGACACCCTGCTGCGCACCATGATGGTGGACCGCTACAAGAAAGCCGGCGTGGACATCAGCATCGACAACATGATCATCACCACCGCCTCCCAGCAGGCGCTGGACCTCATCGCCAAGATCTTCATCAACCGCGGCGACACCATCATTGTGGGCCTGCCCTCCTATCTGGGCGGCCTCAGCGCCTTCAATTCCTATGGCGCGGACATGATCGGCATCCCGATGGATGACGAGGGCGAAATTCCGGAGATCATGGAAAACCGGATCAAGGAAGCCATCGCCAGAGGCAAAAAGCCGAAATTCATCTATGTGATCCCGGATTTCCAGAATCCCGCGGGAATGACCATGAGCAGGAAGCGCCGCGAGGAGATCATCGCCATCGCCCACCGTTTCGATATCCTGATCATCGAGGACAGCCCCTACCGCGAGCTGCGCTACGAGGGCGAGGACCAGCCCACCCTCTATGAACTGGACGGCACAGGCCAGGTGGTGCTGTTGGGAACCTTTTCCAAGATCTTCTGCCCCGGCTTCCGCATCGGCTGGGTGGTTGGCCACCCGGACGTGCTGGACAAGATCGTGGTGGGCAAGCAGGCCACCGACCTTTGCACCCCGCCGTTCACCCAACGTATCGCCGCGCGCTACATCGAAAGGGGCCACCTGGATCCCAAGCTGGACCAGATCCGCACCCTGTACAAAGCCAAGCAGAAAGTGATGCTGGATTCCCTCCAGGAATTCATGCCTGAGGAATTCACCTGGATCAAGCCCCAGGGCGGCCTCTTCCTGATGGCCTACGGCCCCGAGGGCATCGACACCAACGCCCTGCTCATGGATTGCATCAAAGAGCAAAATGTGGCCTATGTGGCGGGAACCTCTTTCTTCTGCGACGGCAAGGGCCAAAACACCATGCGCCTGAACTTCTCCTACGAATCCGAGGAGAACAACCGCGAAGGCTGCAAACGCCTGGGGACCTTCTACAAACAAGTGCTGGCCCGGAAAGCCTGAACGAACCCACTGAACAAGAAATGAAAATATATACATCCTGGAGGAAATATGCCTAAAAAAGTCGAAAAAGACCGCATGGGCATGATCATCAGGGAAGAAGACGCGCTGGAAAAGATGGAGGTGGAAGCCACCGAAGTCAAGGCTCCAGGCGACAAGGATTCCCCCGTTCTGATCTATTACAACTGGTGTAAAAAGTGCGGCATCTGCGTGGCCTTTTGCCCCACCGGCTGCCTGGGGCGCAGAGCCGACGGCTCCCCCTATGTCGCGGCACCGGAAAAATGCATCCACTGCGAGACCTGCGACCGCCTCTGCCCCGATTTCGCCATCACCGGCACCAAAGACCGCTAAGGAGTATCCATGGCCAAAGTCAAGATCACCAAACCCGCTCCCAAAGCGGCACCCCGCAAACCCAAAGCTGAGACCAAGCTCGAGGAATTGCAGACCAAGCGCGAGCGCAAGACCGTGCTCATGCAGGGCAACGAAGCTGTGGCCTACGGCGCCCTGGATGCCGGCTGCAACTTCTTTGCCGGCTACCCCATCACCCCCTCCACCGAGATCGCCGAGATCCTGGCCGCCGAGCTTCCCAAACGCGGCGGGGTATTTGTGCAGATGGAAGACGAGATCGCCAGCATCTGCGCCATCACCGGCGCCTCCCTGGCCGGGGCCAAATCCCTCACGGCGACCTCCGGTCCCGGATTCTCACTGATGCAGGAAGGCATCGGCTTCGCCAAGATCACGGAAACACCCTGCGTGGTGGTGAACGTCCAGCGGGTGGGGCCCTCCACCGGAATGCCCACAAGCTGCGCCCAGGGCGAGATCCAGCAATCCCGCTGGGGCAGCCACGGCGACAGCCCCGCCATCGTGCTCTATCCGGACAGCGTGAAGGAATGCTATGAACTCACCATCCGCGCCATCAACCTCTCCGAAAAATACCGCACCTGCGTGATCCTGCTGCTCGACGAGGTGCTGGGCCACATGCGCGAAGCCGTGAATCTGCCGGACATGGCCAACGTGCGCGTGATCTCCCGCATCAAGCCGACCGTGCCGCCAAATTGGTACAAGCATTACGACGAAAACCAGAAGTATCTCTCCCCCCTGGCCAGTTACGGTGAAGGCTACCGCTTCCACGTGACCGGGCTCACCCACGACCAGCTCGGATTTCCCACCAATAAACCAACTGAAGCCGCGGACATGATGGAACGCCTGCGCAAGAAGATCACCTACAACATCCGCGACCTTGTGCAGATCGAAAGCTATCAGATGGAGGACGCCAGGATCGCCATCTTTGCCGCCGGGATCACCGCCCGCGCCGCCAAAGCCGCGGTGGCCATGGCCCGGCACGAAGGCATCAAGGTGGGCCTGCTGAGGCCGCTCACGATCTGGCCCTTCCCCGATGACGCCGTGAGCAAGATGCTGCGCGACGTGGACGTCGTGGTGGTGCCGGAACTCAACCAGGGCCAGCTCGTCCGCGAGATCCAGCGCCTGGTGAAGGACCGCAGCGACAGCAAGCTGATCAAGATCCAGCGCGTGAATGGAAAACTCATCTCACCCCAGGACATCCTGAGAAAAATGAAGGAGGGGATCTGATCATGGCCAACATCCCACAACGCATCATCCACGACTTTTTGCGCCACGACAAGAAATTCCCCCACGTCTGGTGCGCCGGCTGCTCAAATGGAATTGTGCTGGGCTCGATCATCCGCGCCCTGGCCGGAATGGACATCAAACGCGACGACATCGTGATGGTCTCCGGAATTGGCTGCTCCTCGCGCATGCCGGTGTATGTGGATTTCAACACCCTGCACACCCTGCACGGGCGCTCCATCGCCTACGCCACCGGGATCAAGCTGCAGAAGCCGCATCTGAAGGTGATCGTGATCACCGGGGACGGCGACTGCACCGCCATCGGCGGCAACCACCTCATCCACGCGGCCCGCAGAAACATCGACCTGACGGTGATCCTGGTGAACAACAACATCTACGGCATGACCGGCGGACAATGCTCCCCCACCACGCCCCATGAGGCTTTCGCCACCACAGCGCCCTACGGCAACATCGAGCCGGATTTCAACATCTGCGATCTCGCCCTTGGCGCTGGAGCCAGCTATGTGGCACGCACCACGGCCTACCACACCCAGGAAACCCAGACCATGGTGAAGGACGCGATCGAGCATCCCGGCTTTGCCTTGATCGAGATCGTCAGCTCTTGCCCCGTGATCTTCGGACGCCTCAACAAAAAAGGCGGCGCCCCGGAAATGATGAAGGAAATGCGCGACAACTCCGTGCCCCTGACCGCGGTGGAAAAGCTCCCGCCGGAAAAGGTGGAGGGCAAGATCATCCGCGGAGTGCTCCGCAGGGAGGTGCGGCCGGAATTCGCCGCCCAATACGCCGACCTGGTGAAACGGGTGCAGGCCATGGGAGAGGACAAATGAAAACCAGAAACTACGAAATAAGGCTCTCCGGCAGCGGAGGCCAGGGCCTCATCCTGGCCGGGATCATCCTCGCCCGCGCCGCCGTGCTGGACAAGCGCCGCGTAACCCAAACCCAGAGTTACGGCCCCGAATCCCGCGGTGGCTCATCCCGCGCCGACGTGATCATCAGCGATGAGGAGATCTATTTCCCCGAGGCCACAAACTTCAACTGCCTGCTGGCCCTCACCCAGGAAGCCTGCGACAAATATCTCTTCGACCTCCGCGAAGGCGGCATCCTCATCATCGACACCACCTACGTGAAAAACCTCGCCCTGGCGGCGGATAACACCTACGAAGTGCCGTTCACAGACATCGCCATCGAAAAGCTGGGCAGCCCCATCACCACGAACATCCTGTCTCTGGCATTCCTGGTGAAGGTAACCGGCATCGTCAAAGAGGCTTCGCTCCAACAATCCATCTCCGAAACCGTGAAACCCGCCTTTGTGGACCTCAACCTCAAGGCCATGAAGCTGGGCTTCGAGCTGGCCGCCAAACAAGGATCAAAATAGGAATCAAGGCCATGATCAAACACATCTCCCACATCGGCATCGCGGTTCGCGACCTGGACGAAGGCATCGCCTTTTACCAAAAGCTGGGCCTCACCCTCGAGGGCACGGAAGAAGTGCCTTCCCAGATGGTGAAGGTGGCCTTCTTTCCCTGCGGCGAAACCCGCATCGAGCTGCTGGCCCCCACTTCCGAGGAAAGCCCCATCGCCAGATTCCTGGAAAAGAAGGGCGAGGGGATCCAGCATCTCGCCTTCGCCGTGGACGACCTGCCAGAAGAGCTGGTCAAAGCTGAAGACAAAGGCATCCGCCTCATCGACAAAGAACCCCGCCCGGGAGCGCATCGCGCGGATATCGCCTTTCTGCATCCCAAATCCAGCCTCGGCGTGCTGATCGAATTCTGCCAGGAACAGCAACACAAAGAAGAATAAGCAATAAACGGAGTCATCCCTCCGGGTCATTCAATATACAGCCGGCCTCATCCGCCGGCTTTTTTTGTCCAAATGGGACGCGGAGGGGGCTGGTTCTGCTGTGGTTGATGCTCATTATTCGCATGACCCCGCAGTGCCCAGCTGTCTCTCTGTTTTTTCTTTTTCCGATCAGATGATCAGATCCCCTCTTTTGTTACCCACTATATATGAAGGGCTGCGGGAACCCACTCACAAAAACAGGGCGGAATCGTCAGACTCCCCGCAGAAGTTCAGCCAATTCACCTCCCGTTAACCACCGCCTCACCACCCAACCATTGGTGGGGAAGTGAAGCGGAGGTTGACAGGCAAAGACCTTTGCACATAATCCTCAGGGTCTGGTTAAAAAGTAAGAGCATTTAGGATCAAAAAGTAGTTTTTGAAATCTGCAAATAATTCTTGACAAAATAGATAGGCTCATATTTTGTCACTCTATCACAACGATGGAGTCCACCATGAGAACAGACAAAATGACCCTCACCGATTACGAGATCCAGAACAGCCTGGCCAAACTGGATCACTTTCTTCTTCAACTGGATGAAAACATCAACTGGGACAGAGTCAAGAAGACCCTGGAGCCCCTGGATCCCAGCCGGAAGAATGTTGCCGGCCGCGATTCCTACGAACCTCTCAAAATGTTCAAGGTCATGTTGCTGCAATCATGGTACGATCTATCCGATCCCGAGATGGAGTTCTATCTCAACACCAATCTTTTATTCATGAGTTTTTGCCGGTTCAGCATCAGCGAAAGCAAGCCGGACCACAGCACGATTTGCCGTTGGCGGAACCGCTTTGCCGAATCCGGGATGTTTGACCTGATCTTTAGCGGCATCATGACTGAGCTTCAGGAATTGGGACTAGAGATCAGGCAGGGCAAGATGGTGGACGCCACTCTGGTGAAAGCCCATGCCAGGCCAAACAGGAAAGTGGTGGTGGAAACCGAGCCGACCGGAGATGACGAGCAGACAGCGATACCGACCTATGAAGCCAGTGAAGTGGTGGTGAAGGAATCCTGTGATCCGGACGCGAACTGGGTGAAGAAAGGTAAGGTTTGTACCTATGGCTACAAGGCTCACACCATGACAGATTCAAACGGCATTGTCGTATGTATGGACGTGACCTCTGCCAATGTCCATGACACGGTCATGTTCCCCGATCTGATCGAAAAGGCCCAATTGTCAGAAGGCGACACGGTTTACGCGGACAAGGGTTACCACAGCGAACAGAACAAGAAGATCCTGGAGCGGCGCAAACTCACTGACCAAATCATGCACAAGAGAAAACGCAACGAGCCCGAAAATGAGACGATCGTGAACCGCAACAAAAGCATCTCCAAACGCCGCTATGTGGTGGAACGGACCTTTGGTTCGCTCAAACGGAGCTATGGCTGGAGCAGGACCAGATACATAGGATTGCCCAAAACTACTTTCTATCTGCAGATGAGGTGCCTGGCCTTCAATATCAAACGGGCCATGAAATTGATTTCTCTAAGCCCGGTATAGGGAAAATCCGTCCAGATTCTGTGAATTGGGTCTGAAAATGAGGGAAACGGGATGGAATGAGGGCAAAATATGTGGATAACTGAGCTTTTTCAGGGTTCATGTTGAGAATATTTGAAAAAATTGTGGATAACTACAAAGTAGATCCTGGAAAGCTGGACACTTTGGTATTACGCAAAGGTCTTAGGCAGTGAATGAGAGAGGGCTCAGGGAGGTTTGACACGTCCTCAAAATGAAAAACCCGGAAGCGGACTCCCGGGTTTGGTTATGTTGTTGGTTGTGAGTTGGTTAGTTCTTCGCGATCACCTTGTAGAACTTCATCGCTGCGGAGCTTTCACTCCAAGTGACACCGGTCCAGTTACCCTGGGCGAGGGTGTAGGTTCCGAAGGGATTGGTGGCAGACCAGATATCATATGAGGTGGCGCCGGCGATTGCTGTCCAGGTGAGGGTGACAGTGTCTCCGGAGCGGGTGATCACCACCACGGGTGGCTCAAGTCCACCGGCAACGGTGGTTACATTTATCTCGTTGGAGTTTACGCTGGTGCCGTAGGAATTGACCGCGCGCACCACGTAATAATATGTAACACCAGTGCTTAGCCCGGTCACGGGATAGCTGGTAACATTGCCGACATAGAGATTCTCAAATCCCGGAACGAAAACCTGGGCGTTGATCGAATGCAGGCCAAGGTTGTCTATGTTATCGATGTCGTAGGCTTCCCATTCTGTTTCCAGGGTCGGGAATCCGCTGTCGGGATTTGTTAATACTCCACCCAGCACCGTGATCTTTCTGCGCAGCGTTTGGTTGACCGTGGTTAGGGGAGCGGTACCCCAGGCTGTGCCTGGATCTTCGCCCATGCGGCCGAAGATATCCACAATGGTGTCCGTGCTGATCTTGCGCAAGACCAGGGCGTCATCTCCGTTGAAGTTAACATTGCCCGAGGTGATGTCCGCCAAAGCCAGGATCGAGGCATTTGCGGAAGGATTGGCCATCACATATACGTCTCCGTTGGCCAGCAACCCGGTAAGCGGAACGATGTTGGGAGTCAGCCCCCCGTTGAACCAGTTTTCATATTGGTAATCGCTGAGGTCCACTTCCGCGCCGGTACCATTGAAGATCTCGAGTGCCTTGTTGTTGCTGCTTCCCTCGATGTATTCCGAGAAGAACAGGCCGTTGGCAACCGCTGACCCGATGGTGTAAACATCCAGATAATAACCGGTGGCGCCGGTCACGGCCTGCCAATTGGCGGTGAAACCGGTTCCGGTGATGTTGGTGGCAGCCAGGGCGACAGGGGCGTCCGGGGGTGGAGGAGTGGTAACTTCGCCGCTGCAGACAACGGTTTCGGGAGTGGCGCCGGTGGAGGTGATGTTGATCACCTCGTCGTTATAGGTGCCAACTGCCAGACCGGATTTCAGGCGCACGTAGATGGTGGTGGTGGGAACGATGCCGCCTGTCTGGGTGAGGGTGAGGGGTGAAGTGTAGCCCGTTGTCTCACTGAGGGAGATCTCGTAGTTGGTGGATGCCGTCAGAGTGATGTTGGCCGTCAAATCCGCGCCGCTGACGGTGAAGGTCTGGGCGGCGGAGGGGCCGGTGCCGTAGTAGGTGAATCCCGACAGAGTTGCCGGGACGACATTGATGACAGGAACAGAGCCGGTATAGATGTTGATGTCGTCAACTTCCCAGCGAGTGGGATTATCGGTGGAATAGTACTTGAAGGCCAGATAGACATTGGTGCCGGTGATGGCGGAAAGGTCCAGAACTCCGGAGGGAGTGTCGATTCCCGGATTCTGAGGAACCGCCGCCGAGAAGGGAATTTCGGTCCAGGTGGCTGAACTGGGATTGCCAATGCCGAAATAATTGCTGGAATACATCAGCTTCAGATAGTTGTTGGCATCCATCAAGCCGTAGGTGGCGATGGTGTTGAAGGTCATCCGTTCCCCGGTGTAGTTGTTGAAATTGATGCCGGGCAGGACCAACCAGTGTTCTTCCAGG
>LAHU01005530.1_pt1 | contig 10888 bp, 9 predicted proteins | sample 329631 | NCBI WGS metagenome assembly LAHU01 (sample SAMN03275698, study PRJNA271635) | activated sludge metagenome | isolation source: sample C-0 Zero hour mixed sludge faded in reactor as a methanogenic...
ACGTCCATGCATGTTGTGCCAATACGCAGCACACCAGCCCCCGCAGGGGCCTCGGGAATAACCGGCATGGTTCCGTCTGTTCTTTCGAGCCAGCGTTCAGTCATTTGCCGGTGTATTCCGTTTGAGTTGATCTCTTTAAGGAATTCGTTGAACTGATCTTTCAGAACGGGTTCATTTAGCCTGAATCCTACAGAAACCTCGGTTTGGGCGGTAAATTCATCCAGATAGGCAATATCTGAAGATTCTTCCATAATGTATTTGCAAACAGGCTGTGCAATGAAAAGAGCATGACAGCCTCCCGAGCGTAAAAGGCTAAGCAGATCGGGCGTGTTTTCCAGGGTAATGATCTGTGCTTTAGGAAAATGTTCTCTAAGGTACAGTTCCTGCCAGGTGGCAATCAGTACTCCAATCTTTTTATCTGCGTTATTCAGATCTTCCACAGAGAAAGCAGAGACCTGATCATTCAGAATATAAATACCTGAATTGGAGGTATAATACGGATCTGAAAACTTAACCTGTTTGGCCCGCTCCTTTGTTATGGTAATGGAACTGGCCAGCAGATCTACTTTATTGGCCGCAAGTGATGCTATGAGCGAAGCAAAAGGCAGATTAGTGTATTTAGGGCGCAACCCGTTGCGGGCACAGAACATGTTCACGATATCGATATCCAGCCCGCAGTTGATCTGATCGCGCAGAAATGTAAAAGGCACGATCATGGCAGCCGTCCCGACAACAAGAGTCCTGGCGTCCTGTATAAATTCTATCGGTTCGGCAGGGGCAGCATCTCCCTGTTCCAGCCATTTATCCGAGATTCGCCGGAGTGTGCCGTCTTCTTCAATTTCTCTAAGGAATGCATTGAACCGGGTCAATAGCGAATCATCTGCAAAAGCAAGCCCTATGCTGTCTTTAAAGAGGTCAGGGACGAGCAGTTTAATTGAATTGTCTTGTCTTATTACCTCCTGTGCCGTATGGTAAGTCAGAATAACGCCTTCACACTGGCCGGCTTTCATGGCGACCAGAAGATCAGGTATGTTGTCCAGCAAAAGCAATTCGGTTTGGGGATGGGTGCGTTTGATGTATTCATCCTGAACGGATCCCATCATAGTCGCAAGGCGGTGGGACCAGATGTTGTCCTGTGTAAACCGGTCCGCATTATTTGTACAGGATAAGGAGGCCAGGAGGAACAACACGGGCACAAAGGGAAAATGACGTTTCATACTTCAAATTTATAAGAAAATACGATATCTTTGCACTATGGCGAAAGAAGGTGTAATTCTTGTTGTTGACGACAACAAAGGTATATTAACAGCAGTATCGATGTTACTTGCCAGGTATTTTGCCAAAGTACTGACCATTTCCTCTCCCAATCAGATTCATAATACATTACGTGAAAATCAGGTGGATGTGGTGTTGCTGGACATGAATTTTACATCGGGAATCAACTCGGGTAATGAAGGTATATACTGGCTTGCCCGGATAAAGGAGACTGACCCGACAATCCAGGTGGTCCTCTTTACGGCATACGGCGATATTGATCTGGCTGTGAAAGGTATAAAAGAAGGTGCTGCCGATTTTGTGGTAAAACCCTGGAACAACGAAAAACTCGTGGCCTCTGTGCAGAATGCATATAACCTCAGGAACACGCGTAAGGAGATGCGGCAGCTTAAGGAGATCAAAAGAGAACTCGTGAACGGCGGCCCAAAAATGTACTGGGGTCAGTCAGTGGTAATGAAAAGACTGGAAGATGCTGTGAATAAGGTTGCCGGGACCGATGCAAACATCCTTATTACCGGGCAGAACGGCACTGGCAAGGAACTGCTGGCGATGGAAATCCACCGCAGGAGTTCAAGAAGCCAGGAGATCATGGTGCCGGTAGATATGGGGGCCATAACCGAAACATTGTTCGAGAGCGAATTGTTCGGTCATGTTAAGGGATCTTTTACAGATGCCAAAGCAGATCGTGCCGGTAAATTTGAGGTAGCTCACAAAGGCACACTGTTTCTTGACGAAATAGGCAATCTCCCCCTGCATTTGCAATCGAAGCTGCTGACTGTCCTGCAGACATATCAGGTAGTAAGGGTGGGAGGCAATATGCCCATAAAGACAGATTTCCGTCTTATATGCGCCACAAACCGTGATCTGAATGAAATGGTCAGACAGGGCACATTCAGGGAAGATCTGCTATATCGTATAAACACAATTCATCTTGAATTGCCTCCTCTGTGTGAACGCAAAGAAGATATTGTCCCGCTGGCAGAAAGGTTTCTTGAACAATATGCAGCCAGGTATCACAAAGGCAATATGCATTTTTCACCAACTGCCGCTTCGTATCTCAAGGACTACTCCAGGCCCGGGAATATACGTGAATTACAGCACACCATTGAGAAAGCCGTTATTATGGCTGAATCGGATGAACCCGATATGTCTTCTCTCGGGACAGGGAATAACCGGCCTGCTTCCCCTGCCGGCCAACAGACGCTGGAGCAGATGGAATGCGAGTTGATACGGCAGGCGCTTGAACTTCACAGGGGAAACATGTCTGCCGTGGCGGGACAGTTGGGAATTACCCGTCAGACATTATACAAAAAACTCAGGAAATAAGGCCTTTAATACCCCGGGTCTATGAAACGTGGTGAAACGACCTCTTTTATTATCACTGTAATTCTTCTTACGGCTGATGCCGGTGTGCTCACGTGGCTGGCTCTATCGGAAAAATATGTTTTTGCTTTTCTGGCAGGGTTCATTCTGATCATGCTGTTCTCTTTTGCCTTCAAGCTCTTTCTGAGTGCCCGCAGAAAAACGGCTTTTATGTTCAATGCATTGGAAAATAATGATTTTACTTTCCGTTTCAGAGAAGATTATAAAAATAATTCAGACCGGATGCTTAATGCCTCTTTGAACAGGATTAAGGAAATTCTGGGGAAGGCAAAGATAGATGCCATTGAACGTGAAAAATATTACGAGCTTATCATGAACTGTGTAGACACAGCCATTATTGTGCTCGACGAAAGAGGCATGGTTTACCAGACAAACAACCACGCGCTGCATTTACTTGGTTTGTCCACATTCACACATGTAGATCAGCTAAGGGTCATTGACAGGGAACTTGTTGATGCATTTCATAATGCCCAACCGGGGTCCCGATTCCAGCAATCTTTTACCAATGAAAGGGGAACCGTAACGCTTGCGATATCCGTCTCTTCGTTCATAGCCGGAGACCGTAAGCTTCGCATTATTGCCGCCAACGACATCAACTCCTCCCTGGATGAAAAAGAAATTGAGTCGTGGAGCCGGCTCATACGCGTGCTTACACATGAGATTATGAACTCGATAACTCCCATTACATCCTTAAGTGAAACGCTTATAAGCATTAATGAAGGTGGTAATGAAGAGATCAGCCAGGGTCTTGAAGTCATCAGGACAACTGCAAGAAGTCTTATTTCTTTTGTAGATACCTACCGGCGGCTGGCCCGTATTCCCATGCCCAGTAAACATCCGTTCTATATCAAACCTTTTCTTGAACGTCAGCTCCAGCTTGGAATCAGGGCTCTTAACGGCTCTGTCAACCAACTTGTCAGGACTTCCGTTACTATAGATAATCCTGAATTGCTGCTTTACGGCGATGAAGATCTATTGGGGCAGGTTGTATCAAATCTTATTAAGAACGCATTACAGGCTATCGAACTTTCACTGGCCGGAAACCGGCCTGCCGTTGAAGATTATGTGCCGTTCCTTTCACTGCATGCCTATACGAATGAAGCACAGGAGATTCTCATTGAGGTGTCGGACAATGCCGGAGGAATTCCCTATGAGGTAGTAGAGAATATGTTCGTGCCCTTCTTCACCACAAAAGAAAACGGTTCGGGCATAGGGCTGAGTCTTTCACGTCAGATCATGCGTCTGCACAATGCCACCCTTAAACTCACCTCCAACACAACAGCCAGGACTACCTTTACATTGTGCTTTTAGGGTTTTTCTCTTTTATTCTTGAAAGCAATACTCCTCCAACAATGAGAATAAGTCCCCAAAGAGTGGTCGGATAAACCGGTTCTCCAAGGATAAAATGAATGAGGAGCAGGGAAAGGAAAGGAAATATATAAATGAGTGAACTAACAACAGCCGTATTTCTTGCCAGTTTCAAAGCCTTGAGCCAGATGACGAAAGGAATGGCCATTTCAAAAAGACCTACATACACTGCCGAAAGAGTGCTTTTTAGTCCGGGTTCCAATCCGGCACCATTGAAGGCCGATCCTCCAACAAGCCATGAAATGACCTCGAAAAGGGATATATATATGCCGGCAAATAAAAAATTAAGAAACAGAGAAAGATCGTCCGGCAGGTTGTTTTTCATGTTCAGCAAAAAATACAGAGCCCATAGAAAAGCGCTTGAGGCTGCAAGAATCACTCCGAAAGGATTTTTTATCTGAACGCCCTGTTCCGAAAAAAAGGTTCCCTGAGTAGCAATCAGAAGAGCGCCCGAGAAACTGATAAGCATAGCTACGATGCTGAACCAACGGATTTTCTGACCCAGTATGGGGATGGAAAGAAGCACCAGAATGAGTGGCCAGATCATGTTTAAAGCCTGGGCCACCTGGGCGGGCAATATGCTATATGCCTGGAATAGTATCAGGTAATACAGGAATGGGTTTATGAAACCAAGAATAGCCGCTCTTTTCCAGTCCCGTGAAGTGACAGATGAAAAAAACCTGCGCTTTCCTCCTGCACGAAGCAGGAGGAATAACGCAAGTACGGCAGTAAGGGTGGAAATGAACAACAGCCGGGCAGGGGTCATTCCTGCAAGCGCCCATTTAAAGGCGGTGGCTACCGTTGACCAGCAAATGATGGCTATGGCAGCATAAAGACCGGCGGATCTGTTCAGGCGCAAGATGTTATTTTGCTACGCGTTCCAGCCATTTGACCATTGCCAGCATGGTAAACATGGAAATGAGGCAGGCCAATACAAATACACCCCAGGTTGCCCAAATGGGTATGTTCTTATACATCAGACCACCCAGGAACAACAGCTGATTGCCAACGGCAGTGGCTCCGAGCCAGCAACCCTGCATGATTCCCTGCATGTGAGGCGGGGCTACTTTTGAAACAAAAGAAAGACCCAGCGGGCTGATAAACAATTCTGCGGTAGTCAGAATAAAGTAAACACCAATTAGCAGGAATGGTGTCATTTTCTGAGCCTGATCAAGGCCTCCGGCAGCGGTTACTTCCTTGAAAGGAGGAAGTGCGTTGGAGGCAACAGACATGACAACATAAGCCAGGGCGGCAATTCCCATCCCGATAGCTATTTTCCTTGGGGTAGAAGGTTCTTTGCCCTTATTATGCAACCATCCGAACAGAGCCATTATTATAGGCGTAAGTATCACAACAAAGAGCGGATTAATGGATTGGAATATTTCTGCACCAACAATCTTTGTGAAACCAAGGTCAATATTTATCATACTCAAATCTGTATAATCCCTGGCAAAGAAAGTAAGCGTAAGCCCGTTCTGATGGAACGAGAACCAGAAGAAAATAACAACGGCAAATACGGCAAAAAGTGCATAAAGGCGTTGTTTGATTTCCTTGACTTCCATTTTGGTAACAGTCTTGTCTCCTTGTGCGGCAGCTGTTTTCTGGTTGGGATCGGGTAGTCTGTTTTTAGTGTACAGGAAAATAACCAGAGAAATAACCATAGCCACGATGGCTACAAAAAATGCGTAGTGGAATCCGGTGTTGAATACATTCAGATAGTTGTCTGCAAATGAAGCAAGGTCACTGACCGGAGTTCCGGACGCCATATCGGCAGCTGCCTGGAATTTGGTCATGGCCTGTTCGGATAATGAACCGGCACGGAAACCGTGGCAAAGAGCGGGGAGTTCCGAATTGTACATCAGATCGTGTGACTGAAGCCACCAGTTTCTGACACCAATGGCAAAGAACGGAGCAAAGAATCCGCCAATGTTTATGAACATGTAAAAGATCTGGAATCCGGTATCACGTTTTGCGGCGTATTGAGGATTGTCATACAGCTGTCCGACGACTGCCTGCAGGTTCCCTTTGAACAAACCGTTTCCCAAAGCTATGATCAGCAGTCCGAAACAGGTGATTGTCAAATAGAGGGCCAGATTGGGAACAGGGGTAGGAGTGGGAATACCAATGGCAAGGTATCCGACAGCCATCATAACCAGACCGGTAAGAATGGTGCCTTTGTAATTCTTGGTTCTGTCTGCAATTAATCCTCCGACCAGGGCCAAGACGTAGATCAGTGCGTAAAAAATAGAATAGATAAGGCCGGTTTTGGTCTCGTCCAGTCCAAATTTTGCCGACAGAAAGAGAGAGAGGATTGCCATCATGGTATAAAAACCAAAGCGTTCGCCCATATTGGCTAACGCGGCAGCAATCAATCCTTTGGGTTGTCCTTTAAACATAATGGATAGGTTTTTTAGTTTATATCGGGCAAAAGTACAATAATTTTGATAACTTTGCTTGACTATGAAGGCCATATTTTCGCAGATTGTATTTGTATTCATTTACTTGCTGCTGTACCTGATAAGCCTGCTTCCGCTGAACGTTCTTTATATCCTTGCAGGAGTTCTGTTTGTATGGCCCATGAAGCTTTTTGGCTATCGCAGAACGGTGATCCTGACCAATCTGGCACGTTCATTCCCTGAAAAGCAATACCACGAAATACGGCAGATCTGTTCTGAATACTACGCTCACCTCGGACATCTTTGTGCCGAAATGATATGGTTATTCAGCGCCTCTGAAAAGCAGGTTCTGAAAAGATTCAGCTTCCCCGATGCCAAAATGCTGGAAGATGTTTATGCGAAAGGTAAAAGCGCCATTGTCCTGCTGGGCCATTACGGGAACTGGGAATTTCTCCGTGCTTTTACGTGCCCCGGATTCGGTCCCGTTGGAGGATACCCGCTCAGACAAGCTGGAATTGCATACCAAAAGATCAATTCCAGGTCGTTTAACAAACTTATGTATGTTTTGCGGAGCAAATACCCTTCGGGCTGGCATATCATTGAAAGCCGGCAACTTGTCCGGCACGTTGGTACACACCTGGACAAACCGTTCCTGTATTTTATGATTGCCGATCAGTGTCCCGGTCCGCGGGGCAAGCACCATTCGGCTGTTTTTCTTCATCAGCCCGCTTATCTGATTGAAGGTCCGGCCATACTGGCCCGGCATTACGGATTTGCAGTATTCTACGGCGCCATGCATCCCGCGGGGAAGGGTTGCTACGAATTTCGCCTGACGCCTGTATGCGGCGATGCCTCCCTGGCGCCGGACGAATTTGTTTCCCTCAAATATGCCTCATTACTGGAAAAAGACATTCAGCGTAATCCTCCTTTATGGTTATGGAGCCATAAGAGGTGGAAAAGACGACCAGATAAAAAATATTAATCGCATGAAAAAACTGATTATTCTATTATTAACACTCAGCCTCTGGATGCCTGCCCGGGCGCAGCAGGTTGCCGATATGCAGGAGATCCCTCAGGGAGCCGTGGTATATTCCCTTCCCAGAACCTGCGTACGTATAGTTGCCCAGGCACAGTATACTCAATTTACTGCCGGCCCTTATGCCCGGTATGCGAGAAAGTTTCTGGGTATAGATGTCCCCCAGGAGAATACGACATCATACCGGTTGGCTCATATTGAAATGACACCCATGCTCGAGGCGGATCCTCATCAGATGTATGTAGTGGACGTATCTTCAAAAAATGTTTCTCCATGGTTTCTGCAGTTGACCTCCCAGGGACTGGTGATGCTGGCCGACAGCCGTAACGGAACGCAGACAAAATGGCGCTTCCCCGCCATGTCCGGTGAAGCGGAGGTAACCGATGCAGGTCTTATTGCAAATATCAAACAGGAACAAACGACCCTATACCGGTCCCAGGTGCAGGGCGCTACCATTACCCCCGTTCCGGTGCAACAGAGTCAGCTGGTGGAAAAAACACTGGAGGAACGGGCCGAAGAAGCTGCCAGGAAAATCTTTGAACTGCGCAATAAGAGGAAGGCCATAATCACCGGCGATACCGATGCCATTTTTTCCGGCGAGGCCATGGGCTCGGCGCTTGAAGAAATGCGCCGGATGGAAGAAGAATACATGAAACTTTTCATTGGGGTAACCGTAACGGGGAAAAGTCATCTGGCCGCAGATGTAGTTCCCGATGCCGAAAAGACTAAATATATTGTCTTCCGTATTTCCGACAAGGAAGGCCTTTTACCGGCAGAAAATGTAAGCGGTCGTCCTATTGTGCTTGACATGTCGCTTATAGAGGGGAACACTCCTGCACAAGTCAGGTCCAATGAACAGGCTGCAAGATCGGGAACCCGGGTGTTTTACCGTCAGCCCGTCATTATGTTACTCCGTCTTCTGGACGGGCAGCAGGAACTGTTGCAGGCCCGTACTCCCATTTACCAGAGAGGTCAGGTATTGAATTTTATTATTAACTAAAATAAATTGTCATGGATATCTTAAATCTGAAACCCGAAAGGGTATGGAAGCATTTTTATTCTATTACGCAAATACCCCGTCCTTCCAAAAAAGAAGACAAAATACGTGCATTTCTTGTATCCTACGGTAAAAGTCTGGGTCTGGAAACCATTGCCGACCAGACAGGAAACGTGATTATCCGCAAACCGGCCACACCCGGCATGGAAAACAGGAAAGGCGTTATTCTCCAGGCACATATGGATATGGTTCCTCAGAAAAACAATGCCACGGTTCACGATTTTGAAAAAGACCCCATCAAGCCCCGGATAGAAGGTGACTGGGTATATGCTACCGGAACCACCCTGGGAGCCGATAACGGGATGGGCATTGCGGCTGCCATGGCCGTTCTCGAGGCAAAGGATCTTAAACACGGGCCGGTGGAAGTGCTTATCACAACCGACGAGGAAACCGGTATGACCGGAGCCCGGGGCCTGCAATCCGGCTTGCTTGAAGGCTCGGTACTGTTGAATATGGATTCCGAGGATGAAGGCGAATTGTATGTGGGTTGTGCCGGAGGTGAAGACGGCTCTTTTGAAATGGAGTACACTCCCGAGCCGGTTCCCGGCGGAATGCAGGCCTGGCGTGTTAACCTGACCGGCCTGAAAGGAGGCCATTCCGGAATGGACATCAACCTGGGCAGAGGCAACGCAAACAAGATCATGATGCGGATCCTGCTGCCACTTATCCAAAAGAACATGGTGCGCATAGCATCAGTAGAAGGTGGAAACCTGCGGAATGCCATTCCCAGGGAGGCCGAGGCAGTGATCTGTTTTTCAAAAGACCGGCATGACGAGGTGAAGAAAGAAATAGAAAGCGTCGCAGCTGTTGTAAAAACCGAATTGGGCAGCGTGGACCCGGGCCTGGAGGTGACTCTTGAACCGTGCAATGCTCCCGAAGCGGTGATACCGGCCTGCATCACACTTAAGGCAATACGTGCCATCTATGCTGCACCCAATGGAGTTTGGGGCATGAGCGCATCTATGCCCGGTCTGGTGGAAACGTCTTCCAACCTGGCTATCGTGAGTGCAAAGAACGGCAGAATTACCGTTCACTGCCTGCTCAGGAGTCTTGTTGATACTGCAAAAGAAGATATGGGAACGGCTTTGTCCTGCTGTTTTGAAAACGCAGGGGCAAAAGCATCTTTCTCGGGAGCATACCCGGGTTGGAAGCCCAATATGGATTCTCCCATTCTGAAAACCATGCTCAGGGTTTATAAGGAAATGTATGGAAAAGAAGCGGCTGTCAAAGCCATTCACGCGGGTCTGGAATGCGGCATCCTCGGCGGAATATATCCGTCATGGGATATGATCTCGTTTGGACCGACACTGCGCTCTCCCCATTCACCCGATGAAAGGTGTTACGTGCCTTCCGTACAGAAATTCTGGGATTTGCTGGTGGAAACGCTCAGGAATATTGAATAAAAATTTGCCGGACTTAAGGAAATGCTTATCTTTGCAGCCCTTAAAAATTTTAATTAAATATCATTATGTTAAAACAGTACGAAACCGTTTTCATTTTAACTCCCGTTTTGTCTGAGACCCAGATGAAGGAAGCGGTTGCCAAATTTCGCGATCTGATTGTTGACAATCAGGGCGAAATTGTTTACGAAGAGGATTGGGGGCTCAGGAAACTGGCCTACTCCATCCAGAAAAAAACCACAGGTTTTTATCATTTGATAGGATTTAAAGCAGAACCCGATTTTGTAGCCAAACTGGAACTTCAGTATCATCGGGACGAACGCGTGATCCGGTACCTGACTTTTGCTATGGATAAACATGCCATTGCCTACGCAGAGAAGAAAAAAGGTGCACCCAAAGAAAGTGCGGTTCCTGTTAAGGAAACACCCAAAAGAGTGCCCGACGTTGAGATTGACACCGATATTATAGAAGAGGAGGAATAAACTATGGCAACACCTAATGAAATCCGTTTCTTGAATCCTCCTACAGTAGAGGTAAAAAAGAAAAAATACTGTCGCTTTAAAAAAGCCGGTATCAAGTATGTTGATTACAAAGACCCCGAATTCCTGAAACGTTTCCTGAACGAACAGGGTAAAATCCTGCCTCGCAGGCTTACCGGAACTTCCCTGAAATTTCAGCGTAAAGTGGCTCAGGCTGTAAAAAGGGCCCGTCACCTGGCATTGCTGCCTTATGTTACGGATTTACTAAAATAAGGAGGAGATACCAATGGAAGTTATTTTAAAACAGGATATAATTAACCTTGGTCATAAAGATGACGTGGTAAACGTTAAAAACGGATATGCCACAAATTATCTTATTCCCAAGGGACTGGCAATTATGGCAACTCCTTCTGCCAAGAAGATGCATGCAGAAAACATTCGCCAGAGGGCTCACAAAGAAGCCAAAATCCGCCAGGATGCCCAGGCTTTGGCTG
>LAHU01001545.1_pt1 | contig 10829 bp, 6 predicted proteins | sample 329631 | NCBI WGS metagenome assembly LAHU01 (sample SAMN03275698, study PRJNA271635) | activated sludge metagenome | isolation source: sample C-0 Zero hour mixed sludge faded in reactor as a methanogenic...
ACGATTTTTCTCGACGAGATCGGCGATCTCCCCCAGGGAGCGCAAACCCGCCTTTTGCGGATTCTCCAGGAAAAGGAATATGAAAGAGTCGGAGGCTCGCAAACCCTTACTGTCGATGTCCGGGTGATTGCCGCGACGCACCGCAACCTCGAGGCGATGATCGCCGACGGAAGGTTTCGCGAAGACCTTTATTTCCGTCTCAATCCCTTTACCATTGTACTTCCCCCCCTGCGGGAGCGCACAGGCGATATACCTCTCCTGGTCGATCACTTTCTGAATTCCGGTGATGAAGGCCAGAAGCATAAATATAAATTTTCAGGGCCTGCGCTCAGATGCATGCAGTCATATCACTGGCCCGGAAATGTGCGGGAGCTCAAAGGCGTGGTCAGTTACGCTCTTAATATGACGCACTCACCGGTAATCGACCCATCTTCACTTCCCAAATTTCTTTTCTCCGGGCCGGATGGACCGCTTTTAAGCGATGGCTCCGGCTCTGCAGAAGATACGTCCTGCTACAATCTCATTGAGGCGGTTCGCGATCTGGAGCGCAAGCTCATCAGTGATGTGCTGGCTGTAACCTCCAACAAAAGCCAGGCAATTAAAATGCTCGGCATCAGCAGGAGAACTTTTTATCTGAAATTGAAGGAATACGGTCTGGACAAGTAAATGACAATGGTTGGAATGACTTATGCATAAAATACTAGGATAACTGGAACCAAAAACTATGAGCACGAACGGTAATTTGACTAAAGCGGCAAAAGCCGCTAAAAAAAATGATGAAGGCGTGACTATTGTAGAGATATCGCCACGTGACGGGCTGCCGGAGGTGTGCGAAGGCTCGTCGACTGCCGATAAAATCAAATACATCAATAAATTATCGGAAACCGGGCTCAAAAAAATCGAATGCGCATCTTTTGCTCATCCGAGCCTTTTGCCGCAGGGATACGACGCGGAAGTGCTCATCGCCGGCATTACCAAAAAGCCCGATGTCACCTATGTGGGGCTGGTGCCCAATGAAATCGGTTGCCGCCGCGCGGTCATTACGCAAATTGACGAAATCCTGGTGCTTTTGTCGGCCAGCGAAACCTTCAACAAAATAAACCTGGGCTGGACGCTCAGGGAAAGCCTCAATAAAATGCTTCCCGCTGTTCTCGATACGGCGATGAAAAATTCGCGCACCATCAGGATATATCTGATGACGGCTTTCGGCTGCCCCTACACCGGGGAGGTCGGTATAGAGGAAATTATCCAGCTCCTGCTGAAGCTCAGCTACATGGGGGCTTCGGAAATCGTGCTGGTCGATTCCACCGGGATGGCCAACCCCGGTTCGGTCAAATCAATGATGAAAACCATGCTGGATTTACAGCTCGACACCAGACTGGCCGTTCATTTTCACAACACCAGGGGGACGGCAATTGCAAATTGTGTGGCCGCCTACGAGGCGGGCATCCGTATTTTCGACGCGTCGCTGGGCGGTATGAGCGCAACGCCCTATGGAGCCGCCCGGCAGGATATCGGCTACTGGAACGTGCCTACTGAGGACCTGGTTCATTTGTTTGAAGAAATGGGCATCAAAACAGGGATCGACCTGGAAAAACTCCTGGATTGCGTTCGTCTGGCGGAAAAAATGGCCGGTTTTCCTCTGCCGGGTCATCTTTTGCGGGTGGGCCGTGCTTCACAGACGGTCGAAATACCGCAATACCTGCGCGAGCACCGGATTATTGACCACTGAGTGAGCGGGGTATGTGCCTGAACCGACCTTTGAGATTGAAGTATGTTTATTTAATATACACATGGCGCAGCCGTGTGTGAATCTTGGCCGAGCATGAACCGATTGATGGAAAAATTGAGGAGGTCTCATTATGAACATTGCGGAATTGGCTTTAAAGAATCTGGAAGTGGGTGAACATGTAAGCTACATTTTCGAGGGGCGTGAAATCACCAATGTGGAAATGGATCGCGCCGCCCGGAAATTCGGCAACGCGCTGAAAAAACTAGGTGTCTCACGCGGCGATCGGGTCATCATGCAGATGCCGAACTGCCCGGAGGTGCTTCAGTCTTTTCAGGCTATATGGAAAATCGGCGCGATCGCCCTGCCGATCAACTATCTGGTAGGCCAGGAGGAAATCAATTTTATTTACAAAGACAGCGGGGTGCACACAGTCATCACCTCGCCCGAGTATCTCGACAAGGTGAAGACAGCTCAGTCCAAATCCGGGGTCGTCAAAAACATCATTGTGGTAGCCGACCAGCCGTATGAAGGGGCGCATAACTTCGGTGAACTGGTGGAAGAAAGCGACGATACGCTGGAAATAGTGCAGACCGACGACGACGATGTCGCCACGATGATCTATACTTCAGGAACAACCGGCACGCCCAAGGGCGTCATGTTGACACACGCGGGACTGTCCCACTCGGCGCATATGCAGCAGGAGACGACTCGTCAGCCGCAGGACCTCGTTTCACTGGCAATTTTGCCGCTTTGCCACTCTTTCGGCGTGGCGGTGATGAACGGGGCGTTTTTACGCCTCAAGGGCAAAGTCGTCATCATGCGCCAGTTCAACCTCGAGCAGGTATTTGCCTATATTGACAAGTACAAAGTACAGTCCGTCCCCATCGTTCCGACGATGATCGTTTATATGCTGATGTTTCCGGATTACGCCAAATACGACATCAGTTCCGTCAAATACTGGGTATGCGGCTCTGCGCCTTTGTCGCTCGATACCTGGAATCAGTTCAAGGAAAAATTCGGCATGGAGATAGGCGAGGGCTGGGGGCTGACTGAAGCAGGTGCCACCAACTCGACCAACATCGGCCTGGATGTGATCAAGCCAGGCTCCATCGGCAAGCCCATTAAAGGTACGGAAATGAAAATTGTGGACCTCGACGGCAGCGACCTGCCTCAGGGGCAGGAAGGTGAAATTGTCATCAAGGGCCCGATGGTGATGAAAGGTTACTGGAATCTGCCCGAAGCGACGGCGGAAGTGATCAAAGACGGCTGGCTTTTCACGGGTGACATCGGCTACATCGACGAAGACGGCTACTTCTATATTACAGACCGTAAAAAAGACATCATCATCAAGGGGGGAGAAAATATCTCGCCGCGGGTGATCGAAGAGGTTCTCTATGCTCACCCGGCCGTGTCGGAAGCGTCCGTCATCGGTATCAAAGATAAAGTTTACGGCGAAGAGATAAAGGCGTTTGTGACGCTCAAGCCCGGCGGGCAGGCCACTCCTGAAGAAATCCTGGAATACTGCAGCGGCCGGCTGAAGAAATTTTTCGTCCCCAAAGAGGTGGTGATTTTAGATGCCATGCCCAAAACGCTGGTGGGCAAAATACTGAAGAAAGAATTACGAAAGATGAAGTGACGCCAAAGGCGTGATAAATATTTTTTGTCAAAGATCATGAAGGAGTTTGATGTGACGCTGCACAAAGAGATGAAACAATGGGAAGAAAAAGCGGCCAAAGAACTAAGGGGGAAACCCCTGGAGTCACTAAACTGGGAAACGCCGGAAGGCATTACGGTCAAGCCGATTTACACGGCGGAAGACCTCGCCGGACTCGATACAGTAAACACACTGTCGGGCCTGGCGCCTTATCTGAGGGGACCTACGGCCAGCATGTATGCCAACCGTCCCTGGACAATCCGCCAGTACGCGGGCTTTGCCACGGCCAAGGAATCCAACGAGTTCTACCGCAAGAACCTGGCCGCCGGGCAGACGGGCCTGTCGGTGGCCTTTGATCTGGCCACGCACCGCGGGTACGACTCGGATCATCCCCGCGTGTCGGGCGACGTAGGGAAAGCAGGCGTGGCGATTGACTCAGTCGAGGACATGAAAATACTTTTCGAAGGCATCCCCCTGGATAAAGTGTCCGTATCGATGACCATGAACGGGGCGGTCCTGCCGGTGCTGGCAGGCTACATCGTCGCGGCCGAAGAGCAGGGGGTTTTGCAAAAGCAGTTGGCGGGCACCATTCAGAATGATATCCTCAAGGAGTTTCTGACGCGCAACACCTACATCTACCCGCCCGTGCCCTCCATGCGGATTGTTTCCGATATCATTGCCTACTGCTCGAAGCACATGCCCAGATACAATACAGTTTCCATCAGCGGGTATCACATCATGGAGGCGGGAGCGGACTCCGTCTTGCAGACTGCCTTTACGCTGGCCGACGGCAAGGAGTATATCCGCGCCGCCATTGACGCCGGCCTGAATATCGATGATTTCGCACCCAGGCTTTCCTTCTTTTTCGGCGTGGGTATGAACTTCTTCATGGAGATAGCGATGCTGCGCGCGGCCCGGTATCTGTGGCACGAAATCGTAGGCGAGTTCAACCCTGCCGATCCCCGTTCACAGGTGCTCAGGACTCACGTGCAGACTTCCGGCTGGAGTCTTACCCAGCAGGATCCCTACAACAACATTATCCGTACCACGCTCGAAGCGCTGGCCGCAGCGCTGGGCGGCACACAGTCTTTGCACACCAACTCGTTTGACGAGGCGGTCAGTCTGCCCACACAGCTTTCGTCGCGTGTTGCGCGCAACACGCAGATCATTATTCAGGAGGAATCGCAGATCTGCCGCGTGGTCGATCCTCTGGGGGGCTCCTATTACATCGAGGCGCTCACCGCGTCCATTATCCGCGAGGCGAAAAAAATCATGGACGAAATAGAAGAGCTGGGCGGTATGGCCCGGGCCATTGAAACGGGCATGCCCAAATTGCGTATCGAAGAGTCGGCGGCCAGACGCCAGGCCCGTATCGACCAGGGCAAAGACACGATTGTGGGCGTGAATAAATATCGCATCGATGACGAAATTCCCATCGAGGTGCTCGATATCCCGGCAAGCGTGCGTGACGAACAGATCGCGCGCATTGAAGACATCAGGAAAAAGCGCGACAATGACGCCGTGCAAAAGGCGCTGGAGTCCATCACGCAGACGGCCGAAAAAGGAGGCAATCTTCTGGAGAGAACCATAGAAGCGATCAGGCTGCGCGCGACGGTGGGCGAAGTCTCGGACGCCATGGAAAAAGTCTTCGGCCGCTATACGGCGGCAACCAGGGTAATTTCCGGTGCCTACTCGTCGGAATACACAGACAGTGGCGTAATCGAAGCTCTGAGAAAAAGAACCGAAACCTTTCTGGCAAAGACCGGCCGGCGTCCGCGGCAACTGGTGACCAAAATGGGACAAGACGGTCACGACCGCGGCATCAAGGTAGTCGCCACCGCTTACGCGGACATAGGGTTCGATGTGGACATCAGCCCGATGTTTCAGACTCCCGAAGAGGCGGCGAAGATGGCCGTGGAAAACGATGTGCACGTGGTGGGCGTATCCAGCCTGGCCGCCGGCCACAAGACGCTGGTGCCCGAGCTTATCACCAGACTCCGGGAAATGGGCGCAGACGATATCATTGTTGTCGTAGGCGGGGTCATTCCCCCTGTTGACTATGAATTTTTGTATGAAAAAGGAGTGAAGGGTATTTTCGGACCGGGCACCGCTGTGACCGATTCCGCCGATAAGGTGCTTGCCTTGCTGGAAGAGAAGTATTTGTGAAGCGCGGCAAACAGACAAAGATGCTCTAATAGGCGATGAGCAAGGGAATAAGTTTCCAGCTCATAGCGCAAGGCTCGATAAAAAAAGGGACGGTCGTTTTGCGACCGCCCCTTTTTAACATTGCTTATGCAGTTTATTTCTTCAGGCCCTCAAGCGTTGCCTTAAAATGCTTTTGCGCCGTAAACGGGGGTTTCACCGCGCGCGGGGCTTCCCCGAAAGCATCCACGTTGTTGAGCTCGGTCAGCACCGACCTGAAGCCCGAGTCAAAGGAAAAGGCGCGCACTGATTTGTTGAAATTAATTTCTTTACCGTACTGGGTTACCGCAGCAGCCGTCTTCTTTGTGATCATTATGCCGTTGGTCGGGTTTGCGTCCTGATCGAGTGTCTGCAGCAGGACGCAGATGTTGGTGACACGCTGATCCGTGGCATCTTTGGCGTCCGGCACGAGATCCAGCGGGGTGACCACCGGTTTACCCGCTGTCGAACCGAGCTGAAGCTCGCCCACAAAGAAGGTGACCGTTTCGCCTGCCTTGTATTCAAAAACACCGTCTGCCTTGGTGACGCCCTTATATGTCGGGGTGGCATAGCCAATGCCTCCGACGGCACTGTCCATAAAGACGCCTTTTAAGGCAGGCTCCTGGAGGCCCAGGGTAGTGAGCACAGAGCTGCAGCCGACAAGCAACGCAACAAGCGTAACTGCCGCTAAAGACAAAATGAGACGATTTATCCAATAGCTTGATTTTTTCATTAAATTGCTCCTTTCTGCATTTTAAATTCTAATCCCAACTGTTTTTAATTTAAGTTCGCTAATTGGTCGGGCGAACCATGTTTGCCGTGCTCCTGGTAATCTTTTTAATAGCCTCCCACTCCTGATCGGTCTTTATCCACCAGAAAAATTGAATAGGCGGCGTCAGTTTTCCATTTTCCACATTCTGGGTGGAACCGTTGATCAGAAGCTGCCCGGTTTCAAGGATGCCGAATATTTCCGTCGGAATCTGGTCGCCGTTAATCGGCAGGGCCTTATGAAAATCTGCACGGATTTTACGCACATCGTTGGTCGTGCCCGCTTTTTCAATGGCCCGGGCCAGCGCCGTCATGGCGCCGTAATTGCGGAAACATTCCGAGGTGACCATTCGTTTGTAGGTTGCTTTGAATTTTTTCTCGAAAGGTACGGAAGCAGGAACAGGCACGCTCATCGGCGTGGCCACGCCGATGGTGTTTTCCATAAGTTTGTAGCCCTTCAAGAGGTTTGCCATATAGTCTAGCTTGGCCTGGTCGATGATGATAAAGCCGCCCTTAAAGCCCATGCTGCGCGCCTGTTCGATGACCAAAGCGGTGGTGGACGAAGCTCCTCCGATAAGCATGCAATCGGGATTAGTCGCCAGTGCCGCCGCCAACGGGGCGGAAAAGTCTGTTTCCGTATAGTAGTTGGCAGGTTTGTCCGCTGTGACCACACCCCCTGCTTTTATCCAGCTTTCTTTAAACAGTGCACGCCATTCTTCTCCGTAGGCCCCCAGAGTCACGACCATGGCGAGTCTCTTGTACCCCTTTTTCATTGCAGTAGGGACGAATTGTTCGATATAAACAGGGAAAGGCGGTGCCGTTATGCCGATGAGCAATTTGTTGCCCAAATCGTACATTTTTGGTGTGCTGGTATAGCCCATGATCAGAAATTCGTTGCCTTTCTCCTCGTTGATCTTGCTCATGGCCGCGATGGTCGAAAAAACGCCATTGAAAACGGCGATCGCACCGTTGGCGCGCAGACGCCGCGCGTTGGTGACAGCGTGTGTGGCATCTGCCTTATCGTCGAGTTTTTCCAGGCGGAATTTATATTTCTTGCCTCCCACGGTAACGCCGCCCGCGTCGTTGATTTCGTTAATGGCCATGTCGATACCATAGACATGTCCTGACCGTACTCGGCGGCCGGCCCGCTCAAAGGTCCGGAAAAGCCGATGACAATTTCCTGCGCCCGGGCGGTGAATGTCCAGGTTATAGCCAGACACGCAACTAAAACAGCAATACTTTTCCAATGTTTCATTTTACCCTCCTCTTTAATTTTGTGGTTTACTCTTTAAACAACACACTTGATCGACAGATCTGCCGATTTACAATATCGGTCTGATCCAGCAAAACAAACAATTGGAGCGGAAACCGGATTTTATAAATACCCCCCTTTCATTTTTTGTTCAGCACATTAAACTGTTCCGTTTAAGCCTCAGTATTTTTGTTTTATTTTTGTCGCCGTTCTACTTGCCGACCCATTCCCAGATGGCGGCGGCTCCCTGGCCGTGGCCGACGCACATGCTCTCCACGGCGTATTTTACTCCGTAGTAGGGCATTTCATGCATGATCGTAGTGGCAATGCGTGCCCCCGTGCAGCCCAGCGGATGGCCCAGCGAAATGCCGCTGCCTTGGGGATTGAGCATTTTATGATGGCGGATGCCCAGCTCCTTGGTGCAGTAAACCGCCTGCGCGGCAAAGGCTTCATTGACTTCCCACAGGCCGATGTCTTCTTTCTTCATTCTGGCTTTCTTCAGCACTTTGGGAATTGCAACGGCCGGTCCGATGCCCATATAAGCAGGGTCAACCCCGACCACGGCGAATTCTACCAAACGCATCTTTGGTTGTAAACCCAACTTTTTACATATTTTTTTGCTCGCCACAATTAAACAGGCGGCCGCGTCGTTGGTCTGGCTGGAATTTCCGGCTGTTACCGTGCCTTTTTCATCTTTTATGAATACCGGTTCGAGTTTGGCCAGTGTTTCCATCGTTGATTCGGGGCGGATGCCCTGGTCACGGTCCACAATCATTTTTTTAGTGGATCCGTCTTCCTGCGGGACGTCCGCTTCAATGGGAAGTATTTCATCTTTAAAAAGGCCCTTTACCGTTGCTTCGTGTGCCTTGGCATGGCTTTCCACGGCCATTTCGTCTTGTTCCTGCCTGGTGATGCCATATTTTCTGGCGACCATTTCCGCCGTGTAGCCCATCGAAACCATCTGCGGGTCGGTGAATTCAGAAAGGCGCGGGTTCGGCTCCGACATTGTTCCCATGGGGATATGCGTCATGTGCTGAGCGCCGCCGGCCAGGATCAGATCGGACCAGCCCATGTTGATTGAAGCGACCGCGAAGGCAAGGGACTGAAGCCCGGAAGAGCAGAGGCGGTCAACTGTACAGCCGGGAACACTATGAGGCAGTCCCGCCACGATGCCCGCGTAACGGCCGATGTTTGAACCCATATCCTTCATCAGGGCAGTGCCGCCCCAGATGACGTCGTCAATCATTTCTTTTTTATCTTCCAGGCCGGCCCTCCGGATGGCTTCGTTCATTACCAGGGCGGACATATCGTCCGCCCGCAAATGGGTGAACCATGACCTCTTCCCGGCCCTGGCAATGCCTGTGCGTACAGCTTCCACAATGTAGATATCTTTCATATAAACCTCCGTTGTTTTTGTTTAAGCAATTCGTTTTTATAAATGTTATATAAATTGTCCGTAAAAAAGGTTGCAGGCTCAGGTCGAAAGACTAAAGAAAATAGGTCAACCTCGCGCGTGTCGGGGGGTGAATGCCCGACTCATTGCAGCAAAAGGTTTCATCCGGCATAAGCTGAGCTGAAGAACTATTCGCTTAAACCATGGCCTTTTCTTCCTTGCCGCTTACCTTCTACCCTATGAACATATTTCTTGTTTAGCAATAACAGGCAGCCTATGTTGCCTGAGCTCTTTTTTCATTATTCTCACTATCGTCACTTATCACTTGTCACCCTAGAGCTTGCTGTCAATCACTTTGTCTAGCTTACCACCAGCGCTTCTTCCGGGCAGGTGAGCACCGAGTTCTCCTCACTGCGGATCACTTCCGCCAGCATCACGGCATTGGGCAAAATGTTGTTGGCGTAGTATCTGGCCGACGCCACCTTGCCGGCATAGAAGGTGAAGTCCCCTTCGCCGTGTTTGAGCCCCTCCAGGTTTTTCGCCGCAATAAGCGCCTGATCGAGCAGGCACATGGCGACATAAACCTGCGCGAAAACAAACAGAGCTCTTTGCGCGAAAAGCGGAATCAGCTCACGTTTTTCAGCCATGTTCGCGTACCAGGAGCTGTAGATATCTTTGACTTGCACCGCCGCGCGGTAGGCGGTGGCGAGATTTTGTATCTCTTGGGCAAGGAAAGCATGGTTTTTGTTGGTCTCGATGAAATCCGCGATCTCCTGCATCCATACGGCAAAGGGCGCCCCTTCCTTCATGCGCATTTTCCTGCCGATCAGGTCGTTGGCGTGGATAAACGACGTTCCCTCCCAGATAGTGAGAATCTTCGAATCTCTCAAGTATTGCTCTACCGGGTATTCCATTGTATAGCCGACGCCGCCTAACACCTGGATTGCCTGGGCGATGACATTGAGACTCGCCTCCGAGCCGTAGCATTTCACCAGCGGGGTGAGAATCTCGGCAAACTGGGAATATTTTTTTGCCTTTTCCTTGTCCGGAGAGTTGCTTTCAATGTCGAGATAGTAAAATCCTTTGAAGATCATGGCGCGGATGCCTTCAACGTGGGCTTTCATATCCAAAAGCATCCGACGGATGTCCTCATGTTTGACGATCGGCACGCGCTCGGCGCCTTTGACGCCGAAAGGCCTGCCCTGGATGCGCTCGGTGGCGTACTGGGAGGCGAAGTAAAAGGCTGCCGCCCCCTGTGTGTTGGCGTTATGCCCCGTGCCGATGCGCGATTCGTTCATCATGTGAAACATCATGGCCAGCCCTTTGGAAAAGCCCTTCTCGTCGGGGGCCGCACCCAGCATGATGCCCCGGCAGTTGTCGTCGTCGCCGAAATTCAGAAGCGCCGTCGCCTGCGCATGCAGCCCCATTTTGTGCTCCACGCCCACCGTTGCAACGTCATTGGAGTCTCCCTGGGAGCCGTCTTCATTGACCCAGTATTTGGGAACGATGTAAAGCCCGATGCCGGGGGAGCCCGGCGCGCCGCCTTCGGGTCGCGCCAGAAGCAGATGGATGGTATTTTCGCAAATGCCCTGATCGCCGGCTGTGATGAACATTTTCGTGCCCTTGATTTTCCAGATGCGCGGATCGTCCGTCGGATAGGAGCGGGTGATGATGTCGCCCGTGTCGGAACCGTAGTTCGGTTCGGGCAGGCACATCGTGCCCTGCCAGGAGCCGTCAAGCATTTTGGGAACAAACAGGTCCTGATCCTCCTTAGTGCCGAAGCGTAAAATCAGGTTGGCTGCGCCTGATGTGAGTTTGACACAGGAGGTAAGAGCCGGACAGGCTGCCG
>LAHU01002740.1_pt1 | contig 10762 bp, 8 predicted proteins | sample 329631 | NCBI WGS metagenome assembly LAHU01 (sample SAMN03275698, study PRJNA271635) | activated sludge metagenome | isolation source: sample C-0 Zero hour mixed sludge faded in reactor as a methanogenic...
TCCTCCGGCCGCTGTGGCAAACAGATTTTGCCACCCCGGACTGTATCAGCTGAAGGCTCAGCCGCTCCGTCATTCCGGGACGACGCAGTCGCGCCCGGAATCCAGCCGGTTTGGGTAATGCCCCCATCAGGGGACGATCCAGACGCAGTCTGCATCGACCCCGCCTTGGTCCGGAACTGGGATCGGCTATTCCCGCAAGGGCTGGATTCCGTCACTGCGTTCCGGAATGACGGGAAACGAAGTGGGGCGCGCCGCTCCGGAATGACGTATGTTTGGGGTCGGGTGGATGAAAGGCCTGGATTTCGCGACCCCTCCAAATATATGCCGTTGACTTGGTTTGCCGTCTGGATTCCGGGGCCCCCACCCCGGAATGACAATGCGGGGCTTGTCGGTTTAGAGTTCTGACTTCATCCAATCCTTCCACCCACTCTGATGGAATGAAACGGCGCAAGCAGCCTGCGGAAAATTAAACCTTGACATTTTGCGGATTATCCTGTGGTATGAACCGATCTGAAAAATACCTCAGCCTGAGGATACAAGGCGCAGGGAGTGATTTATGCAAAAGAACACTGTCCGCCTCCGGACCGCGAACCTATCTGACATCGGGCGAAATCCCGCCCGCACCAAGAATGAGGATTTCTTTGGCCACCATCAGGGTGAATTTGGCGATCTCTTTCTGGTCTGTGACGGCATGGGCGGCCACGAGGGCGGCGAAGTGGCATCCCGCCTGGTTGTGGAGAGCATCCGCAAGTATTTTGAGACCAACTGGCTGCCCGGCGAAGAACCGGCCCTGATCGGCCAAAGCATAGACTTTGCCCAGCAAAAGCTCAACGAGCGGATCGAACAGGAACCAGATCTGGCGGGCATGGGGACCACGCTGGTGCTGCTGCTGATCAACGGTGTGAGCTATTACATAGCCCATTGCGGGGACAGCCGTATCTATCTCAGCCGCGGCGGCTCGCTGATCCAGCTCACCAAAGACCACTCCGAGGTGCAGGGGATGGTGGAGAGCGGGGTTATCACCGCTGAACAGGCCGCCACCCACCCCCGGCGCAATTTCATCACCAAAGCCCTCGGGCACAGCAATTACAGTCCGGACATCTCCGGGCCCCATATCCTCCAGCAGGATGACGTTTTCCTGCTCTGCTCCGACGGGCTGACGGAATATGTGAAAGACGACGAACTGCATCAACAGCTGGATGAAGAACCCCAGATCGCCTGCCAGAACCTGGTGGAACTGGCCAACGACCGCGGGGGGATGGACAACATCACCGTCCAGATAGTTCAGGTGCAGCAATGTTCGCCGTTCACCCTCAGCCAGGAATTGCCGGCGCGGCGCAAGCCAAAACTCTTTCCGCCCCTGGCCCTGCTGGCGACTATGCTGATCTTTGTGGGAGCTGTTTTCTGGTATGCCCGGGCGCTGCAAAACCCACCCTCGGCCTGGGTGACGGCCAGCCGGGATTCCCTGGAACAGGCGGAAAGGGAAGCCAAAAAACAATCCAGGGAAGAGCAAAAAAGGTTGAAAGCCGAGCAAAAGGCCAGGCGCAAGGCGGCCAAGGAAAAAGGCAAAAGCTCGGGCAAAGAGGAGAAATCCCTTGATCCGCGGCTGGCGGTGGCCGATTCCACCATTGCCAACAAACTCAGCCACTACGCCGCCCGCGATCCCTATTTGAATGCCTTCAACACCATGAGCAACAAGAGCACCCAGGCAAAAAACATCCGCTTCATCGACAGATCGGAAGCCAACCAAGTGATCTACATCGTGCCCGGCAAGACGATCTATCTGGATTTTGCCAAACTCGGCACCGCCAGCGGACACAACCTCAAAGCTGACGAGATCACAGCCCTGATCTCTCTGGCCGTGGTGCGTTCCGCGGGGAAATTCGGCCTGGCCAAAACAGGCTGGGAAAGTAAATTCTTCACTTCCGGCACCGCCCCGGTGGACGACCAAACCTGGGCCGCGGCCCGGGAGCTCTATAAAAAATACGATCCGGACAATGCCGACCAGCTGTTCGGCAAAGCAGACCGCTTTGCCCGGCTGCGCAACCTGATCAAACTTGGACCCTACAGCATCAGCCTGAACAAGACCAACTAATCATCGATACAGGGAGCCACCAAACTATGAAATGCACCCATTGCGGAGCACTGATAGACACTGACAGCCACTACTGCAAGGCTTGCGGAAGAGCCATCATGTCCGGATCGAAAGAACACATCCAGGCATACCCACCATCTGAACCGAGGAAAAAAAGCACCTCCGCGCTGCACGTGATCCTCATCGTGCTGGCCGTGCTCGGCCTGCTCGCCGCGGCTTATCTTCTCTATTGGGACAAGCTCACCGGCGGCCCCAACGAAACGCACAATTTCCAGATCGAACACACCTATGTCAACCGGCCCGGAGAAGAATCCTATATGTCTGTCCGCAGATCGCGTCTGGAAACAATGGAAGCGCTGCTGGCCAAGACGCCGGGGGAGTTGCAGTGGGAAAGCTCCCTGCCTCTGGCCTATTGCCTGCTGAATTTCAGCGTGGGGGAGCCCCAGACCGTTGACACTCCCTCCGCCGAAGAAGAGGGAGGCAGGATAATCCGTTCAGCCAGCTCCACGATCACGGACAGGGAATTCCGCGCCCGCTGGGACTATCTCCAGACAAGGCCGGAGCTCAAAACCCGGATCTGGGAGGCGGAAAACCAGCTGCCACAAAGAAAAAGCGATCTGCTGCAGGCCGAGCGCGAACTTGGGTTGGCCGGCAGAGATCGGCGGGAACAAGAGAGCATCCAAGATCCTCTGGGGTTTGAGCTGGAGCCGGACCTCATGGCGCCGCAGGATTCCCTCCCGCGGATCGACAGCCGCATGGCGGAGGCTCTCAACGCTTATGACGCCGCCCTGACCGAACTTGAGGCCATGTATGAATCCCTGAACGATATCAAGGCCGAACTGGCCACGCCGCCGTCCAACGGCAAATAAGGGCAATTCTTCCTTTTGGCGCCAGCCGGGGCGGAGATAGTATCCGCTCAAGCGCAAGCAGTGGAACTAAAAGCACATAATCACTTGGGGCCGAAGGCTTAACGCTTCCGGCCCCAAGATATTTTATCAGGTCTGGAGGGTTGGCAGGAGCAGGTTCAGGAAGTCATCTCCTGAAGGGGGATGTTCAGTTCCTCAGTTCCGGGCACCACGAAGCGTCCGTCCTGGATGATGAAATGCTGCTTGCCGTCCTGGGTGATGGCGGTGATGGAGGCCAGCATGTCGTAGGGGAGGGTGATGTCCATGTGTTTCTGGGTGTAGGCGCCGATGGGGTCATCCTTGCGAGTGGCGGATTTTTCGTTGTCCACGGCGATCATCTCCTTGCCGTTCAGGAAGTTCGGGTGCGGAGCCTCCTCTTCGTGGCTGAAGCAGGTGTCCCCAATGGCGAAGTGGGGTCCCATCTTTTCGATGATGAGGATGGGCAAGAGGGCTTGGATGTCGTATTTGCGGGCAAGCTGGTAGGCCAGGGTGTTGGTGCCGATGGCGAATTCGCCGATGGGAAGGGTCTCGTGGGGCAGCAACAGGTTTTCGTGGATGTACTTTTTGCCCTCGGCGGGGTCGTCAAAATTGGTGCAGGAATAATCCTTCACCCAGCCGTCCTCGAAGCGCATCCTGAGGTTGAAATAGCGCAGGCTGCCCAGGTAGATGTCCTCCACGTGGAGAGTGCCGGTGGTGCCGGCAAGTTTTGGCGAGGTGAAGACTTCGCCCACCGGGATGTTCACATCCGCCACGCAGTTTTCAAAGTTGGTCTGCCTGGCAGGGTCAGTGATGGTGTGCATCTTCACGAGGATGTCGGTGTCGTTTCCCGGTTTGCCTTTCACGTGCACGAACTCAGCCGTGTCCAGCACATCGATGATCTTCTGCTGGATCTGGGCGTATCTGTTTGAATCCAAGAGGTTTATCTTCAGCGTATCGGCAAAGATCCCGCGGAACTTCGGCCCGATCTCCGGGGAGGGGAAAGCGATGATGGTGAAGCTGGCTTCGTCGCGGCGGTAATAGCGGTAATACATTTCGGCCTGCCGCCCCCGCTGTTCCCGGTGCAGCAGTTGCTGTTCCGGGCTCAGTTTCAGGGCGCTGGCCCTGGCTTCCGGAGCGAAGGGGGTTTCGCCAAAAAGTTCCACGTAAACGGGGCCCGCCTGCAGCGCTATGGTTTCCTTCAGCTCTTCCAGAACCTTGGCGGATACCGTCAGCTGCAGGTCCACGTACTCACGGTCCAGCACCAGGGCGCTGTCGAAACGGTGGTCGTAACTGTATTGTTTGTTTATTCCCTGGCTGTGGGGCTGCCCCACCAGCGCGGTGATGCCGATCCGCTGCAGTTCTTCCAGCAGCAGCCTGCCCAGGCGTTCCATGCCGCAGGGGATCATCAGATTGGCGAATTTCTTTTTCTGATGGTCCTTTTTAGCGCGCGTGAAGCCGTCCACCCAGCTTTGCACGATGAATCTTGCCAGGGCGACCAAGTCCTGGGCGGGGTAGGCGCTCAGAAAATCGGCCATGGCCAGATCGTGCTCGCTGAGGTAAACGCCGTAACGGTACAGATAGCGCGGGTCGGACAGATCGGCGCTTTGGATGATCCGGGCAAAATAACTGAAATCCGGGCTGTAACTTAGCAGGTAGGCGTAGCAGGCTGCCAGTTCCAAACCCTCCAGGCGCGAATCCCGGTAAACCGCGGTCCAGCCGGCCAGGTCGCTGTTGCCCGCGGCAGCCAGGTCGTGGAGAGCGAAAAACAACCGCAACTGCTCGTCCAGGGCGAGGTAGTTTTCCGTGATCAGATAATAGCGGGTGGCCCGGAAACCCGAATAGACGGCCGAGCAGAACTGGCCCAGCCCTTCCCCGTACAACTGCACCGCGAAGTCGGGATTGGCCAGGCTTGTGGCATAGCCTGAAACTGGTTCCAGGGTGGCGTAATACTGGGTGTTCATCGCCTTAAGTTCTTCCAGGCTAATGTTTTTAAACTCCGGATCGCGGTCCAGCAGCCGGCCGAATTCAGCGGCCTGGAGGGTGATCTCGCGCAGCGCGGTAAAAAACTCCCTCAGGGGAAAATCTTCCGGGATGGTGAGCGCGGTGATCCTGGCCAGCTGGGCTTCGTAAGCGGGGCGATGGGCCAGGATTTTGCTCTTGACTTCAAAGTAGTTGATGGGCATGTTTCACTTCCTTATGATAGAATCGAAAAACCTCAGGGAAAAAGCCAGTCGGGCTTCTGGGACCACGCGGCAACAAAAAAACACCCGGTCCTGATTGTCAATGATTATCCTCGGGGACTGGGGTTGCCGGCGAATGCCGGAACTCAGCCGAGCTGCTCCAGCACAAAAGTTGGCAGGGTGAAGGCCGCGTAATGCAGGTCCCGGTTGTAATAGCGGGTGGGGATCCCTGAAGCAGCAATCCTGACCCCCACTTCCGGGGAAAGGGGATCGGGGGATGTGGAGGCCAGTTGGAAAAGCCAGAAGCCGGCTTGGTAGGTCTGGATGGCGGCGGAGTAGGCCTTCACGATCGGGAAGAGGGAGCCAAGGTCGCGGTGGACCTCGCCAATGACCTTGCCCAGCTGAGGGATCCAGGGGCTTTCAGACTGCAGACAGAAGACCCCGCCGGGGTTTAGGGCGCGCTTGCAGTTGGCGAAAAAAGGAGCCCGGAACAACCCTTCCGCGGGTCCCACGGGATCTGTGCTGTCAACCAGGATGACATCGAATTGCTCCTCCGTTTCCTCCACGTATCTGATCCCATCGCCAAAAACCAGCTCCGCCCGGGGATCGTCTACAGAGGCGGCCAGATCTGGAAAGTACTGATTGGCAACCCGGGTGACCCGTTCGTCCAACTCCACCATCAGCACCCGGCGGACCGAGCCGTGCCGCAGCACCCGGGTGAGGGTCCCGCAGTCGCCACCCCCGATGATGAGCACGCTTTGGGGCTCAGGATGGGTGAAAAGAGCGGGATGCGCGAGCATTTCGTGATAGGTGAATTCGTCCGCGTCGGTGAGCATCAGCACTCCATCCAGCAGCAGCACCCTGCCGAAGGACGGGGTCTGCAGCACCTCTATCTTCTGAAAGGCGCTCTGCTCCCTGTGCAGCAGCTCCTCGACCTCAAAAGTGAGGCCGCGGTGGGGAGTATGATAATCTGTATGCCACCAGCCCAAGGCTCAATCCGGTTTGTGTTTCAGGGGTTCGTCGCCGTTGTCGAAGAGGCCTCTCCGGAGTTCCATCTTGCTGCTATGTTGGCTTTTAAAACACTTCTCAAGATGGTGGAAAAGATCCCAGGGTTCAATTGTTTGGCCGCAAGTGAAGATATCCACCGCGGCGTAGCCATATTCAGGCCAGGTGTGGATGGCGACATGGGATTCGGCGATCACGACCACGCCGCTCACCCCGTGGGGGCTGAAAGAGTGAAAAGTGTCCGTGACAACTGTCGCCTTGCCGATCACGCAGGCTTCGATGAGCGCTTTGCGGATGGCATGTTCGTCCAGCAGGATGTCTTTATCGCAGTCGAAAAATTCGACCAGTAACTGTCTGCCGAGTGATTGCATGTTTTTTCTCCTCTGTGGTTATTGGGGTTGATGAAGGGAAAGGAAAACCCGGGACAAGCCGGATTTTGGGAAAACCCTTCAGTGCATTGTGTCCGGCTTCAAGATCAGAAGCGGATTCACAGCCACAGAGGCTTCAATGTTGCGCTAAAAACAGAAAGCTGTAGCAATACCTCCTCATCGTCCTGCCACAAAGGGTGAAACACCCGCGCATAGAGGGCTTCCCGGTTACTGTGCACGCGGAGTGAACGGACTCTGATCATGACGACTCCTTTTATTAGCGTAATTGAAAAGCAAGTTTAGAAAGCGGCTGTTTCCTGTCAACTGAAATCGGGGAATCGGGTATACTTGGCTACGGGGAACATCTTACGCACACAAACAAGCATCTTGTTGGGCAGCTGGTTCACTCAAAATATTGTTTCCATCTGGCAACCTCTTCCCGATGGGGCTGTTCACACAATTTTGCTTGCAGCGGAACATATATTGCTTATCGTATGTATGGACCGGTGTAACCCTACCCAGCCTCTCCCGGCTGTTCAATTCCAGTCCAAACAATCTTTCCCGAAGGAGAAACCATGCCCAGATACCTCATCGTGGGAGGCGTGGCCGGCGGCGCCACCACCGCTGCCCGCCTGCGCCGGATGGACGAACACGCCGAGATCATCATGTTTGAACGCGGTGACTACATATCCTACGCCAACTGCGGCCTGCCCTATTATATCGGAGGAGTGATCAGCGAACGTGACCGCCTCTTCGTGCAAACCCCGGAAAGCTTCAAAGCGCGGCTGAATGTGGATATCCGCACCAAAACAGAGATCATAGCCATCGACCGGGCGGCGAAAACGGTCACCGCGAAAGACCTTCGAACTGGCCGGGAATATGCGGAAAAGTACGACAAACTGGTTCTTTCTCCGGGCGCGGAGCCTGTCCGTCCCCCCTTGCCGGGTATCGACGACCCCTCAGTTTTCACCCTGCGCAACGTTCCCGATGCCGACCGCATCAAGGCATATCTGGAAGCCAACCGTGTACACCACGCCGTGGTTGTGGGCGCGGGATTCATCGGGGTGGAGATGGCGGAAAACCTGCACCGCAGAGGGATCTTGGTCTCGATCGTGGAGATGGCCCCGCAGGTGATGACCTATCTGGATTTCGAGATGGCCGCCCAGGTGCATCAGCACCTCAAGTCCAAACATGTTGGGCTGTATCTGGGAGAGGCGGTCAAGGCCATCGAACGCGATGGCGGAGGCCTGAAGGTGCGTCTGGCCAGCGGCAAATCGATCCCCGCGGACATGGTGATCCTCTCCATTGGCGTGAAGCCGGACAGCCGCCTGGCCGAGGCGGCGGGACTGGACCTGGGACCCAACAAAGGGATCATGGTGAACGCGCACCTGCAGACCTCGGACCCGCATATCTACGCTGTGGGTGACGCCATAGCCATGGCCAATCCCATAACTGACAAGACTTTTCTCACCTATCTGGCCGGGCCGGCCAATAAACAGGGACGCATCGCGGCCGACAATATCGTGTTTGGCAACAAACGCAGTTACTGCGGCTCCATAAACACCGCCATCGCCAGGATCTTCGACATCACCGTGGCCGCGGCCGGCGTATCCGGCAGGGTTTTGGAGCAGGAGGGGATCCCCCACCTCGAATCAGTGATCCACTCATCCTCCCACGCGGGGTACTATCCAGACGCTCTGCCTCTCACCATCAAGATAGTTTTTGCACCCGAAACTGGACGCCTCTACGGAGCTCAGGTGGTGGGTTTCGACGGAGTGGACAAGCGCATGGAGATGCTGGCCCACATCATCAAGCACAAGGAGACCGTGTATGATCTGGTGGAACTCGAACACGCCTACGCGCCGCCGTTTTCCAGCGCCAAGGATCCCGTGAATCTGGCTGGCATGGTGGCGGAGAACATCCTGACGGGAGTTTCCAAGGTCATCCACTGGAAAGATATTGCAGGCCTGAACCCGGAAACATCAGTTTTGATCGATGTCCGCACCCCCATGGAATTTGGTCTGGGCAGCATCGCCGGTGCCATCAACCTTCCCGTGGACGAGCTTCGCGGCAGGCTGAACGAGGTTCCCAAGGGCAGGAAAATCGTGGTCTTCTGCGGCACCGGACACCGCAGCTATTTTGCCTCCCGTATCCTGTCCCAAAATGGCTTTGACCAGGTTTACAACCTCTCAGGCGGATATACGACCTACGAGCAGGTCCACCAAAAACAAACCAATGAGGACATCTTTGCCCGCGACTTCATCGACAAGGACGACCAAATGTACAAAAAAGAAAGTATCCAGGCTGCCGCCGCCGGAGGACGCACTGTGGAAGCGGACGCCTGCGGACTGCAGTGCCCCGGCCCCATCATGCGCCTTAAAACTGAGATGGACAAGCTTGTGGAAGGTGATAAACTGCGCATTTCGGCCACCGATCCCGGCTTTGTGAAAGACGTTCCCGCCTGGTGCAAAATGACCGGAAACACTCTCATCAGCATCGAGGAAATCGGCAAAAAATACGTGGCCACGGTTCTCAAGGGCGGAAGCACTGAGATTGGCGCCACAGCCGGCGGCCTCAACAAGACCATTGTGGTCTTCAGCGACGCTCTGGACAAGGCTCTGGCCTCTTTCGTGATTGCCAACGGCGCGGCAACCACCGGCAAAAAGGTGACCATGTTCTTCACCTTTTGGGGGTTGAACGTGATCAAGAAACACGACAAACCCAAGGTGGACAAAGACCTGATGGGCAGGATGTTTGGCATGATGATGGCCGGAAGCAGCCGTTCGCTGGCGCTGTCCAAGATCAATTTTGCCGGACTGGGTCCCATATTGATGCGCAAACGCATGAAAGACAAGAACGTGGACCAGTTGGAACTGATGATCGCCCAAGCCCAGAAAGCAGGCGTGGAAATGATCGCCTGTCAAATGTCCATGGATATCATGGGCGTGAAGCCCGAAGAATTGATGGAAGGCGTAAACATCGGCGGTGTTGCCACTTACCTCTCCGAAGCAGAACAGTCCAACACCAACCTCTTCATCTAAGGACGCTTCAACCTTATGCTAAAAAGCCCGGTATGACTCCGGGCTTATTTTTTTTTACTCAGGCGGCTGCTGTTCAGTTTTTCAGCGCGGCTTCGATCGCCTTCACCAGCTGGTCAGAGCGAGGTTCTACTCTGGAATCGAAGCGATTGATCAAGCGCCCGTCACGAGAGATGAGGAATTTGTTGAAATTCCAGCTCACCTTGCCGGCGAATTCCGGATTTTCCTGTTTGGAGGTCAGCCACGCGAAGAGCGGGTTGATGTCCTTGCCCCGCACGGAGATCTTGGCGAAGAGAGGGAAATCAACCCCAAAGTTAAGTTTGCAGAAGGATTCGATCTCATCATTCTCGCCGGGTTCCTGGCGCATGAAGTTGTTGGCAGGAAAGCCCAGCACCACCAGTCCCTGGTCCTGATACTGTTCCCAGATTTTCTGCAGGCCGTCATATTGTTTGGTGAATCCGCATTTGCTGGCTGTGTTCACCACCAGCAACACCTTGCCCGTGTAATTTCGCAAGCTCTCAGTGCTGCCATCGATGCGCTCGGCGCTGAAATCGTATATGGTTTTGGCGTTCGTCATTCCTATTCCTCCGAACATGGCCAGCAAGAACAAAGCCCTTGTCAGCCAGTTGCCGTTCCTGATGTTCATGCTCTGTTTCCTTTGATAGCTATTTGTTGTTGCTGATATCATAAGGGAAAACAGCTTGGGAGCAATCGCCGGATCGGTCAGGCGGACACATGGATATTGGATTTACCCACCCAGCTTACTCAGACCACGCTTCAGCCAAGCTCCTGCTCCCGGCTCATCTGCCCTCCCGGCAGCTGTGGCATGGCCGCTGCCATAACCTCTTGGGTCAATGATCGCCCCAGAGCCTTGCAGCCGGGGCATCAGATATCTTCGAATCTCTCCATCAGGATGCGGCCGCAGTTTTCGCAGAAGTTGATCTTCTTGCGCAGCTGGATTTCGATGCGGATCTGGGGCCGGATCACGAACCCACAACCGCCGCAGGAACCGATTGCGATCATAGACCACCGCGGAGTTTTTCTTGTTTTTGATCATGTTTCCATACTGGCGGACGAGGGTGGCGGGCAGGGTGTGGGCCAGTTCGGGGCGCGCGCCGCGCAGGGCTTCGATCTCGGTTTCCAGTCCGTCGATCTGGGCGCGGAGCTCTCCTTCCTTGTCGCGTTTGAGGGC
>LAHU01003836.1_pt1 | contig 10719 bp, 10 predicted proteins | sample 329631 | NCBI WGS metagenome assembly LAHU01 (sample SAMN03275698, study PRJNA271635) | activated sludge metagenome | isolation source: sample C-0 Zero hour mixed sludge faded in reactor as a methanogenic...
TTAGGCCGGAGTAGTTTACCTGATGGTATTGGGCTGTCCCAGAAGGCTTATCTCTGCCGGGCCATAAAATGAGCCACTATGTCAGGCCTGATAGAAACCTTCCGCGAATCCACAAACTTACAGTGCAGCTTCCTGGAGAAGCTGCTGGATCTGGATATGCCAAGCGTAGCTGCATTCTCCGAGTCCATGGTGGACTTTCTCAAGCCCATCCCGGAGAACAAGTTCGTCTACGGCCTTGCGGCGGGACGATCCGCTCTTGCACTCTACAGCTTCATGCAGCTCATCCAGAACCATTTTGAGAACGTTTTCCCTTTTACCCTGGAGGACCCAGTTCAGAGGCACTACCGCAAGGGAATGAACCTCGGCATTGCCATATCAGGCTCTGGAGAGACGCAGTCAGTAAATAAATATATAAGCGACTTTATCACTCGCGGCGGGGACATCAAGCTCATTACTGCCAATAAAGAGGGAACCGCTTACAAGATGGTGAGCGAGTATGAGAAAGGGGACGTTCTGGTAATCGAAGCCAGGACGAAGCATGCCACGGACAAGGATATGCGTTCCAGGCTCTCTCCTCTTGGCACGGAGTTCGAGCTGGAGGTCTTGGCTTTTTTGAATGCCCTTTTCGCGGATATTCAGTGCCGGCTCAAGGGGATCTGCGATCCTAACTGTCCGGAGTATCGATCCATAATCATGGACCTGATGGAGAATGCCAGCCTCATCTCCCGCATGGATCCTGAGCACCTGGAGAACTGGTTGATCAGGCTCCTTCCCCGCAGCGGAAGATACATAATTGGAGGAGTGGGCAGATCCGGTCTGGTGGCAAGGGCCTTTGAGATGAGGTTCACCCATCTGAACAAGATCAGCTATTGGGAGAGGGATTTCAATACCCCGAGCTTTCAGATAGGCGATGTATACATACCGATAACCGGAACAGGCAACACCTATGAAGCCCTGGAAGGGACGACATTGGCCCTGAAGAAGGGTGCTGATGTGATGCCCATAACTGCCAATCCTTCATCCAGACAGGTCTCCATCCTGAGCAAGTGCAAAAGGAGCAAGGACATAGCAGTAGTGCCGGTAAAAGAGGAGTACCGCAGTCTCTTCAGCGGTGACACGTCCTCGACCACCTGGCTGATGTCCGATTACACCAAATTCAGGTATCCCATCTTTGAGATCAACGCCTCCATATTCACCAACAGCGTGGTGGCCGTGGGCGCGGAGTTTCTGGGCATAGCAGAGGCCGGCATGAGGCGAATGCACGTCTGAGCCCAAGGGCAATAGCTGTCTCGGCTGCACTTTTTCAAGGATGATGTGATGAAAAAATGACCAGGATAATAGCTCTCTCAGATACCCATCTGATGGAGGATGACAGGCTACCAGAAGCGGTGGTCGCATTAGCAAGCAAGGCGGACATCATCCTTCATGCCGGCGATTTTGTCTCAGTCCAGGCCCATTCCGCCCTTAAGGATCTGGGAAGGCTGGTTGCGGTGAGGGGAAACTCCGACTCGCCCCAACTCAAAAGGCTCCTGCCGAAAAGAGAGGTGATAGAAGTGGAAGGAGTGAAGATAGGCCTCGTGCACATGGCTTCACATGGTTCCGATCTGGTGGGGGCGGAGATGATGGCCAGGGAGATGAACTGTGAGGTTCTGGTATTCGGACATATTCACCGTCCACTCATAGAGAAGGGCAGAAGGCTTCTCATCTGTCCCGGGAGCACCTCCCAGCCCAGGATGTCCGCTCCCTCGGTGGCGGAGCTGATGGTTATTGATGGCACTGTGCAGGGAAGGATCATCCCCCTCGGAAGCCCGGCCTGCAACTATCTGAAGTATGCTGAAAGGCTTGGAAGAGAAGAATCTGAAGAGAAATGAGCAAGTGGCTTCCTAAAACCAAAAAATCTGAAAAAATGTGGCATTATTGATCACATTTAGCAGCTATAAAAAAAGGCAGATGTCACTGCAGCAAATGCAGCCCAAATGTTCCTATCTAATTTGGTGCCTCCTCCTCTTCATCCGGCTTTTCTTTCAGAGTGCTTACGGAAATTCCATGCATTACCAAAAGAAGAAGGACGATCAAATAAAAGTACACATTAATGACCCTGTTCATGGCGATGAATAAGACCAGTGCGGTAGCCATCCACCCCCAGCGGTCTTCAGGATCCATTCTTTGCAGTGCCAGCGAAAAGATGGCGACCATAACGATGCCTTGAACAATTATCATCGAATCCCAGGGAATAAAAAGAGATATCAGATAGGAGAGGTTTACAGAAGGGGTGTCAATATAAAACCAGTTGCCGTACACACCAGCGATGAACTCTTCAGGAGAGCCCAAAAGGAATGGAAGTATGAGGATCAAGGCAATTGCTACTGCTATCAATGAATTCACAAAAGCCTTTTTTATTCCCCATCTCTTAAAGGCTGAAACCACAATAAAAGGAAAAATGACCCAGACGAACTGGTAGGCGGCGAGAGCATATCCAGATGCAATAGAACTCGTCCACCATTTGTTGCTTCTATCGAGGAAAAAGACGATTGAAAGAATGAGAAATAGCACCCCGAGATAGATTTCGTGCCGGTACTGAAGATATGGGGTCAGCAGGAATACCGGAACTAGCAGCATGCTATGATTCCTGGAACCATTAGCCGAATATGCCAGAATAAGCGCAGAAACCAGCATGCTTATCAGGTTTATAAACCGCAGATCCACTCCAGATGCAGCAGCTGGCAGATAGGCCATCCACATTCCGGGCAGATAAGTGAACACCTGATGGGGTGGATGGTAGAGAAGGTCATGGTAAGCATATGGGCTCATCCCTGCCAGGAAGGACTGACATCCCGAGAGGATGAGAGGGAGCATATCTGACCTCTGTGAATGAAGCGGGAATGAGACAATGCTTAAAAGGTATGTTCCAGTATATGCTGCCAGAGCGATAAGAACAAGAAGGCCCTGGGATGCATCCTTAATAAGTAGATATATGAGTGAAGCTCCAATACATGCGAATAAAAAAATAGCAATTGGGATATTTAGATGATAGCCGAAAAGGGCATATCTGAGATCCTGCACGATCAGAAGGATAAATGCCATCGCTTCAAAAATCAAGATAATGACCGTCGTTAGCTTGACGGCAGAAATGCGGTCGATGGGGGATAGATGAGCATCTCCAACGATTCCGGGCTTTATAAAAATAATAAAAGCAGCAAAAAATAAACAAGTATATGGCAATAGGATTATCTGAAAGATAGGTTCCGGGAGATGATCAGGCAAGGGAAAATACCGGTCGGATTTCACACTTATGAGGAAACCAAGCAATGCGAGAGCCAAAATCCGTATTTTTATTTTTCTCTCTTCATAAGATAATTTCTCGGCATTTTCCTTACCACTATTGAACGCATTCATCTTCGTCTCCGTCACCTTCACAGGCTGCTGATCGGATCGGCATCTGTCCAAATCCAGAAGACCAGCTTTGAACGAGGCGGTTGTAACGCTGATTGATTATTTAAGGGTGATGGAAAAGGAGAGCTGTTTTTATCGACTCTATCATGATATCATGATGTAAATCAGCTTGCCAGGAGAGTTCTCTATATCGACCATAATCGCAATGCTGCTTGCCCTATCCGGCTTCGCGCCATACGTAATTTATGCTTCCTAGGTAATTAAATGTAAATGCAATCAATATTGCCAGAAATTCGGATGCTACATAGTGAATTCCTGCAACTTCCGTAAAAGCAAGCAGCGCGGAAAGGTTAATCAGTATGCCTCCAAATGAGACAGCATGATACCTGGCCATTGCACGAACAATTGCCGTCCCCTCTGGGAAACTGTAATTGAACGTCGCCCTGGTATTCAAGAAAAAGTTCCATATTATGCTTATCTCTATCGCTATCAATGCAGATATGATATAATATATATGAACATAGGCGGTTAGAAGCCAGAGCAAGGTCAGATTAATTACCGCCCCAGTAGCCCCAACGAATGCAAACTTAAAAACAAATCTCCATCGCCCTCTTGCAATCAAATTGTCAAGAATACTTGAAGGAAGGATTCTTAATGCCTGATTCCAGGAATGATCTACGGGCTTGCTTTGCAGGCTTATCCCTTGGATTGATTCCGAGCATTGAGCCAGCAGATTATGTAGGGCGATATGCATTACCATTCCCCTCTTATTCGTCCCAGCTTGAGCTCGAGCAGAAGCTCAAAGATCCTGGCCATCTCCCGGAGGCCGTTCGTATTGAACCCTACCTTTGAAGAGCCCGTTTTCCTCTTATAGAAGGATATGGGGGCTTCCAACACCTTCGCCTTCGATTTATATACAATCTCAATGACTATCTTGAATCCCTTGGGTTTAAGCTCCAGATTATCGAATACATTCTTCTTTGCCACCATAAAACCTGTCATGGGATCCCTTAGATCTACGCCCAGGATCAATCTGGTCAATTGAGCAAAGGCGAGGGTTACTAATTTCCTTCCTAAAGTGTCACTGCACTCTCCACCCTCAATGAGCTTCGATCCGAGGACGATATCATGATTCTCTATCAGCTTGAGCATTTTCTGGAGATCTTCTGGCCGATGAGAGCCGTCGCCATCCATGAGAGCGATTATATTTCCTTTGGATCTGGACAAGCCTTCAACAAAAGCGTTGCCCAAACCATCCGATCTCTGTATCATAACCTCCGCCCCTTTAACCTTTGGCGCGGTGCGGCTCTTGTCTACTATCAGTATTTCGTGGTTTTCCTTAATTGTTGCATTGATATTATCTACAAGCTCTTGAATGGTTGGTTCATCCTTTGTGGGAATTATAATCGAGGTCAACATCTGCCTATCCTTGTCATGAGGTCTATCGCAATTTTTCAGTATCGATCTGCTGATCTTTATAGATCTTTTCACCCTGAACACGATCCAATGGATCGGTCCAAGATCGGGATGACAGAGGCCTAGGCCCCTTCATCCCTTCCTTGTCACCTCCACCTGCAGCACATCAGTAAATGCCTCTGCATTCCCATCCAGGGATGCGACTATGCTCACCTTATACAACCCGGGAGCGACATTGGCATTCCAGATGCCCATGTACCTGCCCCCAGATGTCTGCAGCAGGCTGGTCCTTGTCTCTTCACCGCCATCCGGTGCATATATCACTGCAGTGCACCTCAAAATGCCATCGGAGGAGGACTGGTCGGATGCATTTGTGGAAGAGGCAGAGCTCTGGCCCGCCTTTCTATTCGAGCCGATCTGCACATATCCATCCTTGCGATCCAGGTTGGCAAAGCCCTGGGGAGAGCCAAATCCGCAGGTAGCGCATCCCTTAACCGTCAGCTTCGGTTCCTGGTTGGCGGAGGAATTGGCTGAGGAAGAGCTGTACTGTGATGAGTCTGTCCTCTCCGTCCTCTCATGGAAGGATGCTGTTATGGTCGTCGCCTCTCCTGATCTGACCGGATTGGGCTGGGCAGAGACCTCCGCCAGCTCATAGGGGAACTTGGGCTGGTTTTCCAGCCAGTCCCTCCAGGTGTAGAGCCGGGCATCGTAGCCGGACTCGTTCAGAGCGAACCAGAGCAAAGCGGCCTCAACCCCGATATTGGTGTAAACCACAACCGATCGGTTCTTGTCAAGATCCAGGAAACGCTCTTTCAGCATCTCTTTGGGCATCATGCTATCATTGACCAGCACATTCTCATAGGGTATGTTGATCGCCCCGGGAATTGAGCCCAGCTCATAAGCATTTGCCGGCCTGGCGTCAACTATCTGCGCCCCGCCAGTGACTACATATTCATAGGTGGCAAGAAGCTCTGGCCTTATATGGGGGATATACTCGGCCTTGGACCTGATGGCAGAAGTGTTGCTGATGTTCAATCCCCCAGCCTTCCAGTCCTCGATCGTGCCCTCCAGCACCCTTACCTTCTCATGTCCCAGGTATTTTAGGGCCCAGTAGGTGAAGAACGCCGGCGACGGTCCTCCGCCACAGGGCAGGCACTCCCCGGCGATCAGCAGGGAATCGTTGCTGCTGATGCCCGCATCTCCCAGCAGCCGCGCCATCTCCGATGCCGGCACTATCTCCCCGCCTTCGGAGAAGAAGCGATCGTAATTGAGATTGACAGCGCCCTCGATGTATGCGGCCGCACTGGGGCTGATGTCCAATACAACCTCATCCGAAAAGATCGAATCCGGGGATGCTATCGCCCCGACCAGCTCGCTGCTTCTGCTCAGAGCGGATGCTGTGCTGTTGCTCATGCCGTTGCTGGCGCTATTGTTGCTGCTATTGCCCATATGGGTGGAAGAGGATGAATTCCGACTCCCATTCAGCCCAATCTCTGCTTCAGCAGTCTTTATCTTCAACTCATTATTGTTCATTTCATTCTGCAGGCCATTCTGCTGAACATTTTTCATATCCTCTTCATAGGCAGCCTTCTTTTCCAGCCAGCCGTCCAGATTGGTCCAATCAGGGCAGGTGGGGCAGAACTCCCCAGTCTCTGTGCCTGCGCTGGCCGATCCTGCCAATAGAATAAAAGAGGTGGACAGTATGAACAGCAGAACCGCAATCGCTCCAGAAATGGCCACTGTCCCGCCGGCAGTTGCCGGCCTTTCTCCCTCAGCCGCAAGAGGGACGGAAAGATCAGATTGCAGTCTCATTTAACCCCCCGGACCCATCCACCTCTCGGAGATCTGGCTGTTGATTTGCCATCCAGTCCTGGTAGCTGTAGAGCCGGGCATCGTAGCCCATCATCTCCAGGGCGAACCAGACCACAGAGCCCTTCATCCCGGTATTGGTGAAGACGACCACTGGCTGGTTTTTGTTCAGCACCATGAAGACCATATCCAGCCGGTCCTCGCCGGTGATCTTCTTATCGGCAAGAACGCTCTCATAGGGCATGCTGATCGATCCGGGTATGGTTCCCATGGCAAACTCGGGCGGCGTGCGGGCATCGATGATCTGCACCTGGCCGCTCTTGACCAGATCGAAGGTGGCGGTGTAGTTTGAATTCACCAGAGGGATATACTCCTTCCGAGGAAGCACTTCAGCACTCCCTGAGGTAGCCCCTCCCGCTGTCGCCCAGTCCTCAGCCGTCCCGTCCAGGACTATTGCTTTCTCATGGCCCAGGCTCTTCATCATCCAGTAGACGTAGGTGGCCACCGATGGTCCTCCGCCGCAGGGCAGGCATTCCCCATAGATGACAACCGAATCCTCTCTGGAGATTCCAGCCTCGCCCAAGATGCTGGCGACCTCATCTGCCTGCTTCAGAATCCCTGGCTGAAGGAAGAACTCCATATAGGGAATGTAAATTGAGCCTTCGATATGGAGGCTCGAGTTCTCGCTCACATCCAGCAGGATATCTGCATCATCTGCATCATCGACTTCATCCAGCGGCAAGAGCATCTCTCTTGCCTTGAGGCTGCGGGTCATGTTGATCTGCAATTCCTTCAGCTTTAGCGGGGCGGCAATCTGAACATCCTTGGCCTCTTCTACCTCTGCCTGCGGGACGCTATCGGGCGCCACTGCACTCTCGTTTTCCTCACCTTTTTCATCCTCTGCGCCCTGGGAGGAGTTCATCCCCCAGCGGATCTCCCTGGACTTCTTGGCCCAGTTGGTTCCAGCTGACTGCTGGGTAGCGGTTACATTGCCTATCTCATCCAGCTTGGCCATAGGATCCCAGCCGCCGTTGGAGTCGTCGCACCCCCCTCCTAAAGATGCGCATTCCGCACCGGCAGATGCGCTCTCTATGAGGACCAGGGCCGCCAAAAGCGTCCCGCAGAGAACGCCCATCGTAATCAAAATTGGTCTCAGTTTACTCATCCAATTCACCTCGACTTCAGGCGGCCAGCTCCTCTTTAACCTGCTCTACCACCTTAGAGCACACGTCCTGGTCAATAGAGAGGTCCTGAGTCTTCTCTATGCCCAGCTCAGTCACAATGATCTGTATGGCCGGCTCTATTTCCAGATGCTGCAGGGTCTTGGCAGCGCATTGCACCGGACAGCCATCAATGGATATCATCATTCCTGCTTCCCGTGCCGACTTTACCATTGCCTCGATATGAGCGGCCACTGCCGCCAGGCAGAAGAATCCTGCCACGTCCTCTTTCGACAGATCGACTGCCGCCTGATTAGCGATCTGGCCGACATTGCACGCTCCGGAGCAGGCCACCACCCGCACGTCCGAGGAGCTGCAACTGCACTTTTTTTTCTCGTCCATTGGTGACACCATTATATCTTCCAATTATGCGCATTTATCTATTGAGCATCCGTTTAAGCTCTTCCACAGTTGCCGTTCTCCCTGTCAAGACCGATTTTCCATCTATATATAGGGCTGGTGTCATCATCACTCCTCGATCCATGATCTCCTGGATGCTGTCCACCTTGATGATCTCTGCATCAGTCCCCGATTCTTCCACTGCCTTCTGTACGTTCTTCAGCAGGCTCTTGCACTTAGCACAACCTGTTCCCATTACCTCGATCTTCACCATCTGATTTCACCATTGGAGGTTAATTGTTCATTCTCTTGTTGTCTGATTCTCAGCCTCTTCTATTGTCTTCTGCCATCTCGCTCCGAATCCCGGATCTACAATTCCAGTATTTTAGCCAATCGAAAGTGCGAGATGGCTATTCTTATATTAGCTTATCGCAATAACACGATGATAAGATCATCGATCATTTGCAGCCAGAGCTCAAAACACAAGCTCTTTGTTCTCCGCATCATCGGATAGGTTCGGCGCCGCGATCCATTATGCTTGCCAAGTCTTGCTCATCCTCTGAGCTGATTGATGCAGATGCTAGTCGATTATCATGAAACTGGAATCTCGGCACATAAAATATGATCCAAGCCCAAAAAGGAGAGCAACTCGCAATCCCCTACCTTTCAAATATTGGATAATGGTAATACATATATCTGATCAGCTCCATATAGTAATAATGGTATCCGCAGGAGGCAGGATACAACCAATCGGAACTGAGGCTTTAAGAATGTTTTATTGCTGATGCTCAGGATATGGTGCTCAGGATATCATGGGAGAATTGCGGCCTCCGATTGATAGGGGTGAGGAAGATGTCTGAACTATACCGTAAGATGGTAGAAGAGGCCATGGCAGCCCAGCGGGCAGATGTGGAGACGGTCAAGAGAAAGAGAGGGCAGAGCTTTGAGGTAGAGGATGCCAAGGCCTATCTGGATGTAGTGAACAAGATGAAGGCCATTGAAGGCCAGTCCAAATCGGTCATCGCTCTGCATGTGGACTCGGTCAACTCTCATTATGAGGTCATGAAGTCCCTGACCAAGACCATAAGACCGGAGGACGATCCGTTTGTCGAGCATTACCAGACCCCTGCCATCCTCGAAATATTGTGTGAGCAGGACGAGAGCTTCAAAAAGAGCCTTAAGGCCTTCATCGATGGGGTGGGAAGATCAGAGGCTCTGATCGGGCTTGAGGCAGCCCGCAGATATGCAGGATTTTACGGTCCGACCTGTGTGGTGGACTTTGCCCTGATTCCAGGCAGCACGAGCAACGTGGTCAACAGGATCCTGAAGACCATTGATATTCCTGACGTCCATAAGCAGGCAATACTGGCTGCCAAATCCTGGGGCATGAACACCTCCTATGGCATAGGCGAGGTCTTTGCCCAGGAAGCAGAGAAAGGAACCAGTCTGGCAGAAGCGGTAAGAAAGGAGATCGATGAGATCAAGTACATCTACGAGAGTCCCATTGAGGCCCAGGGAAAGCTCATGGATGCCGCAGGCCACCAGTCCTTTGATGTTCGCAAATACATGACCGAGTACAAGAAGAGGATGATGCCCGCGGTCAGGGCGGCGATGAATGAAGGGGTTCACTATGGGAACATCCTCACCATTCCTGCTTATTGTGTGGGGGATATCGCCCATCATATATCCCAGTCCACCTTCAACATGTGCAAGGATGACGTCATAATGGCTGTCATCGAGGCAGTCACTGAGGTCATGGGCTCCACCCTCAATAACTCTCTGGACAGTTTCAAGAACGAGCACCAGCCTCTGAACCTGGCCACTGGTGCCGCCGCTTCCGCAGTCGAGTATATAGCAGAGCTGGACGGCTTCAACGCCATAGGCATAGTGGACCTTCTCACCAAGAGGTTCCATAACTATGTGCAGCTCTATCCCACCAGAGGAGCAGCAGCTGAGCTGCATAACTGCGACTTCATGGATATGATCTACCGGGGATGGAAGGTGCTTGACAAGGCCAGAAGACTGAAGAACGGCCTGGGCGGCAAGCTCGTCCCCAGGATATCGGGCTTCGATGTGGACCTTGAGCCCATTCACAGAAATGAGGTTCTCATGAATCCCCAGCGTTATGCCTATCCGGCCTGCGCCATCACCGTGCGCTTCTCTGCTCTGATGAGGCTGTCTGACTATCCCTGCCTCCTTACCAGCGAGCCGGTGACGGCTACGATGATGACCAACATCATCGCCCTGCATAAGGAGATTCCAGCATCACCCGCCAGGGTATGCAAGAACTGCGCTTCTGCGGCGCTGGTCGACTTCAGGCACTCCTACTGCCAGTACAGAGAAGCAGTATGAGGCAGCATCAAACAGCAAGAAAAGAAGCTTATTGAATTCCAATCAAGGTTGATGGTGGATATATGAAATGCTATCTTTGTGCTCTGGCTCAAAAGGATACTGATGCGGTGGCCATCTGCATACTCTGCGGAATGGGGGTCTGCATGGATCACCTGGTCAGAGAGGAGCTGGAAATTTGGGAGGGAGGCTA